>WNFT01003693.1_pt1 | contig 13337 bp, 8 predicted proteins | sample 5400191 | NCBI WGS metagenome assembly WNFT01 (sample SAMN13153359, study PRJNA577476) | soil metagenome | isolation source: 80 cm saprolite under Madrone tree | place: USA:California | collected 2016-06-14
TTCCAGGAGCTTGCGCGTCGGCTCACCCTTCGTTGAACGTGTTCCCACAGGGATGCGATGCGCGGCAATCTGGAAGACGCGACCCGTCGAACAGACACACAAGACGTAGTCCTGTGAGGTGGCGGCAATAACCTGGCGCAGGTGCTCATCGCCACGCACAGGAGTATAGAAGGCATCGCCATTCTTGCCTTTGGGCGTAAATGTGTCTTCTGGCAGCGCTTTGAGTGCACCGGCACGGGTCAGGGCAATCACCAGCGGCTCTTGCTCGTGCAGTGAAGCCACCTCTTCCACAGGCGCTTGCGCCTTGCCTTCGACATCGATGACAGTGCGCCTCTCGTCACCAAATTGTTTGATGAGCTGCTGCATCTCTTTCTTCAAGAGCGTGATGAGCGCTTTGCGGTCGGAGAGCAAAAGCTCCAGCTCGCTGATACGCGCTTGCAGTTCCTCTTTTTCTTGCGCATATTTGCCCGCATCCAGGCGCGTGACCTGCGCCAGCGTCATGGAAGCGATAACGTCTGATTGGATGGGCGTCAAGTGGTAGATTGTCTCGATCTGCTTGCGTGCCTCGGCACGGTCCTCTGCCTGCTGGAATATTTTGACGATGCGGTCGGCATTGGCAGCGCCAACGATCAGCCCCTCGACGATGTGCAGGCGTTCACGGGCCTTGCGCAGGTCGAACTGCGCGCGCCGCGTCAACACATCGACCTGGTGAGCGTTCCAATAGTTGAGCAGCTCAAGCATACCCACCTGTTTGGGCTGTCGTGCCGCTTGCATCGGCTCACCAAGGAGGTAGACCATCTGGAACGAGAGAGCCACCTGCAAATCTGTCTCGTTGAAAAGTTGCGAAAGCGTCTGCGCGGCATTGGCGTCCTTGCGCAGCTCCAGCACGATGCGTGTGCCCTTCTCGGTGTCGCTCTCGTCGCGCAGATCGGGCATCAACCCTTCGAGTTTACGTGCATTGATGGCTTTGACAAGGGAGACCTTTACTTTATCTCGCCCAATCGGGGGAACTTGCGTCACGATCAGCAAGCGGCTGCGCGGAGTCTCTTCCAGGCGTACTTCCGCACGCACAATAACCCGTCCTTTGCCGGTCGCCAGGTAGTCCCTCACGCCTTCAATGCCCATGATGCGCCCGCCCTGGCAGAAATCGGGTCCTTGAATGTAGGTCATCAGTTGCTCGATAGTCATGTTGGGACGATCAAGCAAGGCGATACAGGCGCGTAGCACCTCGGTCAGGTTGTGTGGCGGGATGTTGGTGGAGAGGCCGACGGCGATGCCACTGGAGGGATTGACGACAGGTGGGATGCGTCCCGGGAGGTAATCCGGCTCGACCACCTTTGGGTCCTGCTTGTAGGTGGGGTGCAAGGGCACGGTGTCGCGTTCCATATCGGCCATGAGCGCCTCGGCCAGTGGTGAGAGGCGCATCTCGGTATAGCGGTAGGCAGCGGGCGCGTCACCATCCTCGCTGCCCATGTTGCCTTGTCCTTCGATCAACGGGTAACGCATGGTGAATGGCTGGGCCATGCGCACCGCGGCATCATAGACCGATGCGTCGCCATGGGGATGATAGTTACCAAGGATGAGGCCAACCACCTCGGCGCTCTTGACGGTCGGACGACTGGAGAGATAACGCGCCTCGCGCATGCCCGCGAGAATGCGCCTCTGCACCGGCTTCAAGCCGTCACGAGCATCGGGCAGCGCACGGTCGGTGACGACCGAGAGGCCATAGGTGGCGAAGGCCTGGGCCATGATGACGGAGAAATCTTCTTCGCGAATGATGCCTGCATCGGGCGTGTTGCCTGTTATACGAGCCATGGTTTACACGTCCAGTTCCCTAATCTTGCGCGCATGCTCGGCCAGGAAGGTACGACGAGCCTCCGCGTTCTCATCTTCCATCAGTTGCGCCACCAACTGTGCCGCCAGCACACCATCCTCGATGGTCACGCGCCGTAGCGTGCGACGAGCAGGATCAAACATGGTTTCGCGCAACTCTTTCGGGTTCATCTCACCCAAACCTTTGAAACGCTTAAACTCCAGTCCATGGGCATCAGCACGGGTAGTGACAAACTGTTGCCGCGCCTCATCATCCAGCAACCAGACGACCTTGCCTTTGTATTTGACGGAATAAAGTGGCGGACAGGCAATGTAGACATAGCCGCGTTCGATCAGGTCGCAGAACTCTTGATAAAAAAGTGTGAGCAGCAGGCACTGGATGTGCAAGCCGTCCACATCGGCGTCGGTAGCGATGATCACACGCTGGAATTTGAGGCGGCTGATCTCGAACGAGTCGCGGGTGCCAGTGCCTAAGACATTGATAATAGTACGGATTTCCTCGTTCTCGACGATGCGCTTCAAATCGGCCTTCGCCACATTGAGCGGCTTCCCTTTGAGCTTGAGCACTGCCTGGAACTCGGAGAAGCGTCCCTGGCCAGCACTACCTCCGGCGGAGTCACCCTCGACGATGAACAGCTCCGAACGGGCCGGGTCATTGGTGTTGCAGCGCAGAAACTTTCTCGAGAGCGAGGTGTCAATCAATTCGCCATTGCGTTTGTTGCCTGCCCGTGCCAATTCTTCCACCAGTTGCGCTTCGTTACGCGCTTTCTGCATCTGCAGGACTTTTTTGAGCCACTCTCTGCCGGCACTGGTATTGCTATCAAACCATTCCTTCAAGCCTTCATCAACGACTGAGCGCACGATGCCTTCAACCGGAGCATTGTTGAGACGATCCTTGGTTTGCCCCTGAAATTGTGGGTTGGTAAGCTTCACAGAAATTACGACGTTCAAGCCTTGCTGAATCACTTCCGGCTTGAAGCCCTCTTTCTCGCGACTTTTGATGATGCCCCACTTCAAGGCATAGTCATTCACGACTTTCGTGAGCGCCGCCTTGAAGCCGGTTTCATGCACACCGCCGTCACGGGTGCGCACAGCGTTGGCAAAGCTGTACATGGTGATTTTGAAGCCCGTGGTTGGCTGGAGCGCTATTTCTACCTGCACGCCATCTTTTTCCTTTGCCATACTGATGACATGTTTGAACAGGGGCGCACCTGTGCTGATGGCGAGATCCCGCGCGTAATCGGGTAGACCCTCGCGAGAGTAGAAGATACGACTTATCTGTTCGTTGGCGTTATCATCCCAGGCATCAAGATGCAAAGAGACACCGCAATTGAGGTATGCCGCTGCTTTGAGGCGGCTCGAAATCGATTCGAGTGAATAGTAGGCATCGGGATCAAAAATCGAGCGATCGTACAACCAGCGGAGTTGCGTTCCGTGGAGTTTTGGATCGCAAGGTGTAACCTTGTGCGGCATGGCGGTACCACGACTGAATGCCTGCGTGAAACGTTGTCCATCCTTCCAGATGGTCAACTCCAGTTTTTCCGAGAGGGCATTGATGACGGTTGCTCCAACGCCATGAAGCCCACCAGCTGTCTTGTAGACGCCCTCGGCAAACTTTCCGCCGGAGTGTGGGACGGTGAAAATCACGGTTGCAGCAGGCAGGTAGTCCCCCTGGTAGAGCATGGGATCGAAGGGCATGCCCCGAGCCTCGTCACGTACCGTGACCCAGCCATCACGCTCAATGCTGATCCAGATGTGCTTGCCAAAGCCCGCGACGGCCTCGTCGACGGCATTATCAAGCGCCTCCCACAGGAGATGCAGCAGGCCCGACGTGGACGTGGAGCCTATATACATGCCTGGGCGATGGCGGATGGCTGCAACGCCCTCAAGTACCTGGATATCGGCGGCTGAATAGGCGTGCTGTTTTTTTGCGCGTGGCACCGCTTTTGCCTCCATCTGCACAACAGCTGTTTCCAGTACTTCACTAGACTTCTCAGTCGTAAAGAGTGAAAGCTGTCCATTCGTTGCACCTGGCTCACCTGAGAATACCTTGGAGGAACGAGACATCTACCCTGCTTCCTTTCGAGTTGTTTGCTTGTTTCTCTATGATAAAGCCTTGTATGACGAAAGTCAAGAGAAATTTGGGCCAAAAGTTCTAAGAAGATTTTATGCTGCCATGCCCGCGGCATAAAAAAGCTCTTGCGAACTGCCGCAACTATTAAAAACAACGAGAGATTTGCAGAAGCAAACTTCCAGGTTCACGGTGGGTTGACTCCTAAGATCTCGCCTTCTTCTGCAGTGTCGGGTTACAACTTTTATGAACGTCCAACGTAATATGTATCGCAACAAGCAAGCCAAGAAGTATACAATTAAGGCGTTTGTGCTACTTTCTTAAGACGTTTGTGCTATTTTCTCCCGTTTCATTGTAAACATTTGTCCTGTTAAAGTATAATTACAATATATTCATAATAATGCCTAGCGAGCAGACAGTCATGAATATATAACTTCTGCGCAAGGGAGGCTGGAGGCCCATGCCACGTCCATCAAAACGAGTCTCACCAGAGACATTAGGGGGTCGCATCAGGGCGGCCCGTCAAAATCTACATCTCTCGCTCGCTGAAGTAGCGGGAGAGCGCTACAGCACGAGCTTAATTTCTCAAATTGAGCGCAATCGTGTTGATCCTTCTCAGGAAAGTTTGCGTTATCTGGCAGAACAGCTCAAACTGCCGATCGAAGACTTGACTGCATTAGCGCAGCAACAGCGGGATTCGGAAACCGAAGTATCGAAGTATAAGGTCTATGAAGAGCAACGGTTACAGGCGCAAGAACTGCTGACGAATAACCGCCCACGAGAAGCATTGAAGCTGTTGGGAAATCTGCAAATTGCCCACATCCCATCGCCTATGCGCTGGCGGCTCGCCGCGCTGCGCGGTCAATGCTATTTTAGTCTGCGGCAGTTCATCCCCGCACAGCGGGATTTCCTCGCCGCGGTTGCTGAGAAGCCGCAGGTGGTTCCATCAGATCAGAGCCTGGAAGTGATGCTGCTGCACCTGTATCTTGCTGCTGCCAGTCGAGAATTAGGGCAACTGGATGACGCGTTCGCGCAATACCAGATTGCCCTGGGGATGATGAATGTAGGAACGTCACTGCGCTACATTGCCGAAGCGCATTGGGGCATGGCTTTTGCAGCCTTCGAGCTGGCAAGGCGAGCAGCCGATGAGTCGGGGAGTGAGCATGTGGAAGGTCCTATGGTTCAGACAGCGCTCAGGCATGCAGAGAACGCAAAGACGTTGTACCACGCGATTGGCGATGAACTGAGAGCCGCCTCGCTCTCGTGTGAAATTGGGCTGATTGAGCAAGCAGCAGGTAACCTCGACCAGGCACGTACATTGCTGCGAGAAGTGCTGGAGCAGTGGCAGCCCAGGCTCACAGAGCCGGTGGAGACGACGGTGGCAGGCCAACGTCGCAGGCAGGAACAAGCCAATGTGGTTTCGGCTGCTGCTTGTTACCTGGCGGGCGTCGAACTGGAGGCTGGCAAGTATGAGGAAGCCCTTGCCTATGTGCGTCAAGCAGAGGAGGCCGGCAAACAAAGCTACATTTTGAGGCGGGCCGAGGCAGCTATGATGCATGGGAGGATACTGGACGCACTCAGCATCAACCAACCAGAGTGTGATGGAGCGGCAGCCGAAGAGGCATTCCGCAAGGCGGTAGCAGAGTTGGAGCCGACAGATCGCTTGGCAGCGAGGATTCGTGCATACGATTTGCTTGGTCGTCACTTGTTGAAGAAGGGCAAGACCACTGAAGGCGAGCGGGAGCTCGATCGCGCTCGCCGACTCTCCCATTTTGTTCCGACCGTTGGCGGCACTCTTACCCCCGAAAATAGCAATGACAGCAATGCATCGTAAGTGGCCTGTTCATAAACGTTCACCTGGCTATTCTGTTCGGGGGGCAGTATAGCCAGAGTCGCCACTGCCTTATCCGGCAGTTGCTCAGCAATGTGGCTTGCATCATGCTATAATAGACAGAAGCAATGAATACATTCTAGCGTTTTCGGGGGAGTACCCATGATGAAGCCTATCACGGGGCAGTATGAGTGCGTGCATCGTTCTGCCGTTGGACTCGATTACTTCACTTCCCGCATCGACCGCCTGACGCTACAAGCAGATGGACGTTTCGCTCTCATCGTGCAGGACCGGAGTCGCATTGCCAACGCAGCACAATCACTCGTGAGCGGACAACAAATCACTGCTGCAGCACCTGAGACACGACGAGAGGGGAGCTACACCTTTCAAGGTAATGTCGTCTCGTTGCGCTTCGATGACGGTGCACAAGAACAGGGACAGCTCTCCTGGAATGGTGACGGCTTACAGATGGGTCCAGACTTCTTTACGAAGGTGTCGGATTCAACCTTGCTCCCACCCACTCACCGCTTACAAAAAGACATGGAAGATATTGCTAAGGGGCTCAAAATTGCCGGGACGATTGGCGGAATAGCAATGAAGGCGGTGAAGACCATCCACGAGACCATGCAGACCGCGCAAGGGCCTGCTCCTGGGCAGTCACCACCTCCCCCAGCACAAGGCGGAGCGCAACCGATGCCACCTGCACCTATGCCAGCACAACCTTCGGTTCAAGGCGCAGGACAGCCACCGGCACCACCGCCAGTTCAGACTGCTTCAAATGCGGCACCCGCACCACAGGGAGACCCGGAGGCGCTGTTCTGCGATCAATGCGGTGCCCGCCGTCGCCCTGGCAAACGTTTCTGTAATAGCTGTGGCGCGCGACTGGACTGAGATTCTCCTGCCTCTCGCGGGGAAATACTTATCGCGAACATCTATCTTTCAGCACGTGCCGGTTTTCCTCTTCTTAAAAATACCATGGCAATCAAATCTTCGGTGGGTCCTTCATGAGTAGCTCATAAGCAGCAATGATGCGTTGCATTTGACGCTGATCGCCGCCCCGGTCGGGGTGGTAACGTTTGGCCAGTGCACGGTAGCGGCGTTTGATCTGCTGGCGAGTCGCATTTGGCGGAAGACCCAGTACGGCCAGGGCTTGCTGGCGCTCTAACATGAGCCGTGCAGGATTGGCACGGCTTTCCCACATTGTTCTTACTCCCAAACGGAGAACATCCCAGAACAGTGCCGCAATGGACTTGCGTGGCGGTCGCGAACTCATACTTGCTTCCTGATGACCAATCAACTTCCTGACTCCACTATACTATACCTTATTCTCGTATCCGATGAAACTTGTAGGCGAGTCAGAACGTGAATGAATACAAATAATAAGGAAGGAGCAACTGCTAAGGAAGGAGCAACTGCTATGGCAACGAAGACGCAAGATGCTAAGTACAACCGAGTTGTGCAGACCGCTGGGCGAAATATCAGGCCGATACAAGCTTTTTTTACCAAGTTTACGAATGATTGGTCGCTGAATCTGTCGGCGGCGTTGGCATATAACCTGCTGATGGCGGTGTTCCCTCTCATTATTGCCCTTTTCTCCATCCTTGGGCTGGTCATAGGGACATTGAGTCCTTCTACATACGACCAGGTGAAAAATCAGCTGTTACACGCCCTACCTACGGTCACATCGGCGAGCAGCTTGTTGGACGCCGCGTTTAAGCAGTTAGCAAAGAATGCTGGTTTTCTCGGCATTATCGCCATCATACTTGCTCTCTTTAATGGTTCACGTCTGTTCATTCTGATCGAGGGATGTTTTGACATCATCTATCATGTCCGCCCCCGGCCATTCATTCCCCAGAACGCGATGGCCTTTGCCATGCTCCTGCTGTTCATTATCCTCATTCCGATCATGGTAGTGGCAGCGGCTGGACCCGCTTTGATATTCTCCGTTTTGCAAAATACTCCCATTGGCCAGATTCCTGGCACCAAGACTATTTTCAGTCTGGGTGGTATTTTGGGGGGCCTGATCGCGGCATACATTCTGTTCCAAACCATTTACATCGTTGTGCCCAACCAGAAAATCAGTTTCCGTAACAGTTGGCTCGGTGCAGTTATCGCGGCAATACTGCTGGAGGCTTATTTGATCCTCTTCCCACTGTATGTTGCTCGCTTTCTCACGAGCTACGCAGGACAGACATTGGGTATTGTCATCCTGCTGGTATTCTTCTACTACTTCGCCGTTATCCTCTTCTTAGGCGCTGAGATCAATGCTTTCTTTGCAGAAGGAGTAACAGTTACGCCACAAGACCTCGTTACACTTGTGCATACTATGACCAGTCACCTCGCGACAAGCGAACAGGCGGTCAAACAAGAGACAGCCGCCTTACAGAGAAATGTCCCTCCTAAAGAGATCGTGCCGCAGAATGAAGAAACCAGTAGAACACGAGCACAATCACAAAACGCTGCAATGCTTGCTGATACGACCGCACGAACACAAGACCAGTCGCAGCATGCATCAAGAAAGTTCCGTATCCTTCCTGGACGCAAAGCTCATAAGTCGGAAGAACTACAGAGGCAGCCTGGCACTTCCAAAGTCTGGACCGCATTCGAGGTGACGGTCGGCACGTTACTCGCTTTCCTGGTAGAGTTGGTACGCTCGCGGCGGAGAACTAATTAACCTGCAGGTCTCCTCGCGGAGAGAAGAAAGTTGACAGAATGCTCGCTCGTTTGTATCCGATACCGATGCAACTTGACGTGTGCTACATTGATCTGTTACACTGAGACTCAACAAGGTTCACGTGTGTGGTCATGCGAACATCGTGAACCACCCTGCCTGCGTTTTTTCTGAGTACAGCAAAAGGCCAAAGACATGTCAGGCGAGAGTTCTACCCTCAGCAATGGTCAAGAACACCTGCAGCTGCTGGCGGCACTGCGTGAGAGCGAAATTTTGCGCGAATTAGCAGCATTACTGGCATCTTCACTTGATCTCAATCACATTTTGCGCATACTGGTGAAACGCACAACGGAAGTCTGTGGCGTTGCACGTTGCTCGGCCTGGCTACTGGAAGATACACTGAACGTTCTTCGCCCAGCGGCTTATTATCTCGACGCGCCATATCTGAACAGCCATAATGTACAGGCCGCTGACCATATCTGGTATCACACCCCGTTGCCGCTGGACAATCCGGTGGTGCAGCGTCTCCTCGAAGGGAAAGGGATGTTTACGTTGGAAGACCTGGGTGCTGAGCCAGGTATGCAGTCGTTCGCGAAGACGTTTCTGGTACGCTCCGTTCTCTTCGTCGCATTGGTGCGCGAAGACCGCACTGTCGGCATGCTGACGCTCGATGACCCCGATAAGATACGCACGTTCTCAGTCGAGCAACAACAAATGGCCTGCGCTATCGGGCAGCAGGCAGCTATTGCCATCGACAATGCTCGTTTGTACCAACAAGCACAGATGGAGAGAAAACGAGCCGAGCAACTGATTGAGCGCGCCCAGGCCGTTAATCAAGTGGCACTAGCGGTGAATGCAGGCGAGGACCTGACTGCCGTACTCAAGATTGCCGTGCAGCACCTGGTGCACGGCCTGAAAGCTGACGGCGGTGCCATCCTGCTCTTAGAGACAGATACCCTACGTCTGGCAAGTACCATTCGCTTGCCACACAACTTGCCCAGTGGGCAGATGACTATCGCACTGTCAGACCTGTCTCACTGCTACCAGGCGGCGATGACAGGGACACCGCTGTTTGTGACGGCAGAGCAGGCGAAAGATGCTAAAAATCTGTGGTATAGCGAGCTTGGGTTGAACAATACGATGGTTGTGCCATTGATGGTAGGCACGCGCTGCGTTGGCCTCGCGCTTGTCAACTATCACCATCCCAACTATCGCCCATCAAAAGGACAATTCGCCTTTGCGCTGGATATTGCCGCGCAGTGCGCATTGGCCGTCGATAAGGCGCACATCCTGGCTGATGCTCAGCAGGCAGCGACACTGGCAACTGAGCGAGCCAATATGCTCAATGCCGTCTTCCATACGATGACAGAGGGCATTAGCGTCCTCAACATGGAAGGGCAGGTAGTCCTACACAATAGTGCTGCTGCTTATTTCCTGGGTCAAAACGATTATGGGCCAGATCGCCTGGCACAGATTCTGAAACGCTACCCGGCTTATACCCTGCATGGAGAACTGATCAGCGTCGAAGACTTCCCCATTACTCGCGCCTTACAAGGTGAACGTATCCGTGGTGAGCGACTCCTCGTCAAACGTGCCGATAGCGCTGAACGCTTCATTGAGGTCAACGCCGAGCCACTGCTTGATAGCACGCAGAAGCAAGTTGGTGTGGTCAGTGCTTTTCGCGATGTCACTCAACAGATGCGCACCGAGCGACGTATCCGCCAGGCACTGGAGGCGATGCTGCATGTGGCCGTGGCGGTATCTGGTATGACCGATATCAAAGACATTCTGCGCAACGTGCTCGAAATGACCTTGACGACGTTCAATTGCGATCGCGGCTCAGCGCATGTGTATGACGAAGATCAGCAGGTGTTTGTGCCATTGCTGGCTTGCGGTTTCTCGCCCAAGGAAGAAAAGCGGTGGCTGGCAGAACAGGGACCATGGCTCACACCTTTGGTCTTCCAAGCTCATCAAGAAGGAGAAAGTCAGCACGATCAATTCGAGATAGGATTGCTGAATGGACATGCAATGATCATTCCCACCAGGCACTACGCGCAGTTGCTCAATGCATACCAGGACACAACGCTGCTTGCTGCCCCTATCACCAGTGCCAAGCGCCTGCTAGGGCTGATAATGTTGGACTGTTCTGTGACCTTGAAGCAGAGCAGTAGAGATGCGACGAGTGAGCAATCTCAGCAACGACAGATGCGAGAGTTCACAGTCTGGGATATGGCGATTATCGAAGGGATTATGCAACTGGCAGGACTAGCCATCGAACAGGTACGGTGGCAAGAAGAGGCGGCGAATGCACGTACCAATGAAGCAGCGATGCGCGAAGCCAACGCCCTGAAAGATGAGTTTCTGGCTATTACGGCTCACGAATTTCGCACCCCGCTCACTCTCATCCTGGCAAACAGTCAAATTGCTTTACGAGCATTCCGCCGCAAAACAAATCAGCTCTCCGACCAGGTTCCGGAGTTGAGTGAGATGTTGCGCCCCGCTGTTGAAAACCTCTCGAATATCGTCACACAGACCCACCATTTGACCGACATTGTCAATAGTTTCTTAGAGGTCACGCAAATCAACCGAGGTCAGCTTGGGCTGAATCTGGCAGAGGTTGACCTGGCTGCGATTGCAGAACAGGTTGTTACCAACCATGCTCAGACCTCGGCAGACCATCAGATCAGTTGCAGCATTGAGTCTGGCCAGTATCCTTATCTTGTGCAAGGTGATAGTGCACGCCTGTGGCAGGTGCTTACGAATCTCGTACAGAATGCAATAAAATATAGTCCACTCGGAGGTCCTATTACGGTCTGCTTACGTCAATTGAGCAATGTTCAAAAGAAAGCCATCATTGAGGTCTGTGTAGCAGACAAGGGGATTGGTGTGCCTAAAGAGGCGCAACTTCGCCTCTTTGAGCGCTTCTATCGCGCACCTAATACGACGGGCAGCAAGGCCAGAGGGATAGGACTCGGCCTCTACCTGGTTGCAGAACTCCTGCACATGCACGGCGGCACGATCTGCGTAGAGAGCAGTGGTGTTCCTGGAGAGGGGAGCCGCTTTATCTTCACATTACCTATAATAGAAAGAGAAACGTAACTCCTCAGATGCCTGATTCCTCGCCGCACGGTAGGCCACCGATTTATCGAGTGGACACCGCAGGTGGGAGGAGTTCTGAAGAGTTGCAGAGAAACTATCGATGATATTTAAATTGAGAAGTTGGTTACTGAGGCTGGCTGAAGAGACGATGGCCCGCGAAGATGGCGCGGATGCCGCTCATGACTACGATCATATTGTGCGCGTGATGGCACTGGCAGATACCATTCAAGCACGAGAAGGCGGTGACCCAGCAACCATCTGGGCGGCGGTGGCCCTCCACGATATTGGGCAGGGACGCGAACGTCGCTACGGAGGAGACCATGCCCTCATCGGAGCCGAAATGGCAGCAGAACTGCTGACCGCTACCCCCTTCCCCCAAGACGCGATCCCTGCTGTACAACAGGCCATTCGCGACCATCGCATGACGGGCGGAGCCATACCACAGTCACTGGAAGGGCGCATCCTCTACGATGCAGACAAGCTCGACAGCCTGGGTGCAATTGGCATAGGCCGCCTGTATTGCATTACCGGGCGGTACAATCAAAAAGTCTACTCGCCAGTGCCTGCTGATGTCGTAGAGCCTGTTGATCCACTGCAGGTGCGCCAGTTGCGGCGTCGGCCAGATTACTCTCCAAGCATTGAGTTCCGTTTGCTTTTCGGCAATTTGCCGCAGCGTATGACGACAGATACGGGACGCGAACTGGCGCATGAGCGCTATAGGTACATGGAAGAGTTTTTTAGGCGCTTACAGCTAGAGGCTGAGGGGGAGTTGTAAGACAGGCCTCCCAATAGTTCCAAGCCTATATCACCATGACATAGTTGAACGAGGCATCCCGCTCTGCAGGGGCACTCAGATGCACGGTAAATCCCTGCTGGGGTACTAGTGACACATAGTGCACCACCATCGGGCCTGGATCACTTGTGAGCATGACATGTATCACGCATGAATGGGTGACATTGGTATTGCCAATGGTGACGTCACCCTGTCCTCGCCTGAACATGCCAGAGCCGTGAAGTGCCTCGTGGGGCACTTGCGGAAGTTGCAAGTCACCCACAGCTTTCGCTTCGTCGACGCTGTGTGCACTTGTAGTCTCTTCCCGTAGAGATTCACCTGCCTCTAACGATTTGGGTGACTCTTCTGAGCGAACTATCGCTTTCAGTAGCACTTTCGTCGCCCGTCCAGCCAGGCGTGGCTTATATGGGGCCGGATCGACGGCAGGCAACGGCGGGGACGATACTTCCTGAGGCTGTGCGGGCACATCAGTGTGTACTATGGGCATTGGCTTGGATTGCAGCGTCAAGCGCGGAAGGATAATCGTCGTATTTTTCGAGTTGACCTTCGTCACCACCCCACCATCACGTGATGTACCCGGCGAACTATCCAGCCCATCTGCCTCACCCGACCACTCATCCAGCAAGGACGTATGCACCAGGGTCTCTTCAACTGAACGAGAAAGGTCCAGGCGCTTCTGGGCAATACGAGCCTGCCATTCTTGTTGTTTTTGTTCGTCAAGTTCATCAGACATTTCATACCCCCACTGGTATTAAAAATGACATCACTAGACATAATATGGAATGCCTAGGTGCAGTATAGCATACGGCATGTCAACGGCTGGCTCACATAGCCAATTTGGGTGATAATAGGACTATTTCTCTTGCAAGTCTGTTGGGAAACCGCTATTATAGTGTCCTATCACCTGTTCTGAGCACAATTACCTAAAAAGGATGGTTTCATGAAAATTAACGGATCACATAAATTCAAGGCTTCCAGCCAGCAAGTGTTTCATGCTATTCTCAATCCTCAGGTTCTACAGTCCTGCATCCCCGGCTGC
>WNFT01005716.1_pt1 | contig 13336 bp, 12 predicted proteins | sample 5400191 | NCBI WGS metagenome assembly WNFT01 (sample SAMN13153359, study PRJNA577476) | soil metagenome | isolation source: 80 cm saprolite under Madrone tree | place: USA:California | collected 2016-06-14
CAACAGAATGTTTACGACGATACCGGCTGGACATTTGGCGAGCTCGGCAACGTCCAAGTCGTGCGCGTCACGGACGTGAAAGTCCTCAGCGCATCGATGGAGCGCATCAACGGCGACGTGCGCTCACCCGGCGGTGTAAACGGCACAGGTTCGATCTTCGTTGTGAATCACAACGCCGACAACGCTTTGATTAGTTTGCGCTACCGATTGAAGAAAGCGTCGTTCGAAGCGGCGGAAGAACCTTTCGAGTCCGGGGGAAAGAAATTCAATCGTGGCTCTTTCATCATTCGCAATGCGTCAGTAGATGAAGTCAACAGGACGACGGCCGAACTCGGCTTGCAAGCTTATGCGGTCGCGCAAGCTCCGTCTGTGAAAATGCACGCAATGAAAGTCGCGCGCGTGGCGATCATGCACACGTGGCTAAGCACGCAAGAAGAGGGCTGGTGGCGTCTGGCTTTCGATCAGATGCAGATTCCCTACGACTACATCAGTACGCAGGATGTGGCAAAGGACTCGGACCTCAACAAAAAGTACGACGTGATTGTCTTCGGCCCCGGCGGTGGCAATGCCAACGCGGTCATACAGGGCCGGCCGATGTACGGCAATGCTCTGCCGTGGAAAAAGTCCGAGCTCACGCCTAACCTGGGCGGCTTTGCGTCCACCGATGACATTCGTCCGGGGTTGGGCTGGACAGGACTGATGAACTTGCAGAATTTTGTGAAGAATGGCGGTTTGTACATCGGTTCCGACGAGTCGGCCGATTTTGCAGTGTCGACCGGTTTAACTCCGGGAGTCTCGATCCAGCGCTCGACGCGTCTGCGCGCAATTGGCGACGTCTTGCGAACGAAGTTTATCGATTCGACCAGCCCGATCGCTTACGGTTATGGCGATGCGCTTTCCGTCTATTGTTTTCAGGGACCTATCTTCAACGTCAGCCACGTTGCGGGCGGCGGCGGTGGTGGACGTCGCGGCGGAGCGCGCGGAACCGATCGCCCGACGGGCCGCGGGACGGTCGATGATCCTGACACGCCACAGGGGAGAGCGCCGGCAGAAATTCCCGAGCAACCAACCTCCGAAGTTTGGGAAGCATCGCCAGTCAATGAAGAGCAGCGTCGTAATTTGGTTGGATTGATTCCGACAACCCAACGGCCGCGCGTGGTATTGCGTTGGGGTGACGCGCGGGACTTGCTGGTTTCTGGACTGCTCGACGGTGGCGACGAAATCGCGCAACATGCGGCAGTGATAGATTCACCACTCGAGAAAGGCCACTGGGTGCTTTTCTCGTTGAATCCATTCTGGCGTGGACAGACTTCGGGCAGCTACTTCCTCGTCTTCAATGCGATTTTGAATTTCGATAGTTTGAACGCGGGAAGAAAACTGGATGAGAAATGAACTGACCGCGAATATACCTGATGCGAATCGCTATAATCGGTGGCGGCATTGGCGGCTTGACCGCTGCGCTGGCGCTGAGGCAATTCGGTTTCGAGCCGGAAGTCTTTGAGCAGGCGCCCGAGCTGCTGGAAGCGGGAGCGGCCATCCTGATGTGGCCTAATGCCATGCGCGTCCTGCATCGACTCGGGTTGGCCGAGACGATTCGTCAGCATGGCAGTATCCTGGAACATGCACGCTGGATGAACCGCGATGGGAAGCTGCTGAACCATTTCCAATTGCCAAAAACTGAGATGCCGGCCATCGCGCTTCACCGCGCCGAGCTACAGCGTGCACTGCTGCAGGCTCTTCCTCAAAATTCGATCCATTTGGGTCATGTGTTCGAATCTTATGAACAACTGTCTGACCGAATCGTCGCGCACTTTAGTAGCGGATCATCGTTTGAAAGCGATGTGTTGATTGCCGCCGATGGTCTTCACTCACGCGCGCGAGCGCAATTGCTGAATGACGGCCCACCCGCTGATCGCGGTTACATTGCGTGGCGCGGAGTTGTGCCTTACACGCCCTCGTCCGTAATACCAGCAACCGCGATCGAGATCTACGGGCACGGCCAACGATTCGGTATCGGGCCATTAGGCTTCGGTAAAGTTGGTTGGTGGGCAAGCGCCAACAAAACGTCTTGCCGGTTGCCAGTTCGTCAAGAAAATGGCGAGACAAGCCGAAGCGAAACGGACGCGAGCGCGAGCTGGGATTCTTCGCGGCGTACATCGATCACATCCGAAGACGGCATGACAACACGCGAGGAGTTGTTACGGCTGTTCGATGGTTGCTGCGAGCCGGTCCCTGAGTTGATAAAAGCAACCCCGTTAACTTCATTAGTCCGCAACACCGTCTATGATCGCCGATCAGTTCGAAGATGGGGTGTAGGCGCTATGACTCTGCTCGGCGACGCTATCCACCCGACCACGCCAAACCTGGGCCAGGGTGGATGTCTGGCTATCGAAGACGCCGCGGTCATGGCCCGGTGTCTGAAGAAATATGCATCGGACGCCGGCCCTGCTGAGAGAGGAAAAGAGCTTCCACTCTCCTCAGTTTCGGTCGCGCTGCGAAGATTCGAGAAGCTGCGCTTCGCGCGCACAGCCGCTATCGCCCGCTACTCGCGAGCCTATGGCGTCGTCGGCCAATGGGAGAATCGCTGGGCAGTGCAGGTGCGTGCTCTGCTCCTTTCATCGGTTCCCAAAGGACTAGCTCAACGCTTGTTTCGTGCGGTTTTCGATTACGATGCCTGCGCCGTTAGCATTTGATCCTTAGTGACGGAATTGTCTGAGCGTTAAGGGGTCGCCCCGACACCTCTAATGAAATGAATGTAGCCGTCCCGGAATCTACGAATGAGGAGAAAGATGATGAAGAGGTTCGGAATCTTACTGACACTTTCGGTGCTTCTCTGCGCGGGCCTTTCCGCTCAGGTGCGGTCCGGTTCGGACGCCCCGAAAACAGCAACTATCCCCGAAAAAGTGGCCCCAATGCAAAAGTTCCCCGGCTACTTTCCGTTCTACTGGGATGCGAAGGCCGGAAAGATTTGGCTCGAGATCGACAAATGGAATTCTGAGTTTCTCTATGTCGAATCGTTGCCTTCCGGAATCGGATCGAACGACATCGGTTTGGATCGAGGGCAGCTTGGGCAAAGCCATATCGTGCGGTTTGAACGAACCGGGCCGCGGGTTCTACTGATCGCTTCGAACGAAGCGTTTCGCGCGAACAGCGATAACGCGGACGAACGTCGCGCGGTTAAGGACGCTTTCGCCGAATCCGTCGTTTGGGGATTTGACGTTGCGGCGGAAGAAGGCAATCGCTCGCTGGTTGATGCTACTGCTTTCTATCTGCGCGACGTTCACGGAATTCCCGGTACGTTGCAACGCAACCAGCAAGGTCAGTTTCGGCTCGACCCAACGCGCTGCGCTTTCTATTTAACCAACACGAAGAATTTTCCGAAGAATACCGAAGTTGAAACCACGCTAACGTTCACCACTGAAGGTGAAGCCGGCCCGTTGGTGCGATCGGTGACGCCGGTGCCGCAGGCGATTACGGTGCGCGAGCATGTTTCATTCGTCGAGTTGCCGCCGCCCGGATTCAAGCCGCGCGTTAATGATCCTCGTTCCGGCTACTTCGGAATTCAATACATGGATTTCGCGACGCCAATCAGTGAACCAATCGTCAAACGCTATATCGATCATCATCGGTTGCAGAAAAAAGATCCGGCCGCGGCGATAAGTGAACCCGTCAGACCCATCGTCTACTACGTCGATCGCGGCGCGCCCGAACCCGTTCGCTCCGCCTTAGTGGAAGGCGCAAGCTGGTGGAACCAGGCGTTTGAAGCCGCCGGATACAGAAATGCATTTCGGGTCGAAGTCATGCCGCCGGATGCCGATCCGATGGACGTTCGTTATAACGTGATTCAGTGGGTGCATCGTTCGACGCGCGGCTGGTCGTATGGATCGTCGGTAACCGATCCGCGCACGGGAGAGATAATTCAAGGACGCGTCTCGCTGGGTTCGCTTCGAGATCGTCAGGATTTTATGATCGCTGAAGGACTGCTCGCGCCCTACGGTAAGGACAAGTCGCAAGTTGCGAAGATCATGGAGCAGATCGTGCTGGCGCGTCTGCGGCAGCTCGCCGCGCATGAGGTCGGCCACACGCTCGGCCTGCAACACAACTTCGCGGCCAGCACGACCAATCGCGCTTCGGTGATGGATTATCCCGCGCCGCTGGTCAAGCTCGGTGCGGATGGTCTGCCAGACATTTCCGACGCTTATGCCAAAGGAATCGGCGAGTGGGACAAGGTCGCGATTGCTTACGGCTATCAGGATTTTCCGGCGGGCATGGATGAAGGCTCAGCGCTCGACAAAATCTTAGGCGATGCATTCAGACGCGGACTCGTGTATCTCACCGATCAGGACGCCCGGCCGGCGAGCGCCTCGAGTTCCGTCGCGCATCTTTGGGACAATGGCGCAAACGTCATCGATGGATTGGCTCAGGTGATGAAGGTGCGCGCCGTCGCGCTCAATCGCTTTGGCGAAAACAACATTCGCGAAGGCGCGCCGATGGCCACGCTCGAAGACGTGCTCGTGCCGCTTTACATGTATCACCGTTATCAGGTCGAAGCCGCCGCGAAATTGATCGGCGGCGAAGACTACACCTTCAGCTTGCGTGGCAAAGGCGATCGCAATCCGCAAATCATCGCGCCCGAAGAGCAGCGACGCGCGCTAGCTGCGGTGCTTGAAACTCTCAAACCCGAAGCCCTTGCGCTTCCTGAATCGCTGCTGCGCTTGATTCCGCCGCGACCGCCAAGCTATGCGCGCACGCGCGAAGACTTTCGCATTCGGACCTTTCCGACGTTCGACGCGCTGGCCCCGGCGGAAGCGATCGCCAATCACGTCTCTGATTTTCTCTTGAATCAGGAACGCGCGGCGCGGCTCGTCGAGTTTCACGCTCGCCACTCCCGTAATCCTGGCTTCGACGAAGTGCTTGATAAGATTCTTGAAGCAACGTGGAAAGCGCCCTCCGGTACTGGGTATCAAGCAGAGATTCGTCGCACCGTGAACATGGTTGTGCTAAACGATCTAATGGCGCTCGCCGCGGGCGAGCGTGCTTCGAATCAGGTGCGCGCGATTGCCGAGTTCAAGCTGGAGGAGTTGAAGAAGTGGCTGGCCGCGCAGCAACGCGTGCTTGAGAATGAAAAGCAGAAGCCATTTCTCTTCTACGCGGAAAACCAAATCAAGCGCTTTCAAGACGACCCGAAGAAGATGAACCTCACCAAACCAAACGATCCACCCGACGGTCAACCGATTGGAACGGATTGGTGGACGCTATCGGATCGCGATTGGTGCGATTGGCGGTAAGTTCTTCACGCTGGAGGCGTGAAATACAATAGCCCAGGGTAAGCGCGCAGCGCGCCACCCTGGGTACAAGGTAAGAAAAGGATTCAGAGCCCCAAAGGCGTGAAAGAAGAACCCGCCATGCGATACGCGGTAATAATCAAAAAAGGCGAGACTAGTTTTGGCGGGTACGTGCCAGACTTACCGGGTTGTATCGCGGCGGCCGAAACTAAGGAAGAAGTCTTGAAGTTGATTCACGAAGCCATCGAGTTTCATGTCGAAGGCCTGCGCGAAGACGGCCTATCTATTCCCGAGCCTTCCTCGAGCATTGAGTACGTCGAGGTCGCTGCATAATTGACAGTTTCCGATAGCCTCAGGCAATTCTTAAACTCCCGTTCGCCTTTGACGATCTCGGCGCGGTCGTTCCCATAACGGATGCACGCATTGCCGTCAATTATGCCTGTGCATCACGCCTTTTTCCGGCTGGGCTTGGGATTGTGGCGTGGACTTCATGCGCACGGCCGGATCGGGCTGCTTGATCCCGTCCACGGATCCAATCAGAGGCGCATCCACCTCTGTCTGGATGACGGTCGCGATCCACTTGGGATTGGCCCCGCCTTCGCACATGGCCCAGCGCATGAGAGGTTCGGTGCCAACCAGGACCATACCGGAGTGATTGTTCCGGTCGGCATCCTCTTTAGGATCGTTGTAGAAAAAACCGAGGGACTTGCGCAACAACAGAATGTCTTCCGGCTTGCCGGTTAGAAACGTCCAGCCTGGTCCTACATGATGCATGTTGGCATACATCTTGAGGTCTTGCGGAGTGTCTTCCTCCGGACTCAGGGTGATTGAGTAAAAGAAGATGTCATTACCAACACGGCCCTTCAACAATCTCTGCACTTCAGCAAGATGGTGCGTAATCACCGGGCAGATGTCTTTGCACCGCGCGAACATGAACTGGATGACCACCCGCCTGTCCTTCACCAGATCGGTGTAGAAGTGAACCTTCTGATTGTCCTGGGTGATCAATTCGACGTTCGGCAGATGGCGCTGCTGAATAAGCTCGCGCGGCGAGATGTTCTTGAAGTTGTAATTGTGTTTGCTCGCCGGGGTCGCTTCCTGCCCGAACAAACTGGTTGTGCCAACGAGACCGGTTGCTCCCGCGACCACCGTGGTCGTCCCAGCCGCCGCCAGCCACCTTCTTCTTGTCATCTTTGCCATAATCTTTGCTCCGTTCTCTCTGTGTGCCTTTGCCTCTTGCAAGGGCGGCTGGTTATGGATTCTGGTTGTTGTCAATCACGCCCGGTTGCACCTGGAAGAGCAGCATCATTGCATGATCTTCGTGAACGGTGTTGTGGCAGTGCATCGGCCAATCGCCGACGAAGTCGCGGAAGCGGAAGAACAACGTATCCGTCTCATTGAACTGCAGCCGGGTTACGTCCTTCCTGGCAACCTCGACGGTCGGCACGCCGTTGTTGTTGATGCCGCCGTTGCTGCCGCTGCCACTACCGTACCCGCCGCTGCCCCAGCCGTCGCCGCTGTATCCACCTGAGTATTGAAATTCAGTCCGATCATGATGGCCGCTCGCGGCCCGGCTCAAGATCTGGTGCTCTTCCAGATGGATGTGGATCGGGTGCTGCCAGTCGTTGCGCGGGTTGACCAGCACCCAGTTCTCCGCGCTGTTCTGCGTTACGGTGAAGCGAAGGTCGTTGCAGTCGGCAAACTTATTATTGATTACCCACTGGCCATTGTCGCGGTCGAAGACGAAGTTCCGCGTGATGCGTGGCGCGATGACGCTTGGCAGTTGATAGAACGTCGGATGCGTCGCCGGGTCGACACTATTGTCGGTGACTGAGCTGCCGATCCGGAACTCCAAACAATGGGTACCTGAGCCGGGAGACAAAATGTTGCCGGTTGGTCCGGTGCCGTCTTTTTGTTCCAGCCGGTTCTCCAGGCGAACTTTGGTGTGGCTGCCAATCAAACTCTTGACCTGGTTGAAGTCGATGATGATGTCATAGCGCTCAGCCACGCCCAGCCGGAAGCTGGTGACTTGTACTGGTGTGGGCAGCAGATTGCCGTCATTCGCGATCACCCAAAAAGGTATCACTGTACTCGGACTAAGTGGGTCGGTCAGGAATAGTTCATAGAACCGCGACGGCCCACCATCGAGCACTCTGAAGCGATAGCGCCGCTTACTGACATTGAAGAACGGCTGAACTATCCCGTTTACTAATTGCACGTCGCCGATCAACCCCTTGAAATTGAACGTGTCGAAGCAGATCAGACCGGTATTCGGATCCAGCAGCTTGTCAGCCAGGATGATCGGAATGTCGTACTGCGGATAGCTAGGCAAACGGAAGCCCGTCGTCTCGTTTCCGGTGTCGAACTGGTTGAAGAGCAGGTGGAAGCCCTCGAGCCCTTTGTAAGTGTTCTCGGCGGTGTGATCGATGCGATGATCGTGATACCACAGCGTGCTCAGCGACTCGTTGATATCTCCGTTGGGCGCGAAGCCGCCCTGCGACACAGGAATGCTGAACCCCGCCTGCTGCCCAGTGAAGTAGTAATCGAAATACTGTCCGCGGAAGAACCAACGACAAGGACCGCCGTCGCTTTCGGGGGCTGTGTGGAAATTGTGCAGGTGGGTGGACATTTCCGGCACCCCAAAACCGCCGTTCTGACTCTGCGTCGGCAATTCGTTGAACCGGCGAATCAGCCAGGGCTCCTGATAGTGACTGACGATTGTAGGTCCGGGGAATGTAGCAACGTCGCTCGACGCCGACCCGCCCAGGTTGTATCCCCAGATCGTTTGCGCGGGAATGTTTGTGTCTGAGGTGATCCTGAAGTTCGAATTGGCTCTGATGCGTTCGACGTAGTATTTCTGCGTCGGATACGTGGTAAAGAATTGGAAGAAATCTGATCCGGGCCGCAGCGTGCCATTGAATTGACCGCGTCCTTCAAACGGAAGTCCGGTCGCCGGATTGATCGCGTTGTTTGGGAATTGTTGTGGCGGCGCGCCGAATTGCAATCCCGGGTCCGACAACGGACGCGCCGGCAGCTCAGGCGGGATCGGCATTGGGTCGACGAAAATCTGAGCCGGCTGGGGGCTGTTGCCTATGTCACAATTAGATCGCGAGAACGACGAAAACGACGACGTTAGATCCTGACCGTAGGCGTGGGTCAACCCAATCTTAGGAATTAGAACACCAGCGCCGGTCATCAGTCCCATCTTCATCAGATCGCGCCGCGTGAAACCCTCCTTGACGAGTTCGAGCCTGTTGTTGAGGGCTTGTTGAACCTCTCGTTCTCTTCTTCTGTTCCTTTTTGAGATGTAGGCCATTGGGGATTCCTCCTTCAGAAAACCAAGTAGACTTTCAGACTAAAGGGGTCCCGAGAGCGTTAGCTGAGCGTGGTTTGCGTTGCGAACCGTCATTGGTAGACGGCGACTGGTTTATAGGACCCCTGCGGCCTTAAGAATAAACTCTTAAGAGTCCTGCAACGAAAGTTGCATACGATGGTGCGCACTCTATATGGGGTCTGATTAAATGTCAAGAACTTTTTGGCTTGAATCGCCTCGATGTAAAACCAGCAAACAATGCCATGAAAACAATTTGCTAAGGATTCTTCGCGCGGCTTCAATCTCTCAAGCCGCAATGCTTTGTGATCGAACGCGTTTGGGCGATGATGTTCGACCTCGAGACATACCACTTCGGGAATTATTATGGTGGAGAAATCAGCGAGAAGACCGAGACAATCTATTCATCTAGATGGATCAGCGTACAGGCATCACACACATGAAGACGGCTTTTCAAACTGACACTGGCTCTCGCAGATCCGACTCGGGCTCGTAACGCAGAACCATAAATTGATCAGGACGCAAACCCAGCGATTGATACGTGCGTCCATCGCGATCGCTGAATTCAACCTCGTACGCGGCGGCGTTCTTCAGCACCTCAACCACAGTGCCCACCTGACCTCGCAAGAGATTGTGCTCGGGCACGTCAACCGTGAGCGCCACCGCGTCAAGGAGTTTGATTTCATCACTCATGGCCGACCTCAGATTTTGTGAGTTTATGTTAACGCCTTCACCTGCCGAATAATTTCATCCGGCAGATGTGACGAAATTAATTCTGCCCAAGGTTCTGCGCGTGGCTTAAGTCTCTCGAGGCGGGTCGTTTTCTGGTTGACCGCGGCTGGGCGATGAACTTCTACCTCGCGCCACACGACGTCCGGAACGACTAGGCGGGAGAAGTCCGCAAGGAGATCGAGGCAGTCTAACTGATCGAGATGGATGAGCGGACCAGAATGGAATCTTCTGTAGTAAACGATCCTGATCTCGCCATCGGTACGGCCAAGGAGTTGGTTGAAACGTGCTGCAAGACTATTCTGAGCGAGCGTGGCATAACCATTCCTAAGGGTGCTGATTTGCCACAGCTTGTGAAGCTGACTAGCAAGGAATTGCAGCTTACCCCCGACTATATTCCGGGGCAAGCAAAGGCAGCTGATACGATCAAGCGGCTTCTAAGCAATCTCGCTACTATCACACAAGGAATAGCGGAGTTGCGTATAGTACGGGACTGGCCACGGGAAATCTTCCAAGGCGAAGGGACTTACGTCTCGCCACGCGAAACTTGCTGTAGGGTCGGCCTCAACGCTAGCCGTTTTCCTCTCGGAGACTCACAAAGCTAAGAAGTGATTGTTTGCCCGTGAAGATAAAGCCCTCCCTCGCGGTCGGACTACTGCGCCGATTCAAATCTCAAAGTGTCAGCATAGGACTACGCAAGATTCGCTCGATCAACTTTCAGCACAGCATGCAACAACACATTCGCTCCATTGCCGATGTCCTGAGGCCGCGAGAATTCTTTCGGCGAGTGGCTGATGCCGCCGATGCTGGGAATGAAGATCATGCCCACGGGGGCGAGGCGGGCCATATCTTGTGCGTCGTGGCCGGCGCCACTGGGCATTTGTTTGGTCGTCAGGCCGAGGTCTTTGGCTGATTGATCGATCAGAGAGCGAATGCGTGGGTCGGTGGGGGCGGGAATGTTTACATTGATCTCTTTGAAATCGAATTTCACTTTGCTGGCCTGGGCGATCTGATCGGCTTCGGTGCGAATCTTCTGATACATCATTTGGATTTTTGCGGCGTCGAGATCGCGCAGCTCCAAACTGAGAATTACCTTTCCGGGAATTACATTCGGCGCGCCGGGCAGCGCCTGAATGCGACCGACCGTGCCGACCTGGCGGCCCGGAATGCTGGTGACGACGCGATTGACGGCTTGGATGAACTTGGCGGCGGCCAGCAGCGCGTCCTGCCGCTGATTCATCGGCGTCGTGCCGGCGTGATTGGCAAAACCTTCGATCGTCACATCCCACCAATTGATTCCCACGATGCCTTCGACGACGCCGATGTCGATCCTTTCTTTTTCAAGAATGCCGCCCTGTTCGATGTGCAGCTCAAGATAGGCTGCGATGCTTCCCTTCTCGCGTTTGACGTTGGAAAGTTTCGTTGGATCGCCGCCGATAAACTTGATGCCTTCGCGAATCGTTTTGCCGCTGCGGCTAACGAGATCGAGTTCCTTTTCCGTCAACTCACCATCCATTGCGCGGCTGCCGATCAAACCGCCTTCTTCGTTTTGAAAGACCGATCAAACCGCCTTCTTCGTTTTGAAAGATGACGACTTCGAGCGGATGATGCGTGACGATGTTCTTTTCTGCGAGAGTCTGCGCGACTTCAATCGCGCCGAGCGAACCGACCACGCCGTCATAGTTTCCGCCTTCGGGAACACTGTCGATGTGCGAGCCAAACAGAATCGGCTTCAGCTTGTTATCGCTGCCCGATCGCCGGCCGATGAGGTTTCCGGCAGCGTCGATACTTACATCGAGCTTGGCCGCGCGCATCAGGCCGATCACGTATTCGCGTCCTTGTCGATCGGCTTCGCTGTACGCGAGACGGCTGACACCGCCTTGCGGATTCTTGCCGAACTCAGCCAGCGCGTTGATATGCTCTATCAGTCGCGGCCCATTCACGCGAAGCTCTGTTACAGAACCGGGAGCGGTAGCGACCGGATCATCCAACGAACTGTCTTCCCGACAAGATCCCATCGCTATCGCTCCGGGTACTGTAACTATCGTTCGGAAAGCACGAAACGGAATCGCGCTAGCTGCACCTAAGAATCCGAAATTAAATTGTCGGCGGTTCATATAAGACGACATACCAAGAAAGCTATCCGCAGATTACGCCGACAGTTAATGAAAGAGCTTTGTATCTGCGAAGCAAAGGTCGAACTTCTTGTTTTTTGAGCAAGTTTCTTGGACACATAAATCCCATAGGGATGAAATGTTTATAGACACCCGTATGCTTACGTTTACAGCTCCGTAGGAGCGTAATGTATATCGCGCCTTTATTTCGCTCCCACGGAGCTTGGATTGGTTTGTAATCGCGGTAGCTATAAACATTCTGCTCCTACGGAGCTAACGCGTTTGCTTGCTGCTCCGCCGCGCTGCGAAATCTGTGGATCAACCTATCTGCGTCCATCCGCCCTCGGGCGATTTGATCCAGCGACGCCCGCGCATGTCGAGCCACTCACCGACGGCTTCATTCTTTTTTGGATCTGATCCAATCCGAAGTATGTTTCCGTCCGGGTCTTCGACCTGCATCTCGCAAGCCCAATCGTAATTAGTTGGCGGATGTCGAATCTTCGCGCCCTTGGCTTCATACTCCTCGAAGAGAGCGTCGACGTCCCCGACGCCGATGAATACCCAACTGCCGGAATGTCCCTGGTCGCCCTGGGACAAAAACAGATGGCAGCGATCGCGCGAGACTGAGGCGAAACCATCCACACTTCCCCAGTCGTCGTTGAAACCAAGTATGCGCGTGTAGTACTCGAGACTCGCTGAAACATCGCTGACGCGAATGATCGGCGTGACGCCTCCGAACCGCGTTGTTGGAGATTCTTGATTGGACATGGTCAAACCTTCTCCAAGGTCAAATTGAGAGCCAATTAGAATCCTGGCCGTACCAATGCAGGCTGTCTACGACTGAGATTCTAGTCGAGCGAGCCTGCGCGAACTTTCCGCCACGCCTTGAACGACATTCGCAACCGCGTAGAGATCTCTGGCCTCAGCCCACAACCGCTTCGCCTCTGCAACCTCTCCTGCGTTTTCTTTGAGCAGCGCAAACGGACGAATTGTATTAGCCAAATCGAGCGGCAGAGTTCCGTGATCACGGCGATAGATCGAAAGTGCTTCGTAATAACAAGGCTCCGCCAAATCGTCGCGACCGCCTTCCTGATGAATGTCACCCACGTGCCTAACAGTGTGGGCCAACATCAGAGCATCGCCTTCTATGCGACAAAGAGCGACCGCCTCCTCGTAGAGCGTTAGCGCGGCGACGCCATTCTCTAAGTCGCGTTCGATCTGACCTAGCCCTTTAAGCGCCCGAATCAGCTCGCGCTTCATCCCCGCCTGCCGGCAGCGCTCTACCGCTTCTGCATAAAGCCGATGCGCATCGTGCGGACGCTCAAACCGCAGAAGATTCGCTTCTCTCATCAATTCAAGTAATTCGTCCGACGTTAGGTGGTTCATTCTTCTTCGAGCCCGGCGCTCACCCGAAACGTATGTCCGTCAGGATGCCGCAGATGAAACTCGCGCACGTTCCACGGTTCGTCAGTGGGCGGCATAGTGACCACCATCTCGTGATGAAGCGCGAGTTGATATGCTGCATCAACTTCAGCCGGCGATGACAGCCACCAACTCATCCAAACGCCGCCAGTCTCGTCGTCGCCCACGTATTGCGGCACTGGACCGCCACGAGATCCCTGTCCATGCTGACAAAGAAAAATCTGAGACTCGCCGCTGCATACCGCGCCGAAAGTCGGCGGCTCACCCCAATCCCAGGCTTTCTCCCAGCCGAGCTTCGCAAACCAGGCAAAACTCGCTTTGATATTCGAGACGTTAAGTATCGGCGTCAGACCTTCAAGTTTCATTATCGCTCATCCTCCTCATCCTCCCTGCGACACCTGCGGACTCATTTTTTCTTCGAGACAAACACGCCCGCCGGGGTGATCTGTCTCATC
>WNFT01003694.1_pt1 | contig 13335 bp, 4 predicted proteins | sample 5400191 | NCBI WGS metagenome assembly WNFT01 (sample SAMN13153359, study PRJNA577476) | soil metagenome | isolation source: 80 cm saprolite under Madrone tree | place: USA:California | collected 2016-06-14
TATTTGGCATTGTGGCAGCGCCACTGAGTACCTACGGAGTCACGATGTTTGTGAAGTGCTATACCAACGATTGCCACGTCTACCTGTACAAGCATTACGCCGACACGACGACGCCGACGGTTTCCATTTCTTCACCCGCCGACAGTTCTATCGTTTCGGGAACGATCTCTGTCTCGGCGAATGCCTCCGATAACGCAGGGGTAGTGGGCGTCCAGTTCAAGCTGGACGGGTATAATCTTGGAGCCGAAGATACCAGCTTTCCCTACTCGGTAAGCTGGGACACCACGACAGCCATCAACACTTCGCACACGCTGGCCGCAGTCGCGCGAGACGCTGCGGGAAACCACACGACGTCCACGGTTTCGGTGACCGTCAACAATGCGATTCCTTTTGCCTTCTCGCTCTCGGCAGAGGGCGACAAGACCGTCACACAAGGACAATCCGTATCGACCACGATTAAAGCAACTTCGATCGCGGGGACGATTCTACCCGTCTTCTTCTCGGTCTCCGGACTACCGTCAGACACGACGTCTTCATTCTCGACCTCGTCCTGTACGCCCAATCCAAGCTGTACCTCCACTCTGACGCTCTCTACCTCTTCGTCCACTCCTACGGGATCTTATCCGATCGTTGTGACCGGCACGGCTGGCCTGTCCAATACCACCCCTTTCACACTCAACGTGTATGAGGTGAACGCATCCTTTGCGGAGAAGTGTGCTCAGTCCGGCATACTCAACTGCTTCAGCTTTGACAGCTCGAGCAGTCTCTTTTACAACTGGCCGACCGGAACTGTGTGTGACAACAGTTTTGCGGGACAAATCAACTACTCCATTGGAAACAGCCGTATCGGTCCCGGCAATGCCTCGGCGATAGTCCAGAACGGACAGTGCATGTTTCCGGAGATCGACACGACAACGTCTCACACGGGAAGTGGCGCGCTGAAGTTCACCATTCCCCCCAACAGTGGTCCCAATTCGAGCGGCTATTTTACAGAGGTCTTCAAGCGGAACTCTGACGGAACATTTCCCTACATTGGACCCGGATCTCCATTGGGGAATGTCTTCTATTTCCAGTTCTACCAGAAGTTCGACTCGAACTTCCTGTCAACCGACTTTCAGTGTATCGGAGGAACCTGCAGCGGATGGAAACAGGCCATATGGTACGGGAACCCACCCACTGGAACCAGTTCCAGCAGTATCGAATCCACTATGATCGACGGGTTTCAGCGCGGCCTTCCTCAGATGTACGGCCAGCAGGGCTCAGACGACTACGGTATCCAAAACACCATCGGCTGTACGTTTGTCAAGGCCACCAGCGCGGGTGGAGGCGGATCCGGCTTTATTTCCCAGCCCAATTATTACGCGCCTCTCAATCCGACTTGTATTCATTATGCCGCCGATCAGTGGATGGAATTCACCGGCCGCATCGAGATTCGTGGAGCAAGTAACGCGCCCGCCAGCCGTGTTCAACTGTGGATCAACGGACTGCCGGCCATCGATTACGGGGCGGCGAGGGTCAACTGGACTGGAGCCGACGGCACCGGTTTTGGACAATTCATGCTCACGCCCTATCACACCAACAAAGATCTCAATCAGGTTCATCCGATCGGCACTACCTGGTATGACGACGTGATCGTTTCCACGCAACCCATTCCCATGCTGAATGGCGTTATACCGATGGCGGATACGACCCCGCCCTCTGTCACGAATGTTGCGGCATCCAACATCACCAGCAACGGAGCCACCATTACCTGGACGAGCAGCGAACCGGCAAATTCCCAGGTGGAGTACGGACTGACGGGTTCCTATGGGATTCAAAGCAGCCTCGACACGTCGCTCGTGACATCACATTCCGTAACCCTCTCGAATCTGTTGCCCGGAACCGTCTACAACTACCGCGCAAAATCCGGCGATATTGCCGGAAATGTCGCAACTTCCGATGGCCTCACTTTTACGACTACCTCAGGCGCCAGTACTGCCTCGCCATTAACGAATGGATTGACCGGATACTGGGCATTGGATGAGGGAAGCGGCACCACCACGGCTGATTTGTCGGGCAACAATAACAATGGGACTCTGATCAACAATCCCCTCTGGATTACGGGGAAGGTGAGTAATGCGCTGCAGTTCAACGCCACCGACAATAATAACGACACGGATGACCCCCGGGTCTGGATTGGCAGGAATTTTGATGTTCCAGGCTTTCCGTTCACGATGTCCGCCTGGGTCAACCCCACGGATTTCACCGATTACCGCGCCATTTTCAGCAAGCGGGATTCGGATTCGACTTCTGCGAAGCGCTTTGACCTTGGCCTCAGCATAGGAACAGGCCGCGTCTACATCAATAGCTCGACTCCCAGGAACTTCATTTATGCTCCTCCAACGAACACCTGGACCCACCTTGCCATTGTGGCGAGCTCAACCGACGCGAAGCTCTATGTCAATGGTGCCCTGCAGGAGACCATCGCCGCTTTTACCCTGGGAACCGGCGCCAATGCCAACACGGCCATCGGAGGTACGGGAGAGGTCCTCACGGGCGACGACGATCCTTTCAAGGGGTCCATTGATGAAGTCCGGGTTTACAACCGGGCTCTTACTCCATCTGAGATTCAATTGGCCCGCGATATAAACCCGCCGGTTATTTCGGGCGTGAACACTTCGAATATCACTTCCTTTGGCGCGATGGTCACCTGGACGACCGATGAACGGGCAGACAGTCAGGTAGACTACGGTACGACATCCAGCTACGGTCAAAGCACACCGCTTGACACATCACTGTTAACAGGGCACGGCCTGAACCTTTCCGGTTTGTCCTCGAGCACGACGTACCATTTCAGAGTGAAATCCAAGGATGCTGCACGCAACCTCGCCACGAGCCAGGACTATACGTTCACAACAGCGGCCCCGCCCGTGATAACACTGTCACCTGCGACGTTACCAGATCCAACGGCCGGAGTTGCGTACAACCAGACGATTACGGCGTCAGGCGGCTTTTCGCCTTATACCTTCGGCGTTCTGACGGGCTCCTTGCCCCCGGGGCTGACGCTGAACGCCTCGACGGGAACAATTACGGGGACGCCCACCACGGCGGGCACTGCGAGCTTCACGATTCAGGCTGTCGACTCCCTGGGCTATCCCGGAAACCGGTCTTACACCGTAAACACCGCAAATCTGATCTCCGACAATGTCTATCTCACGCTCACCAGCAGAACCTACGATAGCGAGCCCTCTACAGATCCGCCGCTTGTGGGACGTCTCTCGCTTAGTTTCAATATGACCAATATGGGACCGCCGATCACGTCCCCAATGTATTTCATAGTGACAGATCTCTATAAGCTGTTCGGCGATCAAAATCCCGATCAGCCCGATCTGCTGCTCAGCGCGGACAATCACGCTGGGAAGATGGGTGATCGACAAACGCTGACTACAGGTCCGCTGCAAACGAATCAAACTGCGCCGGTCTCCTTCCTCGTAGGCATCGGCTCGCGCCAGCCATTCGAATTTTATGTTGATCTCTACACCTCAGCGGACGAAAGTCCGTTGACAGCTTCGGACCACGGCATTCTCAAAGCTGCGACGGACAATACACCTGGCACGTTGCTGGGACGATTCAAGTTTACAGTTTCGGAGGCGGCTCCCACTCAAACAGTGAAACCACCAGGCCCATTCGTGTCCGTGCCTCCTGGTTCCAATGCGGGTGCTGCCGGCAATGTGGGTGTCATTATCGGACCGGGACCTCAGTCCCGTCCGTCGGTTGCCGTCGATCCGGTCCTTTCAGAGCATATGGCTGTCGCAAGCAATGACTATGCGACCCGCACGGTGAGGATAAGCACAACTCCGGACGGTGGGGCAACGTGGTACTCGACGATGTTGGGCCGCACCCTCGGCAACCAGACGTTCTTTGCGGCACAAAACCCAAGCCTCGCTTTTGATTCGCTGGGCAGGCTTTCTGTTGTTTACACTCTTTCGAACCTGAACGATTCCTCCAATGCAATTGTGATCAGCGAGTCCAGTGACGGTATCAACTTCAACCCGCCTGCTGCGATCAGCTTTCACCTGGCATCGGAGAAGGTCATCGACAGCAGGCCGGTGGTTGCGATCAAGTCCGGCGCGGGCCGCTACGTTGCCTGGGACAGCTTGTCGCTTGCCACGTCGCGCTACAGCATCAATCTGGTGCGATCCGAAGAGGGAGGGCTCTTCGGTCCAGTAACGACCGTCGTGAATAACGACTTGGTCAGTTCAGTCGCGCTGGCGCTAAACAAGAGCCGCGTTTACATCGGATGGGATAATTGGGGATTCAATTCCGTCGCACCTTATAAGACCGGCGGAAGTCTGATGGTCACTTCCTCGCCTAACGGACCCCAGTTCAACTTCGCTGTACCTCAAGAGCTTGCCAGAACCAGCATTGGCTTTGGACAGAGGATTCCGGCGATGCCGGAAAAAGGTGTCCGGCCGAATTTGAGCCTGGCAGCGGACCCGAAAGACGACTCCCGCGTTTACGCGGTATTTACGGATCGAGGCAACGGGATGGATGTACGCCTCGGCGGCTCCGCGGACCAGGGGAAAACCTGGCAAGTCGTAACAGTCAGTAATGATGACACTTTGGCTGACCAGTTCGATCCGGCCATTGGATTGGACTCCAACAGTAATCCTTATATCAGTTTTTATGATACCCGCATGAGCAGCACCTTCGAGGCTGCGGATCTGTTTCTGGCCACGCTTTCCACAGGAAATTCGTTCGACGCGCAGCGCGTCAGTACCGTTTCATCGAACGACTCGCAGAAAAATCCGCAGCGCGACTTCATAGCCAACCTGGGAGACCGCACGGCGCTGGCGATAGCGCCGGACAAAGTGATTGTGGCATGGACCGACACACGGCTGAATAGTGAAGATATCTTCTTGAACGTTGTAACGGGAATTGCTCAACAAATCCCCAGTGTCACATGGAGCAACCCTGCGCCGATCATCTACGGGACTGCGCTGGGCGCAGCGCAGTTGAATGCTTCCACGCCGGTCGCGGGAACGTTTGCCTACAATCCGCCCGCCGGCACATTCCCGGATGCAGGTGTCTACACACTCTCTGTGACCTTCACCCCTTCGGACGCCTACCGCTTCACATCCACTACCGCTACGGTACAGATCAGCGTCCTGCCTGCACCACTGAGTGTGACGGCAACTTCCGTATCGCGCTTTTATGGTTCTCCTAATCCTCCACCGACCGGCACACTCGCTGGTGTGGTCAATGGCGACAATGTCACAGCAACGTACATGGTCAATGCCACGACGAACAGCGCACCCGGAACCTACCCGATCACTCCGGCTATCAATGATCCCAATAAACGGCTGCTCAACTACGACGTCAAGCTTACAAGCGGCGTCCTCGAGATCCGGCCGGCGCCACTGACCATAACTGCAAACTCTGCATCGCGACTTTATAGCGCTGCGAATCCTGTTTTGACGGGATCCATCGTTGGACTGGTCACACCTGACGACATAGCGGCGAGATACACGACAAGCGCGACGATGAAGAGCAGCGTCGGTAAGTACACAATCACGCCTGTCGTCAGCGATCCCGGCAATCGGCTCTCCAATTACACCGTAAATGCTATTAACGGTAGTCTGGAGATCCTGCCCGCTCCACTCGCTGTAACAGCAAACTCTGGATCACGTTTTTATGGTTCTCCTAATCCCGAATTGACTGGATCAATAACCGGTGTGGTCAATGCTGACAACATCAGGGCAAGCTATGCGACTCTCGCGACTATCAATAGCCTGCCTGGCAACTATGCGATCTCGCCCACCATCATCGATCCCGATCACCGGCTGCCCAATTACAATGTCACACTGAACAGCGGCATGCTGACGGTGGTTCCCGCACCGATCATCACACTGACTGATACGCGCGTTTCCTTTGGGGATCAGGAACTGCTCTCAGCGAGCAAAGCTGTGACGGTCACAGTGGGCAATATTGGAACAGCTGATCTGATAATCTCCGGTCTTGCCGTGGAAGGCGCGGGCGCGAGCGACTTCGAACTCGCCAACAAGTGCGGCAAGACCGTTGCAGCAGGCTCAAACTGCGCCTTCACAGTGAAGTTCACGCCGTCGACGCTGGGCAAGCGCGCGAGCGGGATACGGCTGACCGACAATTCGGGCGGCTACCCGGGCAGCGACCAGACCATAAACTCCTCTGGAAACGGCGTGCTGAGTTATGCCGCGTATGCGACGAGCACAGCGTGTGAGGCCATTGCCTTCTCCGACAACGCCTCCACCGACAGCTTCGACTCCAGCCGGGGCAGCTACGCTGAAACGAAGTCCAACAAACGTGGCGACATTGCGGTCAACGGCAACGCCACTTTGAGCGAAAGAGCAACCGTCAATGGCGCAGTGTATTCGCTCACCCCGACTGCCGGCGCCTGCAGAGGCGGAAAGCCCGGGATCAGCGTCTCTGGAAGGGCGGAAGCCACAGGTGGTTATCGGCTGTTGGAGGCGCCCGTGGCCTTCACGACGCCCCCCACAGTCACTCCGGGAACGTCCGATGTAAAGGCGAAGAACGACACGCCGCTGCGACCCGGCAAGTACAGCGACATTACCGTAGACGGACGGGCGAGGCTGATACTATCCCCCGGAACCTACGACATCAATTCACTCAAACTCAGTGGTGGTGGAAAAATCACGGTCGCCGGGGAGGGCCAGGTCATCCTGAATATCGCAGGAATCGATACCGACAAGCCGCTCCAGTTGAGCGGTGAAAGCATGGTTAACCCCTTTGGAAACCCTGCGAACTTCCTCTTGCGGTATGCCGGCCGGGCCCAACTCGATCTGGACGGCCAGGTTGATTCCTACGGGGTCATCTACGCCCCGAACGCAGCGGTCAAGCTGGGCGGGAAAGCGGACTGGTACGGCGCCCTGGTCGTAAAAACACTGGAAAGCGCCGGCAGCGGCGGGCTCCACTACGATCGAGACCTGGGACGTTAGACCGTCGTCCAGGACCCGCTCACAGCAGATTCGTGTTGACAAATGTTCATCATTGAAAAGAATCGGGAACCAAGTTCCGAGAACTCCGGCCGGCTGTCCTGGAAATTCTCCAGGACTTCAACGGGTCTGGAATGGCGGTAGCCCCGAAAGACGCGACAGAACCTGCCGGGACATCATCGTCACTACATTTTACAATCCTCAATAGTCTAGTCGTTTAAGTTCCAAAAAAACGAAACGTAGCCTGAAATCGGAGGTGTCTGTGTCTGTATTTCAACGTAAGAGCCGCCTGGTCAGCTTTAGAGTATCGGAAGAAGAATACGAATGTCTTCGGCGGACGGCGGCTATTCATGGTGTTCGCGGTATTTCAGATGTTGCAAGATTTGCGGTCAGAAAAGTCCTGGCCATCCCGCTCGAAGAGCAGAACGGATTGATGAACCAGGATTGGCATGTGGAAGAATCGGTTGCCAAGCTCACCCACAATCTCGAGCAAGTGACTCACAGAATGGACGAAATCGTTCAGCGGCTCGATCTCCTCAAAACGGCTGAGCGGCCGTAGAAGAAATCCTGACTCTAAAACTAACGAGGCTTTTATGTGCGGCATAGTTGGATACGTCGGACGCCGAGATGCGTCGACGCTTTTGATCGATGGCTTAAAGCGGCTGGAATACCGCGGGTACGATTCTTGTGGCATCGCCGTGATGAATGGAGGTCCTCCGCATATTGTGCGCTCGGTCGGCCGTATTCGCGGCCTCGAGGAAAAGCTTCAGGCGAGTCCCATCCCTGTGGACGGACCGGTGTGTGCAATAGGACACACGCGTTGGGCGACGCACGGCGCAGCAAGCGAGGAGAATGCGCATCCGCACCGCGATTGTACGGGCAATTTCATCGTCGTACATAACGGCATAATCGAAAACCACCGGGAACTGAGACGCCGGCTCAGTGCTGAGGGCCATTGCTTCCGCACTGCCACCGATACTGAAGTCCTGCCGCATCTGATTGAATCGTGTTACGAGGGGAATCTCGAGCAGGCTGTTCTGGCGGCTCTGAAGCAGGTGGAAGGCATCTTCAGCGTGGTCGTCATGTGTGCTCACGAACCGCTCACTCTCGTTGCCGTCCGCAACGGTCCCCCGCTGGTAGTCGGCCTCGCCGAGGGAGAGAACTTTGTGGCTTCGGACATCGCGGCCCTTTTGTCCCACACTCGCCGCATGCTTATCTTGAATGATGGAGAAATCGCGGTTCTCCGCGCTCAATCGGCTGAGCTGCGGGATTTTTCCGGACGCGAAACGTTCCGCAAACCGCAGGTCATAACGTGGTCCACAGAGATGGCTGAACGGCAAGGGTATCCGCACTTCATGCTCAAGGAAATCTTCGAGCAGCCATCCGCTATTCGCAACACGATTCAGGGCCGGCTGCAACCCGATGACATCGTCGATCTGCTGCAGGAAGTGAAACCTCTCGAAGCCTTTCGGTCAGCGCAGCGGATGATAATCGCCGCGTGTGGAACATCGTTGCACGCCGGCCTTCTTGGCAAATTCATGCTCGAAGGGCTTGCAGACATTCCCGTTGAAGTGGATTACGCTTCGGAGTTTCGTTATCGGCGCCCGATTGTCAACGCGTCCACGCCGATTATTGCAATTACTCAGTCGGGTGAGACAGCAGACACTCTCGGAGCTCTGCAGTATGCGCGACAGAAGGGCGCCTTCTCCCTGTCCATATGCAACGTGGTGGGCAGCATGGCCGCTCGACAGTCCGACTCTGTGCTGTACACCAAAGCGGGACCAGAGATCGGGGTAGCTTCCACAAAGGCTTTCACGACTCAAGTGGTGACCCTGTACCTGCTTGCGTTGTTCCTGGCGCGAGTGCGTCGAACGATCACCGATGAAGAAATTCGTCAGCGAACCATCATGCTGAAGCGTGTGCCCGACCAGATGGAACAGATCCTCGAACGCAGCGACGAGATCGCGAAACTCGCAGATATCCTGGTTCCCCGGTCTAATGCTCTTTATCTCGGTCGCGGCGTCAATTATCCGATCGCTCTCGAAGGAGCCTTGAAGCTCAAAGAGATTTCGTATATCCATGCCGAGGGTTATCCGGCAGGAGAAATGAAGCATGGTCCCATCGCTTTGATCGATCCCCAGATGCCGGTGGTTGTCGTTGCCCCGCAGGATTCACTGTATCCAAAGACGCTTTCAAACCTGGAAGAGGTGAAGGCTCGCGGCGGCATCGTCATAGCGGTTGCGTCGGAACACGACCGCGACATCTCGAGCGTTGCGGACCACGTGATCCGAATTCCCAAAACCGATTCTTTTCTAAACCCGTTGCTCGCTGTCCTGCCGCTGCAGCTTCTTGCTTACTACACCGCTGTGCGCCGTGGCTGTGATGTGGATAAACCACGAAATCTCGCGAAAAGCGTAACTGTCGAATAGAAGTCCAGCGAATGGGAGAGCGCGCGCAACGGAACGCCGTGTTATATGTAAGAACCGCTCTCAGGATTGCATGGCTGAGCCTCGCGATTCTCATCACATTGTTGGTTGGTATCGAGTGTTTCGCTTCCGGATACTATCTCGCCCACCGCATAGTGTCGGGATACGATCGACGGAATGCCCTGGTCAAGACTCAGATCTCGAGAATGCCGCGGGATGGATATCCAAATCCGGCGGATCAAACCTGGTTCGGAGCTTACTGGAAAGAATTTGATGACAGCACATACGCTGCTGTAGAGCCGGTGTCCTATTCCAATTGGCACCGCCGTCCCTTTAAAGGCAAGTACATCAATGTGGAGCAGAATGGGAGGCGCGCGACCTGGAACCAGGATCGGGAGGACGCGCCTGGATCGACCCGGATCGCGATATTTGGTGGTGCAACGGTGTGGGGAACAGGCGCAAGGGACGAATTCACCATCCCTTCCTACATTTCAAAAATGCTCGCTGAAAAGTATCCACACCGGTTCAGCGTTGCTAATTATGGCCAGGATCAATATGTAAGCACGCAGGAGGTCATCGCGTTGTTACGTGAGATCCAACAGGGCAGCGTCCCGGATATAGTCGTCTTCTACGATGGGTACAACGACATATTTGCGGCGATCCAGGCGGCAGGGGCCGGTATTCCGTTGAACGAAGATGATCGAAAGCGAGAGTTCAACATTCTGCATCCGAGCCGGACTCGGGACTTTTACTTTGAAGTGTTGAGCGGAACAAACACGTTTCAGTTAATCCGGGGCCTGCGGACAGCGTTGTGGCCTGAAGCTGAGGCAAGTTCCTTAGACTCGGACAATGACGACCTTGCCCGCGATGTAATCAGAGTGTACTTCCGCAACCTTGAATTTGTGACCGGGATGGAGAAAGAAGTCGGTTTCGTTGCCCGGTTTTTCTGGCAGCCTTCTGTGTACACCAGGACTCGCCCGACGGAACCGGAAGAATCTATTATTCACGGTTCTCGGCAGGGTGCTTCGTTCTACAGGCGGGTACAAGAAGCAATGAAAGAAGTCGATCTCACGGCCGGTCCCGCAAATTTTCGAGACATCTCCGCCGTTCTTGATGGATATGCCGGAACGGCATTCATTGACACTACGCACGCGACAGAACTCGCTAACGAAGTGATTGCCCGTGAGATTGTTGCCGACCTTAAGGGCACTCTGGAGCAGGCGGCGCTCCGCCAGGTTTCGGGCGAAATAGAACCTTCCGGGCCCGTCCAGTAACTTACCTTTCCCTTCTCTCCAATCAACCCCCTGTTTACTGCTACGAACGGCGCCGGGATTTCTATGCCGAATCGAAACAAAGCCGACGACCACTCCAGTTGGTGGCGATCGTCTCTGTTGAGGCTTTATGAAAACCTGACTCGCAATGATGCCGTCGAACCGGTCGACCTGATCTTTGTGATGGCAGGCCGGATGGAACGGAAACAGTACGGACTCGAACTGTTCCGCGCCGGAGTGTCGCCGAAGTTAGTCCTCAGTATCGGACGCTTCGAAGTCAGCAAAATGTGCCATCTCGACCTGGAAGGCATTGATGACTTGATGACGATGCGTGGACAGACATCCCCGGACGAACGCCATTTCTTCATGATGATGGACCGATCAGGCGTTCGCATCGAGAAAGCCGGGCTTCCGATTTGGAACACATATGGGGAGGCGCTCGCATTACAGCAAGTCCTCGAAAAGGAAAAAGCGCGCCATGTGATGGTCATCAGCACCGACATCCATCTGCGCCGGGTGGCGTTGGCGCTTGGCAAAGTGTTTCGCAGCAAGGCTGTCGAATTCCGGTACTGTCCGGTTCCATCTCGTCCGATGTTCTGCAGAAAAGAAGGCTGGTGGACTCGGCCGGATGATCGACGGTTTGTCCTTCGGGAAACCATGAAATTAGCGGGATACGGTGTGATCTTGTCCTTACCCCGCACAGTTGCCCGCCGGATCATGCAATTGAACGGCGGAAACCACTCTACAGATTGATGTTGACAAAAGTTCATCGCGGAAAAAAATCGTGTGAGTTCAGGTGTTTCGATAGTCACATTGCTACGCAAGGCAGTGGATGGCCGATCGGTAGCCAAGAAGGCCTTACCGGTCGTAGTGATGCCTGGAACGAAGGGTGCAAGATGCGAAAGTTTTCGAAGCCACGCTTCGCATTTCTGTTTTTATTTCTTTTGCAGATAGCCTGCCTGGACGTCCTGCAGGCGCAAGACGTCGAGAGGGTTGGTGTGCCCTGGAATGGTGGACGCGGGGTACAGGAATCCGTCACGGACATCATGGGCCGGCAGTCCAGAGAAGGTTCGAAGCCTGTTCAGCAGCCTTCAAGGGGACGAGTTCCCAATAACGCTCGCCAGAATCCCGACTCGCCCAAGGTCTCGCAATGGCCACCAGCTCCGAAGGCAGGGGATAAGGAGAACATCGAGGTATTCCCTGCCGCTCTCGATACGCCTGTCGCGTTCGACTCGCAAACCATTGGAACAAGCTTCACCGCAGGGACATACCTTGTTTCTGGATATGTTCCACCGAGCCCCATGGGCGCCGTGGGTCCGAGTCAGATACTGATGGTCATCAACGGCAGGGTTAAGACCTTTAACAAAAGTGGAGCCTGGGACGGCGCGCTCGATGTAACGACCGACGTTTTTTTCGGTTCGGTTCGTGGCACGGGCTTCACAACCGATCCACGCGTTGTTTTCGATCGCTCGTCGCAGCGCTGGTTCGTTTCGATGATCAATGCGCCGGCGGCGCCAAACCGGATAATGATTGCCGTTAGCAATGGCCCGACCATTACGTCCCAAAGCAGTTTTACGTTTTATCAATTCGTCCAGGATGCGGTTGGCGGTGGGACAGCAGATAACAGTTACTTCGCCGATTTCCCCTCGCTCGGCGTCGACAACTACGCGTTGTACATCGGCGTCAACATATTCGACACGGCCACAACGCCATCATGGACGTACAAGGGTGCGACAGGCTTTGTGGTCAACAAGGCGAACCTGTTGGCAGGAAATCTCACGGTCACCGCCTTCCGGCAAATCGGGTTCGATCAACTTAACATGGTTTCGCCGCAAGGTGTGACCGTCATGGATTCGAGTGTGACCTCAGGGTTCTTCATCGGCACAGACTATAGCTCTTTGGGCACCCTGCGGATGCGTCGCATCAGCGATCCAGGCGGGACTCCAGGTCTTTCTGGTACCATCAGCCTCTTCCCGCCAGCAACCTTCAAACCTGTTCCCGTGCCAGCTCAAGGGAGCAATCAACCCCTGGACGCCGTCGATGATCGATTGATGAATGCCCAGATCGTCAATGGAAGCCTTTGGACCACACACAGCATCAAGGTGAACTCCTCGGGCGTCGCCGGCGACATCACGCGCCCCGAAGACCGCGACGCCATGCGTTTCTATGAAATCACCAACCTGATGGGGGCGCCGACGGTTAAACAGTCTGGAACTTTGTATGACTCGGCGGCATCCAACCCTCTGCATTACTGGGTCGGAAGCATTGCGACTTCGGGCCAGGGCCATACGGCTCTGGCATCGTCATATGCGGGGAGTACGGCGTTTGCTGGAGTGGCATTCAACGGCCGGCTTTCCGGCGATGCGCTTGGATCGCTGAATCCGACAATCAATCGAGCCGCCGGAAGCGCCGCGTACAACCTCCAGACTGGTTGTTCGCCGAATTGCTTCCAGCGATGGGGTGATTACTCCAATACGGTCGTGGATCCTGCCGACAACATGACGATGTGGTCGTTTCAGGAGTACGCGAATGCGACGAATTCATGGGCCGTTCTGGTGACTCAGCTCAAAGCGCCACCTCCCGCCGCACTTTTGAGTTCTACGCCTTCGTCGGCGCCGGCTGGCACGACTTTGAACGTGACCATCGACGGCACGTCCTCGGCAGGTT
>WNFT01014510.1_pt1 | contig 13334 bp, 15 predicted proteins | sample 5400191 | NCBI WGS metagenome assembly WNFT01 (sample SAMN13153359, study PRJNA577476) | soil metagenome | isolation source: 80 cm saprolite under Madrone tree | place: USA:California | collected 2016-06-14
GACCCACCAGACGGGCGCCCAGGGGCAGAAGGTCAGGAAAGTCTACGTCGAAGAGGGCTGCGACATCGCCCGCGAGCTCTACCTCGGCATCACCCTCGATCGCGCGATCGGCCGCAACGTGGTGATGGCCTCGAGCGAGGGCGGAGTGGAGATCGAGGAGGTGGCGGCGAAACACCCGGAAAAGATCCTCCGCGCCCCGATCGATCCGGTGGTGGGCCTGGCCGGCTACCAGGCCCGCGATCTCGCCTTCGGGCTCGGCCTCTCGGGAAGCGCGGTCAGCAGCTTCGTGAAGTTCGCCGGCGCGATGTACCAGGCCTACGCCGCCACCGACGCCAGCATCGTGGAGATCAACCCGCTGGTGGTCACCAAGCAGGGCGAGGTGATCGCGCTCGACGCCAAGATCAACCTCGACGACAACGCCCTCTTCCGCCACAAGGACCTGGCGGCGCTGCGCGATCCCGATGAAGAGGATCCGCGCGAGGCACAAGCCAAGGAGCACGACCTCAGCTACGTGGGGCTGGAAGGCAACATCGGATGCATGGTGAACGGCGCCGGCCTGGCGATGAGCACCATGGACATGATCAAGCTGGCAGGCGGGCAGCCGGCCAACTTCCTCGACGTGGGCGGTGGCGCCGACGAGGCCAAGGTGACGGCGGCGTTCAAGTTGCTCCTCGCCGACCCGCAAGTGAAAGCGGTGCTGGTCAACATCTTCGGCGGGATCATGAAGTGCGACGTGATCGCGGCAGGCATCATCGCGGCGGCCAAGCAGGTGCACCTCGAGGTCCCGCTGGTGGTACGCCTGGAAGGCACCAACGTCGAGCAGGGCAAGGCGCTGCTCGCCAAGAGCGGGCTCGCGATCACGCCGGCGGACGACCTGGGAGACGCTGCCCGCAAAGCGGTCGCCGCCGCCGACAAGGCCTGAGTGCGCTTCGTCTCCGCCATCTTCCGCAACATCCTCGGCAAGCCCGGGGCGGCGGACTTTCGCGACAGCGCGGAGCATTTCGTATCCGTGCTGCGCGAGCACGGCATCGCGCTCACCTTCGCGCGCGACGAGCTCCGGTACGTGGACGACCTCGCTGCGCGTCTCGCGGCGCACCACGAGTACCGTGACGCCCTGGGTTGCTGGCTGGGCGAGGTCCTGGTCCGCAACTTCGGCGGCGAATGGGTTCCCGGGCACGCGCTGGGCCCGGCGGTGCGCATCGTCACGCCGGACCGGGGAGCACGGAACCTGTTCCCCCTGGGCTGGGTGTATCGCCGCGCCGACGGCGGCGAGGCCGAGAGCATCGCAGCGAAGCTGCACCGCGAGCTGGGATTTCCCGATCTCGCCGACCCGGGCCGATTCACCGATTCCGGAGAACGCGCATGAGCATCCTCGTCAACAGGGAAACCCGCGTGGCGGTCCAGGGCATCACGGGCAGCGCGGGGTCCTTCCACAGCAAGCAGATGCTCGCGTACGGCACCAACATCGTCGCCGGCGTGACTCCGGGCAAGGGCGGCCAGAAGTTCGAGGACAAGGTGCCGGTGTTCGACACCCTCTCGCAGGCGGTACGGGAGACGCGCCCCAACGCCAGCGTCATCTTCGTGCCGCCGCCGTTCGCGGCCGATTCCATCCTCGAGGCGGTGGACGCGGGCCTGCCGCTGGTCGTCTGCATCACCGAGGGCATCCCGATCAACGACATGGTGAAGGTGAAGCGCGCGATGGAGGGCTCTCCGACCCGCCTGATCGGTCCCAACTGCCCCGGGGTGATCACGCCGGGCGAGTGCAAGATCGGCATCATGCCGGGGCACATCCACCGCAAGGGTCGCATCGGCATCGTCTCCCGCTCCGGCACGCTCACCTACGAAGCGGTCCACCAGGTGACCCAGCTCGGGATGGGCCAGAGCACGGCGGTCGGCATCGGCGGCGATCCGGTACACGGGATGAACTTCGTCGACTGCATGAAGCTGTTCGCCCAGGACCCCGAAACCGACGCCGTGATCCTGATCGGCGAGATTGGCGGCAGCGAGGAAGAGGACGCCGCCGTCTGGATCAAGGCCAACTACAAGAAGCCGGTGGTCGGATTCATCGCCGGGGCGACGGCCCCGCCGGGCAAGCGCATGGGCCATGCGGGAGCGATCATCTCGGGCGGAAAGGGAACTGCGCAGGACAAGTTCCGCGCGCTCCGGGACGCGGGTGTCCACCTGGCAGCAGGTCCGCACGAGCTCGGCGCCACTCTCAAGGCGGTGTTGAAGAGGTGAGCTCGATTGCCTCCCCGGCGCCTGCCCGGCCAGCCTCCAGGGCGATCAGCTTGACGGCGACGGTCTGACCCATGTAAAGAACTCCGCTTTTTCAAGGAGCCCCGTCAATGGCCGTCAAGCTGCGCCTCGCCCGCCGTGGCGCGAAGAAATCGCCTTTCTATCACGTGGTTGCGACCGACTCGCGGAACCCGCGCGACGGCCGCTTCAACGAGGAGATCGGCACGTACGATCCGAACTACAGCCCCGCTCGCATCCACCTCAAGCAGGACCGGCTGGAGCACTGGCTCAAGATGGGCGCTCAGCCCAGCGCCACCGTCGCCCAGCTGATCAAGCTGGCGAAGAAGTCCGCGGCGCCGCCGGCCAACAGGTAGCGCCGTGCCGGATCTCCTCGCGGTGGGGCGCGTCGCGAGGGCGCACGGAATCCGCGGGCGCGTGCTGATCGCGCCCTACAACGCGGACTCGGAAGGGCTGGAGCGGGTCCGGAGGATGTGGCTCGGAGAGCGGGAGCTCGAGGTAGACCGCGCCGAGCGGGTGCACCTGGGCTATCTGGTCGCGTTCCGCGGGGTCCTGGATCGCGACCAGGCGGCGGCGCTGCGGGGCGAGGAAGTGCGGGTCGATCGCGCGGAGTTGCCGTCGCTGGAGGAAGGCGAGATGTACGCGATCGATCTGATCGGCTACGAAGTGTCGGACCCCAAGGGTACCGTGCACGGCGTGGTCGAGGACCTGGAGGTTGCAGGGTCGCAGGATCTGCTGCGGCTGCAGGGCGGAGCGCTGGTGCCGCTGGCGCTGGTCAAGGAAGTGCAGCCCGAGGCGCGCCGCATCGTGGTGGACGCGCCCGAGGGGCTGTTCGAGCTGAAGGAGTAGTCGTGCTGTCGGTGGAAGTGCTCACGCTGTTCCCGCGCATGATCGCGGCCCCGCTGGAGGAGAGCATCCTCGGCAAGGCGCGCGAGAAGGGCCTCCTGCGCGTTCAGGTGACCGACATCCGCGAGTTCGCGGACGGCAAGCACCGCGTCACCGACGACGTGCCCTACGGCGGCGGCGCGGGCATGGTGATGAAGCCCGAACCGCTGGTCGCGGCCATCGAGGCCGCCCGCCAGCGTGGGCCGGGCGCGCGCGTGGTGCTCCTCTCGCCCCAGGGCCCGCGATTCAACCAAGGCAAGGCACAGGAGCTGGCGGGCCACGGGGCGCTGATCCTGGTGTGCGGCCGCTACGAAGGGGTGGACGAGCGGGTGCTGCGCTGGGTGGACGAGGAGCTCTCGCTGGGCGACTTCGTCCTCACCGGCGGCGAGCTCGCGGCCCTGGCGGTCATCGACGCCATTGCCCGGCTGGTCCCCGGTGTGCTGGGCAACGAGCTTTCCGCACAGTCCGAGAGCTTCTCCGGCGAGGGCCTGCTGGAAGGGCCGCAGTACACGCGCCCGCCCGAGTTCCGCGGACTGCGGGTGCCGGAGGTCCTCCTCTCCGGGGACCACGAGAAGATCGCGCGGTGGCGGCAGGACCAGGCGGTGGCGCGCACACGCGAGCGGCGCCCCGATCTGCTCACACGGCAGAAGGCTTGACGGGGTCTTGATTTTGGGCGAGCGGTAATCAGACGAGGATACGAAGATGCGCGCGAAGGCGATCGAGCTGGTGGAGCAACGGAACGTCAAGCCGGAAATCCGGGGACAAGTCCCGGAATTCCGCGTCGGTGACACCGTGCGGGTGCACACGAAGATCAGCGAAGGCGACAAGGAGCGCATCCAGATCTTCGAGGGCGTCGTGATCCGGAAGAAGCGGGGTCACGTGAACACCACGTTCACCGTCCGCAAGATGAGCTACGGCGTTGGAGTGGAGCGCATCTTCCCGCTCTATTCGCCGCGGATCGACAAGATCGAGGTGACCAGCAGCGGCAAGGTCAAGCGTGCGCGCCTGTTCTATCTGCGCGAGCTCCAGGGCAAGGCCGCGCGGCTCAAGAGCGCCGAAGAGGGCGGAGCCACGCAGTAAAGTGATTGGGGACACCATTCGATGGTGTCCCCCGATCGGGGGAGAGAGTGCAGCTCACCGAGCTGCTGTTCCAGAAGGTCAAGGACCTGCCCGGGGAAGGGCAGCTCTCGCTCAAACCGGGGTACGTGGCTGTGGTCTCCAAGGCGGCATCTCTCCGCGCCGCGCTCACCGCGCCGCTGTGCCCCGCGCCCGACGATCCGAAGCGCCTCTCCAACGGCGGCGGGCCAACGCGCGTCGGCGTCGGGCTGCTCTCGGGCGACGGCAGCGCGTACCGGCTGCTGCGGGAGATGGGCGGCACGCGACAGCTCCTGCGGTACGACGCGACCACCAAGAAATTCGAGGAGGTCAGCGAAGATCAGCTGGAGATCGATTCCTTCCTGCGCGTCGAGTGCGGCATGCCCGCCCCCGATGCGTACACCGGCTTCTTCGTGCTCGAGGTCAACGAGATGCCGTCGTTGCGCGGCAAGGCGGCCGCCGCCGCCAACGAGGCCTACGTCGACCAGCCCCGGGTGAAGGCGCTCAAGGACGAGCTGGAGATGACCAAGAAGTTCGAGGCGACGCAGGATCGCCTGTTCAAGGTGGCGCAGCGCCTGCACGATCTCAAGCTGCTGGCGGAGAAGCTCAAGGAAGCCGAAGCCGATCTGGCCGCGGTCCAGGGAGAGCTGAAGCGGGCGCCCTGGTCTCCCGAGGAGATCAAGGAGCTGACCGCCAAGGCCTCGCGCGCGAAGGAGGATCTGAAGAAGCGCGACGATGCCCTCGCAGACATCGTGAAGAAGCGGCAGAAGGCGGCCCAGACGGTGCCGCCCCCGCCGGAGCCGGTGCTGTCCAGCCCCTGGTTCTACGGCGGGTTCCTCGCCGGCATCGGGGCGGACGCGGCGGCGTTCCTCCTCAAGCGGCCACCCCTCGCCCTCTTCGGCCTGGTGCCGCTGCTCGCGCCGCTGATCTCCGTGCTGCGCTGGATCGAGGGTGACGAGGCCGACAAGCAGGCGGCCGCGTACGCACAGGAGCTGAAGGAGCGCGAGCTGAAGATCAAGAAGGACTACGAGGCGGAGCAAGCGGCGCTCAAGTCCGCGCTCCGGGCCGCGAAGGTGGACTCCCCCGTGGATCTGCTGGCCGTGTTCAAGGAGCGCGAGCTGGTGGTGAAGCGGCGCGAGGGCGCGCTGGCCAAGCTGCAGAAGCTGAAGGTCGACCCGGAGGTCACCCGGGTGTCGGTGGAGATTCCGCTGCTGGAGACCGAGAAGGCCAAGCTCGAGGAGCAGGTGCACCAGACCGGGTTCTCGCGGGCCCTCGGAGAGATCGAGTCGGACCTGAAGCACGCGATGGGAATTTCCGCGACGAAGACCGGCGCCGCCGTTCCGGAAGCGGAAGTGCCCAACCACCTGGTCTCCCGCGGCGCGGAGCTGCTGAACCTGAGCGTGGACGAGCTCTGGGCGCAGATGTCGCCGCGCCTGACCGCATATCTGGGGGCGCTTACCGACCGGCGCGTAGTCTCCGGCAAGCCCGACGACAAGGGGACGCTCGTCCTCGCTGCAGCGGACGGGCGCAGCGGCTCCTACATGACCCTGCCGCCGCCGCTGCGCGACCTGGTGTACGTCGCCTTCCGCCTCGCCCTGCTCGAGCGGGTCTCCGGGTACAAGCGGCTTCCGATCGTGATCGACGACGCTTTCGGCGTCCTCGAAGGTCCCAAGCGCGCGCTGATCGGCAAGATGCTCAAGGGGATCGGCACGCAGACGCAGGTGATTCATCGCCTGCCGGACCCCCCTCCGCCCGGCACGGCCGATCTGGTCCTGCAGGCATGACGCTGCGCCTGGGCGCGCTCGGGGAGGAGGTGGCGGCCCAGGCCCTGCGCAAGAGTGGGTACCGCATCGTCGCCCGGAACCATCGCTGCAGGCGTGGCGAGGTCGACCTCATCGCCGAGAAGGGCGAGCTGCTGGTGTTCGTCGAGGTGCGCACCCGGGCCACTGCGGCATTCGGAGGCCCCGAGGAAACGGTCGACGCGCGCAAGCAGAGGAGGGTGATCGCGGCGGCCCGCGACTTCCTCGCGCAGCGCCGGGGCCCGGCGAAGGCGGCCCGGTTCGACGTGATCGCGGTCGTGGACGGCCCCGCAGGGCCCACACTGACCCACTTCGAGAACGCCTTCGACTCGGGGGGGTAGCGTGCCCCTTCACGTGGTGGCGACGCCGATCGGGAACCTGGGCGACATCACCGAGCGCGCGCGCCAGGTGCTCGAGGCCTGCGACGGCGTGATCGCGGAGGACACGCGCCACTCGGGTGTCTTGATGAAGCACCTGGGCATCCGCAAGCCGCTCTACTCTCTTCCCGCGTTCGACGAGGCGGCCCGCGTGGAGCCCCTGGTGCGCCGGCTGGTCGAGGGCCAATCGCTGGCGCTCGTCACCGATGCGGGAACGCCCGCAATCAGCGATCCCGGCGCCATCCTGGTCCGGCGCGCGCTCGAGCAGGGCGTGCAGGTCGTTCCCGTCCCGGGGGCGAGCGCAGCGGTCGCGGCGGTGAGCGTGAGCGGGTTCCCGGAAGGGCGCTTCCATTTCGCCGGTTTCTTGCCCCGCAAGGCCTCCCACCGCGAGGAGATGCTGTCCGAGCTGCGGGGCCTGCGCGCCCAGCTCGTCTTCCACGAGTCGCCGCAGCGGCTGGCGCGGACGCTGGCCGAGCTGCGCTCGAGTCTCGGCGACCGCCCGGCGCTGGTTGCGCGCGAGCTGACCAAGCTGCACGAGGAGCTCGCCCGCGGCAGTCTCTCCGAGCTGGAGTCCCGCTTCTCCGGCGACGTGCGCGGCGAGATCGTGATCGTCGTCCGCGGCGCGCCGGAACCCTCCCCCGAGGATCCCCTTGCCCTGGAAGAAGAGGTCCGCGCCCGCCTCGCCCGCGGCGAGCATCCCAAGGACATCGCGGACGCCCTCTCCCCTGCGCACTCCAAGCGAGCCACTCGCTCTCAAGCTGAAGAAGTAGGGTGAAGGCTTCAGATCAACCGCAGAGCGCGCGGAGCGCGCAGAGGTTTTTCGTTTTTCAACCCCCAGAATCTCTGCGATCTCTGCGGGCTCTGCGGTTGAAAGGAAGCTTAGAAATTCAGGGACATTGTGCCGGAGAGGCCCCAGAAGAGCGCGGGTTCGGCGCGGAGGCGGCGCCCCACCTGGTCGAGACGGAAGTCGTAGTTGGGGTTCTGGTCGGGGGCCGGCGCTCCGCTGCCTTCCGAGATGATGATCAGCCCGTCCCCGTCCTTGTCCTCGCCCACGTCCTCGTGCGTGAGGAAGTGTGCGGAATCCAGTCCGACCAGGCCCGTCGCGCGGAACTGGAACCGACGCGAGATGTGCCCGTAGAACGCGAGCTGCGCGGTGCTGGTCAGGTACTGATCGGCATGGGTCAGCTTGCCGAGCAGATCGGTCACCTGGGTGTAACCGCGCGACGGGCCGTGCCAGCGCAGGCCCGCGCGCACATCGAACGAGAAGCGCCGGTCCCGGGCCCGATCCTCATACGTGACGAGCTCGCTTCCCAGGATCGCCGCTGCCTCGGGCGCCGGCTGGTAACCCGTTTCCCCTTTCCAGGATCCGGCGCAGTTGGCGGCGGCCACGTCGGCGAGCAGCTCCGGGTGCCGGCAGTTGTCGTAGGCCCTGCCCGACGCGAACGAGATGCTTCCTTCGAGCTTCAGATAGGGCTCGAGCATGCGGAAGCGCTTCGAGAATGCAGCCCAGGCGGTCAAGACGTGCGCCTGGCGTTCCTCGGGGCGCCCGGTTCCGGAGAGGACCCTGGTGGGATCGTCGACCCTGCCCCCGAGCGGCACGGTGTAGTCGAGGCCCAAGGAAAAGGCGGCCACTGCCGGGCCGTCGGGAAGCGAACCCGGGGGCGGCGCGGGCTCCCGCTCCTGGTTGATGGGGCTCCAGGCGATTCCGATGGTGGGGTCGAAGAACCCAGACCGGCCGCTCTGGCCGGGGACGACCCCGATGGGTTGCACGGCCGTGCACAGGCCGGGGGCCCCGCATCCGGAGATGTCGATGGTGTTGCCTGCCAGCGTCCCGCCCGCCAGGACGGACCACTCCTGGGAGTCCCGCAGGGCCATCGGCGCGACCAGGTGTACCTCGAGGTCGCGCCAGACCCCTGCCGAAAGCCGCAGCTCCAGCGTATCCAGGATGCGCGTGTGCCGCAGCTCGTCGCCGAGCACGATCCCGGCAGCTGTCGTGCGCTCGCGGCTGATCGCCGCGTCGGAGCGCAGATGCCAATAGGTGGCCTCGAGCTCGAGCCCGAACGGTTTTTCGTCGCCCGCGCCGGCCACGGTCGTGATCTGCGCCGCGACCAGTGCGACCAGGATCAATCCTCTCCCCGGAGCCCGAACTCCTTCATCTTCATCTGCAGGCTCTTGCGGGAGATCTTGAGCAACTTTGCCGTTCGCGTCACGTTTCCGTTCGTCACTTCCAGGCCCCGGACGATCAGATCGCGCTCGATGGCCTGCACCTGCTCCTTGACGATCTCCTTGAGGGGACCCGGGGCGCTGGGCAGGCCGGAGGCGCTGGGCGGCGCGTCGTCGGGCATGGACGGCCGGTTCCGCAAGGACGGCGGAAGGTCCGCGGCCCGGATCACCGGCCGCTCCGCGAACAGGATGGTGCGCTCGAGCACGTTCTCCAGCTCGCGGATGTTGCCCGGCCAGGAGTAGCCCGAGAGCGCGGCCAGCGCGTCGTCCTCGAGCCGTTCCACGTTCTTCTTCAGGCGCGCGTTGTACTTTTGCACGAAGTGCGCCACCAGCAGCGGGATGTCCTCGCGCCGCTCGCGCAACGGCGGGAGGTGAACGGGCACCACGTTCAGGCGGTAGTACAGGTCCTCGCGGAAACGGCCCGCGGCGATCTCCCGGGTCAGGTCGCGGGAGGTCGCCGCGATCAGCCGGACTTCCACCCGCGTGGTCTTCACGCCGCCCACCCGCTCGAACTCGCTCTCCTGGATGGCGCGGAGGAGCTTCACCTGCATCTCGAGAGGGATCTCCCCGATCTCGTCGAGGAAGAGCGTGCCTCCGTCGGCGAGCTCGAACCTTCCCGGCTTGCTCTGCACCGCGCCGGTGAAGGCGCCCTTCTCGAACCCGAACAGCTCCGCCTCCACCAGCTCGCGCGGGATCGCGGCGCAGTTGATCTTGATGAACGGACGATCCCGCCGCGACGACTTCTCGTGCAGCGCGGTCGCGACCAGCTCCTTGCCCGTGCCGCTCTCGCCCTGGATCAGCACGGTCGACGGCGCGTCGGCCACCTTGGCGATGATCTGCTGCAGCTCGATCATCTGCTGGCCCTTGCCGATGATCTCGGTGAAGCGGCGCCCCGGCTCGTCGGGGATCACGTTGCGCGCATTGAGATCCGACTGGCGCGCCGCCTTGGCGATGATCGCCTTCAGCTCGGCGTGCTCGAACGGCTTGGTGACGAAGTCGAACGCGCCGGCCTTCATCGCCTCGACTGCGCTGTCCACCCGGCCGTGCGCAGTGACGACGATCACAGGTACGTCCGGGTGGGACACCACCACCTTGCGCAGCAGCGAAAGGCCGTCCATCTTCGGCATCACCAGATCGGTGACCACGACATCGGCTCCGTCGCGATCGAGCGCCAGGAGCGCCTCCTCACCGTCCGAGGCGACCTGCACCTCGTATCCCTCGCGCTGTAACGTGGCCGCCAGCACCTTGCGGAGGCTCTGTTCATCGTCGACGACGAGCACCCGGTCTGCCATCTTGGTGCTCGGGGGCTATCACGGCCTATCGAGGAGTTGCAACAGAATGGATCCTGCGGCGGGGGCGCCGATAGACTGGACGCGACTGGAGGATCGTTGACGAGACTCGCGACGCTTGTCCTGGCCGGGGCCTTGATGGCCGCGTGCTCCAGCACCACTCCGTGCAGCGTTCCCCGCGACTGCGCCAGCACCCAGCGCTGCGTGAATGGGGGCTGCGCGGAGCTGGACGGAACGCCCGGCGCGCTGGGGGAAGCCTGCCGCAACGACGCCGATTGCGTCGCCGGCCTTTCCTGCAGCACCAGCAGCGCGGGCTACCCCGGAGGCTTCTGCAGCATGGCCTGCACCACGTCCGCGTCGTGCGCGAGCACGCAAGCGTGCACCCCGGTGGCGGGCAAGCAGCTCTGCACGCCGTCCTGCACCACCGATTCGCGGTGCCGGCAGGGATATCAGTGCTGCCTGTCGCTGGGGGACGTCTGCGTTCCGACCGCGGCCTGCCCACCGCCGCAGTGCACGCTGCCGGTGATCACGAGCAGCGCGCTTCCCAGTGCCCAGGTGCAGCCGTTCGGAACCAAGAAGGTCGGCGACGTGGTCTCGTTCGTCGTCCCGCCGAGCACCGGAAGCGTCACCATCGTGCAGCAGGCGCAGATCGCGGGCCTCACCGTCGTCTACAAGGGCTCCGTCCTCGACAACTCGGCCGTCCCCCTGACCATCACCAAGCCGGACGGCGGGCTGGCGTACGACGACCTGGACGGTGGAGCGGGGACGGTGAGCTCGCCGGACGGTGGCACCGATCCTTCGGGAGAGTACGCGTTCTATGGTGGACTGACTCCGACCACCGCCGCGTTCACCATCCCGAACACCTCGGCTTCGCTGACCGAGGGCGTTGCGGAGGGCACCTGGTCGTTCGTGGTCAACGACTACGCCAACGAGTGTACCTTCGTGCAGGGATGCAGCGACGGCGGGACGTCGACGAACCAGTACGACGTCTCGGTGCTGACCCGCCCCAAGCCGCCGGGATCGACCCTGGAGGTCGCTTTCTACATCGTCGCGGACATGGTCAGTCCGGTCACCCAGCTTCCGCTTTCGGCAGCGAATGCGCCGAGCGATCCCTACGTCCAACAGATGGTGAAGACCTTTCAGCAGTTCCTGATGAACGTCGGCATCACCGCGAACGCCACGTTCTACGACGTGAGCCCGACCGAGCGGGCCCGCTTCGGAACGAACATCTCCGCCGACATCACAGGGCCCTGCTCCGAGCTGAACCAGATGTTCACGCTCTCCTCCACCCACCCGGGAAACACCATGAACCTCTTCCTGGTGCAGAGCCTGCGCTCGGCTTCCACGGGAGGGAGCACCGTGGTGGGGATCGACGGAACGATCCCAGGACCTTCCTCGTTGAACGGCACGGTGCACAGCGGAGCGGTGGTGTCGGCCGCCGACCTTTTCGGGGGCAGCCTTGGGAACTGTGGGACCCAGCCGAACATGGCCGCTTGCGGGCCCGACCGCGTCGCCTACATCGGGGCCCACGAGACCGGCCACTTCCTCGGCCTCTTCCACACCACCGAGGAGGAGGGCGCGGACTTCGATCCGCTCATCGACACGCCGAAGTGCCCCTGCACGGCCTGCGCCGACCCGACCCAGCAAAAAAACTGCGGAAGCACCACGGTCAGCGCTCCTTCCATTCTCGCGGAGCGGTGCGTCTCGGCCCCTACCGGCCCCTGTGGCGGAGGCGACAACCTCATGTTCTGGCTGCTGCAGGCTGGGATCTCGCGCGGTACCCTGACGACCGAGCAGGGGCTGGTGATGCGCCTCAACCCGCTCGTGCAGTGAGGAGGCAACCGTGCTCGTCGTTCTGATCGCAGCCCTGATCGCGACTCCCCGGCCTCCCCGGACCGGCGCGCCCAAGCAGGAGCCCGCGCAGCAGCAGCCGCTCAGTGACGAGGAAGTGAGCGTACGCGTCCGGACGTATCTCGCCACCATCGAGCGGCCGATCAGCGCCGCGCGCTGGAAGGCGCTGGGCCCCAAGGCCGCGCCGCTGCTCGAGGCGGTCATTGCTGACGGAGCGCAGTTCCCCTCCATTCGCGCCAAGGCCGTCGACGGGCTCATCGCGGTTGCACCCGACCGGGCCGCGACCATGGTGGGCAAGCTGGCCCGGGACGAGACCGAGCCGGTGGTCGTCCGCGTCGCCGCGATGCATGGGGCGGGGCAGGTGCTGTCCTCTCCGCGCGCGGTCAGCGAGCTCCGGCCGGTGCTGCGGAGCGCCAGGAACCCGGGACTGCGCGCGCAGGCGGCAGAAGCCTTGTCGCGCAGCAAGGGCGGCTGCACCGAGGTGCGCGATCAGGTGGCCCGTGAGGCGAAAGCGAATCGCGGGGCCTTCGAGCGCGCCTTGAAGCAATGCGGGGACTGATTCCTGCCCAGCTCGCCGATCGGGTGCGGGCGCTGGGGCAGGAGGTCAGGGGCGGGCTCGCCGTCTTCGACGCCGACGGCACGCTCTGGCGGGAGGACGTGGGAGAGGCGTTCCTCCGCCAGCTGGTCTCGCTCGGATGGGTGCGGCTTCCGGACGGGAGCGATCCCTACGCCGCCTATGAACGCGCTGTGGAGCGCGACCGGGCCGCCGGATACGCGTACGCCGCGCAGCTCCAGGCAGGGCTCGAGGTCGGACGCGTCCAGGAAGAGGCCGAGAGGTTCGCGGCGTCCTGGGTGCCCCCGCGCCGGATCCCCTCCGCGCAGGCCCTCCTCGAGGTCTGTCAGGATGCCGGGCTGGTTCCGCTCGTCGTTTCCGCGAGCCCGCTGGCCATCGTGCTGGCGGCGGCGCCCCTGGCTGGCTTCGGCCGGGAACGCTGCCGCGGGATCGAGGTCGGGATCCGCGACGGACGCTTCACCTCCGACGTGGTCAGGCCCATCACGTACGCGGAGGGAAAAATCGCCGCGGCGCGCAGGGCGGGTCGCATCGCGCTCGCCTGCGGAGACTCGTACACCGGCGACCTGCCGGTGATGGAAGCCGCGCAGGTGGCCGTCGCGATGGCTCCGGCGTCCGGATCGCCCCTGGCGGCCGAGGGGCGCAAGCGCGGCTGGTTCGTGCTGGACCAAGGTGGAGCCTGAGCCGCCTGGCGCGGCCGAGCCTACGCCAGGATCTTCTTGGCCCCTGGTGGGGCGGAGATCGGGGCGGCGGCCACCGGCGCCTGCACCATGCCCAGCCGGCCGGCGGTGTCGAGCGCGGTGGCGGAGGGGAAGCGAAGGATGAACTCTGATCCCTCTCCTACGCGGCTCTGCACCTCGATGGTGCCGCCGTGCCCCTTCACGATCCGCTGGGTGATCGCGAGGCCCAGCCCGGTGCCCTTGGTCTTCGTGGTGTAGAAGGGGATGAAGATGCGGTCGAGCGCGTCCTCCTGGATGCCCTCGCCGGTGTC
>WNFT01003695.1_pt1 | contig 13332 bp, 17 predicted proteins | sample 5400191 | NCBI WGS metagenome assembly WNFT01 (sample SAMN13153359, study PRJNA577476) | soil metagenome | isolation source: 80 cm saprolite under Madrone tree | place: USA:California | collected 2016-06-14
CTCCCGAGCCCGAGCACCGCCAAATCTACACCACGCTCCGCATTCCTCCCGACGTCATGAAACCCATCAAAGCCTGGCACCTGAAAGAATGTAGTGACGAAAAAAAACATAAGATATAGAAACCAAAGCATCAGACCCTGAAAAGTGTGGAAGTTGGGTTAGTCTGTCACCGGAAGAAATTAAGAACGTTATATCTCAGATTCGTTCGCTGACATCGAAGCCATTCGCAGTGAACCTATGGGTGGCGATGGAAGATGATGGCGCCCGCAGTTCAGACGAAGCCGCTTTCAACCGAAGCCTTGCGCCGCTGGCAAGCTACTTCGCAGAATTGCAGGCGCCGCGTCCGCAGTACAGACCATACTCGCCCAGCCGATTCGAAGATCAGGCTCGCATTCTGTTGGAGGAAAAAGTACCCGTCTTCAGCTTCATATTCGGAATTCCGCCAAAAGAAATCCTTGACGAGTGTCGAGCGAAAGGCATCGTGACGGTTGGAACCGCGACCACGCCGGATGAGGCGGTCGCGGTTCAGGAGGCTGGCGTGATGCGATCGTCGCTTCCGGCTTCGAAGCGGGTGGACATCGTGGTTCTTTCCTTCGAGCCGCAGAGGATTCAGTGACAGGCACCTTTTCGCTCGTTCCCCGGATTGTCGACGTGGTTGACGTGCCTGTGATAGCTGCAGGCGGCATCGCCGATGCCCGCTGCGTGATCTCCGCTTTCGCGCTCGGCGCCGAGGCGGTGCAGATGGGGACAGCATTTCTTACGTGTGAAGAATCGGGCGCGAGCAGGATTCATCGCGAGACCTTGATGCAGCGCAAGGCTGAATTCACCGGGCTGACAAAGGCCTTCACGGGAAGGCTAGCGCGGGGAATTCAGAATCGCTTGATGAGCGAGTTAGAACAAGAGCGAGCCGAGATTTTGCCCTACCCGCTGCAGCGGATGCTTGTCAGAAATCTTTCAATTGCGGCCGAGGCGGCTGGCCGAGCCGATCTGATGCCTTTGTGGGCCGGGCAAAGCGCCAATAAATCGAGAGTCTTAACTCCAAGAAAAAAGGCCGCTTGTTAGCGGCCTTCAATTGCGGGGGAAGGATTTGAACCTCCGACCTTTGGGTTATGAGCCTTAGTAAACTTTGCCGCCTCTTGCTGTTTCAATCACTTTCGCAACAGTTGTTGTCGTATTTTCCCGTTATTTTCCAAAGTTTTGTGACCATTTTGTGACCATTTTGGCACTCGTTGACGGTTCTGTCGCCAGGATCCTCTATATTGTGGAATCTGAGGTTCACGTTGATGGCGGAATAAGTTAGTTCTGAGGATTTGGGAATAAAATCCCACTGCTGCGGCTTGTTCGTTTGTGGGCGGCCTCCCATCCTGGAGAAACCTTGTTCTTGAGTAGAAAATTTGAAACGAGCGAATTCGAAGCAGCCGCCGTGCCTCATTTGCAGGACCTCTATCGCACGGCGGTGCACCTAGTGCGGGACCGGACCGAAGCTCAGGATCTGGTCCAAAATGTCTACCTTCAAGCATGGAAGGCCTTTCATCGGTTTGAGCCCGGCACGAACTGCAGGGCGTGGCTCTTCAAAATCTTGTTCAACGAAATCCGCCATTACCGGCGCAAGTGGTTCGGCAATAGAACGGTTTCCGAGGGCGAACAGTCATTCGAAGACACGCTGCCTTACGAACCGCCCATACCCGAAGAAATCAAAGACGAAGATGTCCTCGCTGCGCTCAATGAGATCCCGGCGGAATTCCGGGAAGTCGTCCTTCTGGCCGATGTCCATGAGTTCGCTTACAAGGAGATTGCGCAAACGCTGAACGTGCCGGTGGGGACCGTGATGTCCCGGCTCAGCCGCGGCCGAAAACATCTCCGCCTGAAATTGGCGGGCTACGGGAAGGCGTGCGGTATTCCGGAAGCGAGACAAGAGGTTCGAAAATCATGAACGTCATCAATTTCAACGAGAAGGCATGCGAGAGGATTCGACGTTATTTCGATTCCTATCTGGACAACGAGTTGCTCGTAGAGACCAATCATGAAGTTCTCCGTCATCTCTCCGTCTGTCCTGACTGTACGAAGGTCCTGGACGCTCGGGCTCGTCTGAAGCGGACCGTCAAGCGTGCCGTTGAGCAGGAAACGGCGCCTGCGGTGTTGCTGGAGTCCATTCAGAACAGAATTCGAGGGCGCAGAAGTTTTTTCGATTTTGATCTTCGACAGTGGGCGATGGCCGCAGCAGCGCTTGTCATCCTTGCTGCTGGAAGTATCGTTGCTGTGCGGACCGGTCATATCTTTGGACCGATGATTACGGCCAGCCAGGATTCGTTCCAACTCATTTCGGCAGAAGCTCAGGAACTGATGCGTGTGGGATTAGTGGATCACGTCCATTGCGCTTTGGTGTTAGGCAAATGGAAAGAGCTCTTGTCTTTCGAACACATGAGTCAGGAGACCGGTCGTGGCGCCCTGGGTCCGGAGTTCATTGGGCTCGTGCCGATGGTGAAAGAGAAGCTGGGACCCAATTTTCAGGTGATCCAGGGGCATCGCTGCGTCGCGAATCATCGGCAATACGTGCATGTCATACTGACCGGAAATAATGGAGCAATTCTCTCGCTGGTCATTACCGAAAAGAACGGGGAAGCTTTCGACCATGCCGATATCGCCGCGACGGTGCAGGCATCCGGTGTGCCTCTATACCGCGCCAACGAAGGTCAATTGGAAATCGCAGGATTCGAGACGAATCGTTATCTGGTCTATGTGGTCTCCAATCTCGATCGAGACGGCAACCTCAAGGTAGCCTCCAGTCTTGCTCTTCCCGTATACGAGTACCTCCATAGGCTCGAAGGTTGAGAATTCGGAGATTGGCCGAGGTTTTCCAGCAGCTTTCGGGAATAAAAGATCGTTGCCGGGTCTTTTATAGATGTCATGCTGATCACGAAAAGACCCGATATCCTATCTTCCGAAATCACACCGGAAAGCGTCTATCTGAACAGGTGCCGGTTCATCCAGTCGGTCTCGGCGTTGTTGATCGCCCAAACGAACACGGACGAAAAGCAAACTCCTTATAAAGACGTCACGACATACAACTTTGTCGAAAAGCAACCCGTCACGGCATGGATGAGGGCAACGCCTAACGAGTACGGCTTTTTCGCGAACGTGAATCCAGCCGTCGATCATCCGCGTTGGAGTCAGGCTTCCGAGCGCCGCATTGGTGAGTTCTTTAAGCGGAAGACGCTGTTATTCAACGGATACGCTGATCAGGTTGCTCATTTGTATAGCGGAATGGATCTCAGAAAGAATTTCTAACTGTCTGGAGCGTTAATGTTGAAGCCCCAAAAGGTCCTGAAAGTCTGTGTGTTTTTGACTTGCCTGACGCCGCTTTTTTTGCTTCTGACGGCGGTGGCGATGGGAAACCTCAGTGCGAATCCGATAAAAGATATTACGGAAGACACCGGTGCATGGACTTTACGTTTCCTGCTTATCACGCTTTCCATGACGCCGTTGCGGAAGCTCGCAGGCTGGAACGCGGTCATTAAGTTCAGGCGCATGGTAGGACTCTTTGCGTTTTTCTACGGGTTCCTCCATCTAACGACCTACCTCTGGCTGGACCAGTTTTTCTCAATTCCCGACATCATGCATGACGTCTTAAAGCGGCCGTTCATTACAGCCGGCGCTGCGGGTTTTGCTTTGATGGTTCCACTAGCGGTGACATCCACCAGAAAGTGGATCTCCCGAATCGGCGGGAAGCGATGGCAACTGCTGCACCGGCTCGTTTATGTCAGCGCATTCGCCGGTGTCGTGCACTATGTGTGGCTCGTGAAGGCGGACATCCAGCGACCCGTGACGTACGGCGTCCTTCTCGCGATTCTTATGGCTTATCGATTGTTCGTTGCCCTGCGGTCTCGCGTGGCCCCTCAGAGGTTGGAGAGTGGAGCCATGCTATCGTATTCCCAAACGCATGATTGAAGCTGGACAGAAAGCGCCACAGTTCGGTTCGAAAGCCACTTCTGAGGAGCCATGTTTATTGGTTTTTCTGGAAACGGATTGTCCCACCTGTCGACTGACCATTCCGTATCTGAATCGGTTGGCGGAACAAACCGCACAGGTGATCGGCATTTCCCAGGACCCCGAAACGCTCACCCGTCAATTCGTGGAACAGACATCAGCCGCTTTCCCCGTTGAAGTCGATTCCAACCTGCAGCTAACACGAGCTTACGATCCTGTGGCAGTGCCTGCATTTGTTCTTGTTGGCGCCGATGGATACGTCAAGAGAGCGCAGATAGGTTTCGATAAGGATGAGTTGAACGCAATTGCCACGGAGATGGGCCGCCATCCCATTGCCGATGCTCACGATGGCGCGCCTCAGCGCAAGCCCGGTTGCTCATCCCGTCATCTCGAGCCGGTGGATTCGAGCGCGCCGGCGGAGCCCCTGAACGTTTACTCTGCCGTTGGGGCACGAGCTTCTCGCATCGACGTGTCTGAAGACCCCTACGAGTATTGCGTCCGGGAATTCGGAGATCCGCTTCCCGTGGTTCCTCCTACAGTAGAGCGTGTTGAGCACATGATGCGGGGACTCGATCCAGCGCAGGTCATTGGAATGATACCGCCGTGCTACGGAGAAGCGACCGTGGAGAAGATCGCTGCCAACGCTGTCATGGCCGGGTGCGAACCCGCAATGATGGATGTGTTGCTGCCGCTGGTACGTGCTGTTTGCGACGAGCGGCTAAATATCCACGGTGTTCAAGGGACCACTCATTTTGCCGCGCCCCTCATCATTGTCAACGGCCCGATTCGCCGGAGGCTCGGATTTGCTTGCGGTCAGAATGTGTTCAGCAACGTCGCACGCGCCAACAGTACTCTGGGACGCGCGTTGCAATTGATTTTGAGAAACCTCGGCGGCGCCATGCCGGACGGAATCGATATGTCGACGCTCGGCAATCCGGGCAAGTTCGCTTATTGCATCGGAGAAAACGAGGAAGAGACCCCGTGGGAACCTCTCCACGTCGATCTAGGATTTCGCTCCGACCAAAGCGCGATTACATTGTTCGCCGGCGAAGCGCCGCACGGCGTGAGCGAACATCAGGCGAGGAGCGCCAAAGGCGTGCTCAAGGCCATCGCGCACGCTCTGGCAACCGTATGGAGCTATCGTGCTTGCATGGCAGCCGAAGCTCTGGTCGTGTTGGGCCTGGAACATGTGAGAACTATCCACCGCGATGGTTTTCGAAAGCAGGATGCGCGCGAGTTCCTTTTCAACAACACCGGCATTCCCATTCGCGCCTACGACGATGACGGAGAGGGTACAAGGCAGACGCACTTGTATCGAGAAGTCATCATCGATGGTGAGCGTTGTTATCAGAAATTCCGATCGCCAGATGCCATCGGAATTATCGTGGCCGGCGGCGGGGCCGGAAAGTTTTCGGCGGTCATTGGGAGCTGGGCAACCGGATCTCGCGGCAGCCAAAAGGTGACTTATCCATGTCCATAACTCTTGTGAATCCGTGTAACGAGCGAAAACTGATTGCGGCGCAAGCGCGACGTTTGCAGACAATGGCCGGAAAAACAGTTGCCCTTCTCGACATCAGCAAGCCGGGAGGCAACGTCTTCCTCGATCGCCTTGAACGCGCGTTGCTGGAAAGTCATGCGGTTGCGCGCGTAACGCGTGAGATCAAGCCCACTTTTACGAAACCGGCGCCCGAGCAATTGCTGGAAAGGTTAAGGAGCGTTGACGCCGTGATCGAGGCTTTGGCAGATTGAGGGTCGTGCACAACGTGCAGTTTGCACGACACGATTCGCCTGGAGAATTGGGGTATTCCCGCAGTACCAGTAGCGACGCATGAATTCAATGTCCCGGCGCGCGCACAGGCGGCCGCTTTGGGAAGGCCAGACTTCGATGCCGTCTACGTGGCTCATCCGATCCAGGACCAGACGTCTGCCGAAATCGAGGCGAAGGCCGACCTGGCGTTGGACGAAATCGTGGCGCGCCTCACCAAGCCGAAGCAGTTGTAGAGGCTGGCTTCGGCCGGCGTGTGACGCGAAGCGCCGAAGCAGTTATTTGAGGCCTTCGATAGGAATGCTGGACACGGCCAGAATACGCCGGTCCGTCTTTGCTTGCACGAACGCGATCGCTCGCAAATCCTTAGCCTTCCATTGCCGCACGACCCGGACAACAGGCGCCGCGGTGAAGGAACTGGCTTGAGCCAGGCGGCCGATCTGAGTCAGTTTGCGCACAACCGCGGTGTGCACGAGCTTCCGGCCGCGATTTCACCACACAAAAGTGTTGTTTGAAGCGGCTGTAGAACCGAAGAAAGCGATTCAACGCCATGCTGGTCATCAAAAATGGTATCCCAAGACCCAGCGAATAAGCCGCCAGCAGAAACATGCCGTCCATGACCGTTCCCTTGGTGCTGGCAATCGCGAGAACGCCGGCAAGGATCAGGTGACAATAAGGAAATCAGGCCTGCCGCGAATGACGTGAAAATTGTTATCTGATCCATGCTGCAATCACCGGAGGCTCCGCAAGACTCCTAAGACAATCGGCTCACCAAGACAAGTAATCGAAACGACACTGCGATGACCTCCTAATGTGGTGAAAAGCCATTCATGCGCCGTTTATTCCCAGTTCTTTCAAGCTCCGGAATGTTTCGCCGTGTTTGTGTCTTTTACATGGGGGGTGAAAAGGCTGTCACGCTCACCGCAACGTCCGGACAAGATACGGAAGAGAGCAATCCGAACTCCCGGTCGGTCAGGTGCTCGGACTGCCCGGTCGCTTGAAGAAGCTTTTGAGTAGCGAATTCTGCAAGAAATTGTTTTCGCATCTCCTACTAAAGCCGCCATGCGACTCAAATATTCCGGAGATTCAGAACGAAAACTTTCTTTGGAGGTTGGGAATACTGGGGCCGGCGGAGGGCATATATCTCTGGGTACCTCTGAGGAAGAGTCGTGGTTGTTTTGTTGGAAGCTCTTCCCACCGGACATATGGAGAAGAACATGACGAGACCGTCTCTAACAATCGCGCTGGCATTCCTTTTCGCCGCCAATTTCGTATTGAGTGGAGAACAGAGTACGCGAACTTCCGGACCATGGTCGGGCGTCATTATTAATAGCGGCTGCACCGCAGATGAGGCTTTCGCGGAAGCGGATAAGTGCACGGACCACGTGCCGGGGGCAAAGCTGGTGTTGTACGACGATACGACCCGGCAGGTTTTCAATCTCGAACCGCAGACTCAGGCATTGGGACATTTGGGGGAGGCTATAACCGTCAGCGGGACGCTTGAAGCAAATGCCATTCACGTTTCATCCCTTCAGTTGCTTAATTCAATTGGGCTACCCGTCGGGCAGAAGGCTCCGGCCTTTTCCGCTCGCGACCAATTTGGCCGGGAACAGACATTGGAAAGTCTAAAGGGGCCGCATGGCACCGTTGTGCTCTTCTTCCGCTCTGCGGATTGGTGACCCTACTGCAAAGGGCAGCTAGTTCAGCTGCAGAACGCGAAAGCAAGATTCGAGAAGCAAGGAATGAAACTCGCAGCGATCAGCTACGACAGCGAAGCCATCTTGAAATACTTCGCGGATCCCCGCAAAATCGATTTCCCCTTGCTCGCCGATCCCGATTCCAAGATCATTCGCGCCTACCAGGTTCTGAACGTCGAGGCCACAGGTCAGTTCAAGAGTATGGCTCGCCCGGGATATTTCTTTATCGACACTCGTGGCGTGATTCGAGAAAAGTTCTTCGAAGCGAAGTACCGCGAGCGGCTTTCCGGGAACAACGTTGTTGTTAAAGTCTTTCCGGAGCTTGGCGAAGAAGTCACGAACAGCGTTGAAGCGCCCCACCTCCAGCTCACGATTGCACAATCTGATCGCATTGCGTTTCCCGGGAACCTTATCACGCTGACCGCGGAGGTGCGGCTCCCTCCGGACGTCCATGTATATGCGCCCGGCATGAAAGGCTACAAACCGATCAAGCTCGAAATTGACCCCACGCGAGGGACTCAAGTGAAGTCAGCGGTCTACCCGCAATCTAAAATTCTCTATTTGCCGGCGATCAAAGAGCGTGTCCCGGTTTTCGAGGGCACATTCCGTATCCGCCAGGACTTGCAAGTGGCCACCGCCGCCGATTTCAGCAACTCGCTTGGTTCAGAGGGAAAAACCATCACGATCGCGGGAAAGCTCGAGTATCAAGCCTGTGACAGCAAAATTTGTTTTACACCAACCTCAGTTCCGGTGCAGTGGCAATTGCAGGTTCTGCCACTCGATCGGCAGCGAGCGCCGGAGAACATTCAACATAAATAGTGTGGCAACGACAGACGTGACCTCCCATGATTAAATGGGGCGCTTCGATGGAACTCGACGAGCCTCATGACGATGCTTCCGAGTCTTGCGAGCATGACCTGGAGCAGTTGATGGTTCGGTACCAAAAAGCGGATCCAGATGCCACGGCGGTTCTCATCGAGAGGCTTAGTCCTCGCCTGTACCGGTTCTTTGCGAGCCAACTGGGCAACCGAACCGATGCCGACGACATGCTCCAGGACCTGTGGCTGCGCGTCCACCGGGTACGACACACTTACCGTTCAGGCCAGCCTCTCCTTCCATGGGTATACGCAATTGCACATCGGGTCCGAATCGATAGTTATCGCAAGCGCCGGCGCACGTCACCGGAGATTGGGGTTGATGTGCTACCCGAGCGGGCCGTGCAGGAAAAACAAAGCAACGTGCCGGCGTTCGACGAACTTCTTGCAACCCTACCAGAGGGCCAGCGCGAGGTCCTAACGATGCTCAAGGTGGGCGGACTAAGCTTGGAAGAGGTCGCTCGGGCCACGTCTTCCACGGCGGGAGCCGTGAAACAGAAAGCTCACCGGGCATATGAACGGTTGCGGAGCTTCCTCCAAAAGACGCCGGCTGCCGGCCGCCAGGCATAGTCGTAGCAAGTGTAACTTCGAGGGCAATATCAACGAATCCCAAAGAGAGAGTATGCAAGATGCATTCCCAGGTGTATTCTCCCGGTTTTGGAGAAAGAGTGGCCAAGAATCCAGGGGTCCGTCAACAACAGACGACGCTTTGGCAGGCTCCCAGGGGAGAGGAACGATGACGTGTCGCGACGTGGAAGGCATGATCATCTCGCACGCCTCGGGTGCGTCAACCTCTCCGGAAGTGGCCGTTCACATTGCCGGATGTGAGAGTTGCGGACGACTGGCTCGTGCAATTGCACAGGCCCAGCAGGTTCACCCGCCGTCACCGGAGCAATTGGAGCGGATCAAGGCTCGGATACTCGCTGACTTGAAACCGGCAAGGCCGCCGTTGCCTCCCGCAAGCGTGCTGGTGTTCGCCCTCGTTTTCATTCTCGTGGTTATATCGGCCATCGGTGGTGCAGCCCTTGGTATCGCTGGCTGGCGGGCACTCAGTCTGCTGCAAAAGATTACAGTTTTCAGTGCTCTGGCAGCGGGCGCCGGCGTGTTAGCCTTCTCAACCGCCCGGCTGGTCGTGCCTGGGAGCAGGTTCCCGCTGTCGCCCTACCTGTTTGTCATTGCCGTCTTCGGAGTGATGGCTGCCATCTGTACGAGCTTGTTTTATCCGCAGGAGGAAGCTACGTTCGTTTCGACAGGTTTGGTATGCCTCAGGATCGGCCTCGAGTGCGCCATTTCCGCCACACTTCTGTTCTGGCTGCTGCTGCGTCGAGGTGCAATCCTGAATCCTATCTTGATGGGAACAACCGCAGGCGCACTCGCGGGTTTGAGTGGGCTCACGGTTTTAGAGATATTCTGCCCAAACTTAAATGAGTACCACATCCTCGTCTGGCACTTGGGAACTGTCCTGGTGAGTGCCGTGGGCGGCCTGGCGATCGGCATCATAGCGGAGTATTCCGGCTGGAGGCGCGCCCCCCGCACTTCTTGAATTCCATTCCCGTCAGGCCCTACAGCTGCTCTGCGGCACTTCCTTCCGCGTAATTAGCTGATGCAGTGTTGGGCAAGTCTGCTCAATAAAACAGTCTGATCTGCCTTCGTCGAATTTGCCGAATGTCACCATAACTCTTCGTGTGTCCCGGCGAATGAATCATTGAGGCGGTCCGGATAGTCCACCGTTTCAACGCAAAACAGAAAGGAAACTACTCACATGATTTTCGCATCTGAAAAGCACACTCGATTTTTCGCCAGACTGCTGTCCCGTACCTTTGCAGCAATGCTGCTCTTAAGCGCCTTGCCCTTGATCTCACTGGCGCAACCAAGCCCAGGGGTGTTCGGCCCGGGTCCGGGCTGCAATTTGTTCCCCGCACCGGCATCCATAGGGGCCAGCGTGCCCTTGTCGTATTTCGGCCCTCCGCCGTCGCAGAGTAACCCGAGCCTGGTCGGGCCTGTGCAGTTGTTGAAGTCCGGCCAACTGGATGAGAAGAGTGGCACGATAACTTTACCGCTATATCTCGGGTATCTCACATCTGGAGATCAAGATTCTCCCTTCGGCCGCTCCAAGAACCTGAAAAAGGTATGGTATATCCTCACCGACGTCAGCGATCCCGAGGTTGCTTCGCTGCTTGGGCTGGAATTCTCCGCCAAGCTCAATTTCGCCGCCAACGGCGCGCGAACCGCTACCTTCGATGAGAACAATGCTCTCGTATTCGAAAGAGGATCGGTCGATTTCAAGCCCGTGCGGAAAGTCGTCCCAGGGCCGGCCTCAGCTCCATTTCCGCCGGCTTCAGCTCAGCCGGGGTCTGTTGGTGACCAATTCTACAGTCCACTAGTCCGCGTCGGAAATATTATCTACAATGCGCCGATCATCGCATTTGACGTCGAGGCAAACGACATTAATTTTCCAAAAGGCGGCGTCGATTACACAAAGGTTCACGATGAAGTGCTTGCGATCGACCCGTTCGCCGGGACGGTCACTCTGCAGATGGTCAACGGATTCAGCTTCGGGCGTCCCATCTGGTACATCTCGATGGACGTCAGCGTTTCCGCCGTGGCTGCTATCGAAGGCGCTACCTTCGCCCCTTTGATGCAGGCCCTAGTCACCGGTCGGGATGACAGTTTTGGCAGCCCGGTGGAACGCCTGTTCATCGCGGTAAATGGGCCCTCCGACGGTGGTTGTGACAATCCGATGAGGCAGGGTCTCTTTGCTGCGTTGACGGATGGCCACCGGCCGAACAATGTCTTCGGCGGCATTCCCACGATCGCACCCGATTACAGCCCCATGTGGAATGGTAACCTCTACGAGTGGACTCAAGATGCGGTTAATAAAGGCTACAGAGGTCAGCTTCGGGAGGAGTTCCAAATCCTCACATACGTTCAAGACGGCATATTAACGGGTCCGGGCGGCGCGAAATTTGGCGACAGCAAGTTCATCGTGAACTGCCCGCCTATTCTACGGCTGGACTAGCTGCGGGCTTTATCGCGGGCCGTGCCCACCCGTTGGATTCCGCGGCGCCCAGCTATTTGCTGGGCGCCGCGGTCTCAACCGTAAGGCGTTGGATTGACGTGGGCCACCCTCGCTCCTCTCAGTCCGTCACAATGGAAAGATTCCAGAAGAGATCAAAGATGAAAAGGAATCGCTTCCGCGAACTGAGCCGCACAGAGAAGTAAGCCCTCTTCACATTCTTAAATTCACTATAGACGCCACCAGGCGACGGGGCCTCGGCTACCCAGAAAAGCGGCAAGGCATGGCGAACGCTAGTGCCTTGCCGCTCCTCCCGCTCTCGCGATCATCATAGGAAGCTCTTTGATACCACAAGGTCGATTGGTGAAGACCATGTATGGTCTCAGAGGCGATTTCGTTCACCAGTCCCGTGACGGAATCGTAGGGGGATCCGTCGGCTTCGCTTTGTGCTTCAACAGCGATTCGAGCATTGCTCTCCGCATCGATTTGAATGTTGATGCGCTCCATCGGAGAACCGGGAATCTTTGACATGTACCATTGGATCTGAGGCAGTATGCAGAATTGCTAACGGGGAACTCGTCGGCGAAGCCAGTGAAGTCCAAAACAAAATGGGTCTCGCAGGGGACGCTCAACGGTTTGGGTGCGGTCTATCAAGGAGGAGAGATCACCTCAGCGCCGTATCCGGCTGGTCAGCAGACGAGCATTGCGGGCGTGTGGCTCGGCAGCACGGCTTCACGCTCGCCCGAAGCGTGCTCAGTTATGGCATTAGGCTCGACGTCACCGGCGTGGTTCCGAGGCCGGAGCGCACAAACCACTTTTGTCGCGAAAGGTCAGGCTGGATAGCGCTTTTGACATCAACCTTGAGCGTTTGGGTCCTGCGGCTTCGCGCATTGCTGGGCATGCAAGCCCGCGACACATACGAACGAAGGCGATGATTCCCAGCATCGCCGCTTTTTTGCTCAACTCCGTCGCTTTCCTAACTGACTCGGTCCACGGACATCACCGATCTCTCCGTCTACTCTGAAAATCCACGTCACCATTTTTATAAACCGCGAATGCGATGAATTTATTTCCGAAGGAATTTCTTGCCTGGCAGACAGGTCTTGCTTTGTGAGGCCCGTAAAGGGGAGGCAGCAATGAGCGCAAAAGACAAGTACTCCCGACAGCGACTGTTGGGGGAATATCGGAACTTAATTCATTCAGTCAACCGGAACCGGCTTGCCGCGGAAGAAATCCAACTAGAGAAGACGGAAGATGAAGGGGACCTGGCCACGCTTCATCAGAACAAGGAACTTTTGTATGACCTGCACGAAAATGATTTTCAGCGTTTGAAATCGATTCGAGAAGCCTTAAAGGCGATGGATCGTGGAGAATACGGCGAATGTGCCCGTTGCAACGAAGACATCAGCCCCAAACGGCTCCTGGCTGTGCCATGGGCCCGATTGTGCATCCGGTGCCAGGAAGAAACAGAGAAGGAACACACGCTTTCGCGTCGAGTGCCGGCCGGACCGGATCAAGAGGAGACGGAGCTATGAGCGGTAGGAACATACGGATTGCGGCTACTTTTCGAGGGGGCGTCTCGGCATAACCGCTGAGTCAGAGAGCCTTTCTTACGACCAACCCCCCATCCCTTATATGAGTCGCCATCCTCCCGTTACCCATAACCATCATGGTTGTAGCGGCGCCAACAGGGACCGAGAGGTGTATCGACCTTGAGCACGGCATCCACGACGCGAAGGGAGTCCCGGATGAGCGGATCGTGCGCGCTACGAATTCCATAACGAACCAGCTCGAGAAAACCGGGATCAACGATTGCCTTGGCAGGAAATTCAACGCGATCACCGGGGCGCTGATTTCCCAGGACCACCGTTCCACAATTTGGATCCTCGTCCGCACAGTGATCAATGTCGCCGGGTTAATACGGATGTAGTGCCGGGTCAGTCCGGGGACTAAAGTCCCTTGCATCGTGACTGTCCAACGTTCGACATGTGA
>WNFT01007817.1_pt1 | contig 13327 bp, 11 predicted proteins | sample 5400191 | NCBI WGS metagenome assembly WNFT01 (sample SAMN13153359, study PRJNA577476) | soil metagenome | isolation source: 80 cm saprolite under Madrone tree | place: USA:California | collected 2016-06-14
AAAGGATTCGTTAGAGTTCCGAACGGGGACAATGAATGAAGAGAGCGCCAGAAGCACCTGTGAAGAAGCCTTATCAGGCACCTAAACTTACTGTCTACGGCGACTTAACTCAGTTGACTCTGACTATGGTGCATATGGGTGCAATGTTCGACAACCGAAAACTTACCATGCGTACTTGATGCATGCCTTCGAGCAGTGTTGGATCGTGAGAATCCTCGGAAAGTGATTTATCCCTATCGCGCATACGGTCTGACCCTCAGCTGTAACACTCCCGTTTCTGCCCTCCGGCAAGAACACACTGATCTTGAAAAGTATGACATCGTGGTGAGTCTCGGTCCAGAAACGGACTGGGTGCGACAAGCCCGGCGTCTACCGTCCCGACTGGAGCACCCGAGGCCCGGAGAAGTTGAACGAGACGACTCGCCCTTCATGCTTACCTCTTTCGGAACCGAAGAATTTTTCCAATTGGCCTATGGCAATGAGGCTCTCTTCTTTGTGGATGGAGCGGCAGAACGTATTTGGGGAACTTGTCTGCCGCCTCTCACCAATGAGGATGTGGCGACCTATCTCCTGGGACCAGTCATGGGATTTGTTCTGCGACGCCGTGGGGTTTTGGCGCTCCATGCCAGCGCCGTATGTATCGGGGGCCAGGCAGTCGCGCTCTGTGGTGAAAGCCAGGCCGGCAAGTCCACCATCGCCGCGGCTCTCGCCCGCGTTGCCGCAGTTGACATCCAGTTGGGAAAAGTTTTTTCTGCCCCTGGATGGCGGGAATGCGAAATTCGAAGGGCAACGTCGCGTGGTGAGCGCGGTCTACCTCTTGGCTCCGCGAGTTGCAGAGGCCGGTGCGCCTCGGATAGAAACAATGAGTTCCCCTGAGGCACTTCTCAGTCTCGTACAGAATACCTACATGAACTGGCTGCTGGACCGGAAACAACGCGCTGCTGAGTTCGACGCACTAGGTAAGCTCGTCATGCAGGTGCCAACACAGCGGATCGTTCCGCATCTCGACCCGGGATGTATCGGCGCGCTTTGCGAACTGATAGTCGCGTACGCGGAGCGCGTTTCTGCTATTCATGATCCCGCCGCAGGGATTTCCGCGCGCTGAGATGTATTCACTTCGCGATTTCGGAGAGATGATCGCTGATGCCGGACGCTTCGGCGCATACGCCAAAGCGATTACGGCTGCGGTCCGTCCGGGTGATACTGTGGCGGAAATCGGCTGCGGGCCCGGCGTCTTCTCGCTGTTAGCCTGCCGAGCAGGAGCCCGGCGCGTTTTCGCCATCGAGTCGGATGACAGCATTCAGTTCGCCCGGCAACTCGCGGCCGCGAACGGTTTCACGGATCACGTCGAGTTTTTTCAAGGTGACTCGCGCAAGACGGAATTGCCGGAACGCGTGAACGTCATCGTTTCCGATATTCGCGGCGTGCTGCCGCTGTATGACCACGCGATTCCCTCATTGGAAGATGCCCGGCAACGATTACTCGCCGCGGGCGGAATCATGATTCCGCAGCGTGACACGTTGAAAGCGGCGGTGATTGAAGCCGATAAGTTTTACTCTCGCCTCGCGTCCCCGTGGCAGAGATTAGTTCCCGGATTGGATCTCTCGCCAGCGCTTTTGTCCGTCCTCAATCAGTCTTACAGCTCGGCTTTCAAGAATGATCAACTCCTGACGAGGGCGCAGGATTGGGGCTTACTCGACTACACCGTGGGAGCCCCGACGCGAGTGGCTGCCGAATTGGATTTTCGCGCGGCGCGAGATGGAACGGCCCACGGGGTGTGCCTGTGGTTCGAGACAAAACTCTTCGAGGAAATCGGTTATTCCTCCGGGCCAGAGTCCCCGGGAACCGTATATGGCCAAGTGTTTCTTCCCTGGCTTGAGCCCGTGGCCCTTGAGAAGGGTCGGAGAATTCAGATCGAGCTTCACGCCGATCTCGTTGGCCAGGATTACATTTGGCGATGGGAAACAAGGATCTCTGCTGCGGCCAATGGTACAGAGCTCCACTTTAAGCAATCGACGTTTCAGGGCGCAAATTTCTCGCCACATGCTCTGCGATGCCAGGCAGTAGATTATGCTCCGCTACTCTCTGAGGCAGGGCAGGCGGACCTATGGATGTTACAAAGGATGGATGGGATCGCCTCCTTGCAGATAGTTGCACAATCGGCCGCGGAGAAATTCCCACACCTCTTTTCTTCTTGGCGTGAAGCATTCCGGCGCGCGGCGGACCTGTCCGGACAATTTTCCCGCTAGCTTGGGTGCGGGCAGCGCACCGGCCAATATCTTTGCCGAACTTGCTTTTCGGCAAGCGCCCCCTGCGCAACTGACATTTATCTTGCAACTCCGAAACCGTCTAGGCACAGTACCGGACAATGATTCTACGTCTCTCCAGCAATGCGCAGCGCGCGGTGCTTGTTGCCGCTTCTCTTGCCATGGCCTTGATCCTCTCTCACTTCAGTATCCGAAATGCGCTCGCCGTCCATTACGCTGATTTGCAAACTGCCGAAGGCTATGAGCGCGCCGTGCGCCTGGAACCTACTGACCCGCGAAACTGGCATCTCCTTGGCCGCTATTGGCAGTACAACCTTGAGGATCCCGACGCCGCGCGCGCCATTCACCTCTACCTTGCTGCCCTGTCGTTGAATCCGGCATCGGCGGAAACCTGGCTGGATCTTGCCACCGTTTACGAATTGGACGGGAATCTGGCTGGCGCGCGCGACGCATTTCTCCGCTCCAAGAAGGTTTACCCTCTTTCCGCCGAGGTCTCCTGGCGATACGGCAATTTTCTTTTGCGGCAGGGAGAGCTTGAGTCGGCCGCCGCCGAAATGCGCCGGGCCGTTTTAGCTGACCCGAAGCGCGCAGCAGAAGCTTTTTCTCGAGCCCTTCGCGCCGGTTCCGACATCGAAACTACCCTTGATCGTGTCTTGCCGCCTATTGGTGAAGCTTACCTCGATGTCATTCGAGACCAGACGACGGGCAATCACACCGACAGTGCTCTCAAGGTGTGGGACCGGCTCGCTTCCCTGCATCCCCGCATTTCCCTGAGCGATTCGTTTCCCCTTGTCGGTGCATTGCTGGCGGAAAAACGCATCGGGGAGGCCAGCCGTGTCTGGGATCAAGCAGTCCTCTTTTCCGGCTTCGCTGATCTGCAAAATCCACAAGACTCGGTATTGTGGGATGGCGGATTCGAATCAAATGTTAAGGATGGCGGTTTTTCTTGGTTTATTTTAGGCGGATTCCGGAATGTTCAAGTCGGCTTCGATACCCAAGAGAAGCACTCCGGCAGTCGTTCCCTGAGACTCATCTTTGACGCGAAGGCCAACGATTATTTCCTTGGAATTTGCCACTACGTTCCTGTTAAGCCCTCGACTGCTTATCTTTTCTCCGCATGGGTCAAGACCAGAGCCCTGACCACGGACCAGGGCATCCGCTTCCAGTTGCATTCATTAGACTCACAGTACACCGCTACGGCTAACACCTCGGATGTTCACGGAACGGCGCCCTGGACGCGCATCGTGATGCCCTGGACCTCGGCGAATGATGTCCATGAAGTGCAAGTATGTCTGGTCCGCTTTCCTAGCGAAGAAGCCGAGAACAAAATTCAGGGAACGGTTTGGGTGGATGACGTTGCACTGGTTCCACAATCCGCGGAGCACGCCAAACCATGAAATTGCTCCGCTTCGGCATTTGCGCTCTGGTGGTGTTTGCCGTTGCCGCGCACGGGAGCGTCGAAGACTGGGCACGGGCTGTCTTTGAGACCGGCGCAGGTTTGCTGTTTCTTGCGTGGTCCTTATGGATTTATTTCACACACGAAGAGCAAATTATTTTTTCTCCGCTTCTCCCGCCGCTTGCAGCTTTTTTCCTGATCGTTTGCGGCCAGTGGGTTTTTCATGCCACCGCGTCTTCCTACGGCACGCGGATGGAACTCCTGCTTCTTGTCTCCGACCTGATCCTCCTCTTTCTCGCCGTGCAAGCTTTCCGCACACTTCAGGACTGGCGCAGCTTCGTTTGGTTCGGGATGATTTTTGGTTTCTTGATGAGTATCTTCGGCATTCTCCAGCACCTCACCTTCAACGGGAAGCTTTACTGGTTTCGCGAGATGCATTATGGAGGAATTCCATTTGGTCCCTACGCGAACCGCAATCACTTCGCTGGATTCGCGGAATTAGTTCTGCCGCTCTCGCTCGTTCCTCTCGTCCTGGGCAGGGTGAGGCGGGAGCGCTGGCTGGTCGTCGGTCTCTTCGCCGTTGTTCCCATCGCCGCGCTTTTCCTCTCCGCTTCCCGGGGAGGCATCGTGAGTTTTGGCGTCGAGCTGGCTGTATTGGCCCTAGTCATGATTCAGCGGCGCGCCAAGGGAAAGCAATTGTTTGCCGGCGCTGTTGTCCTGGTTCTCGCCGTACTTATGGTTTACTGGCTCGGCGTCGGACAGCTCCTGCAGCGATTTTCTTCGTTTCAGGTTCTTGAAGTTACCGCCGGAAAACGCGCCTCGATGGCCCGGGACACCTGGCAAATCTTCCTCCATAATCCCGTCGCCGGAACAGGGCTCGGCACCCTGGAAATCGTTTATCCGTGTTACGAGTCACTTTACGACGGGAAAATCGTCAATCACACGCACAACGACTACCTCGAAGCGCTCGCCGAAACCGGCATTCTAGGAGGACTCTGTTGTGCCTGGTTCCTGGGTGTATTGTTCAGTGAATTCTCAAGACGATTGCGCCAGCTCAACAACTCCTTTGCCGGAACCTTGCAGCTTTCCGGGCTAGTGGCTTGCGTAGGCTTCCTAGTGCATGGCTTGGTCGATTTCAATCTGCACATCCCCTCAAACGCATTCCTGTTTTTTCTTATGGCCCACCTGGCTACCTCCCAGATCCAACCTATCGCTCCGCCGTCCACGGCTCACCGGTCGCGCCATCAGAATTCTCTAAATCACTGATTGACACGGGCATTCTCACTGTATAATCGCGCGTGGGGGTCATCTATTCTCATGCAGCCAGCCAGACTGGGTGCGCTGGTGTGGTGTCACGTTCCGACAGTCCTGCTCGTGCTACTGGTCCTGGCCCCGACCAGCAGCGCTCAGCAAGCCGTTCTCGAAACGCCACAACAGGTCAACGATCGCCTGCGCGCGATGTCCGCATCCGCGCGCGCGATACCGCATGACTATGTCATCGGCAATGGCGACCTGCTGGACATCGAAGTATTCGACGTAAAAGAACTCAGTCGGGAAGTGCGCGTCAGCCAGACTGGATCCATCGGCATCCCACTCGTGCCGGTGCGCCTGCATGTAGCAGGTTTGACGGAAGTCCAGGCTGAGCAAAAGATCGCCGAAGTCCTGGAAGCCAACGGCTTGGTCTCTCATGCCGAAGTGAGCCTCAGCGTTAAAGAGAGAAAGAGTAAGCCCATCACCGTCGTTGGGGCCGTCGCGCATGCCATGGTCTACCAGGCCGACCGGCCTGTCAGTCTTCTGGAAGTCTTGGCCGAGGCCGGAGGTCTTGCCAACGACGCTGGCGACACAGTGATTGTGAACCGGCCAGCCCAGGAAGTGCCGTCCGATCCTACCGAGCCTCCGGCAATCGGCGCGGAAGATCCCGCTCCCGCCGCTGTTTCCAACGGATCGACTCACACCCGCCCGGCGCAGGAGTCCCCTTCTTCCACAGCCTCGGCTTCCGGTGCCTCCGCAAATTCGCCCCCGCCGATTGATCCGCCTCACTTGAACAATATCATCACCATCAATCTGAACGAACTGATGGAAAGCGGCGACGCCGCGAACAACATCATTCTCCAGGCCGGCGATATCGTCACCGTTCCGCACTCGGGAATTGTCTATGTCCTCGGAGCGGTATCCCGGCCCGGCGGTTTCGTCCTGGCGAATGACCGCGGGCAGATGACCACCTTGAAAGTGTTGGCTCTCGCCGGGGGTTTGGGCACCACTGCGAAAAGCGATCACGCGGTCATCGTTAGAAAGGACTCCCAGGGACAACAGCACGAAGTTGCCGTTGATCTCAAAAAAGTGATGAAACGCCAGTCGGAGGACGTCCAGCTTCAGCCCAGCGACATTTTGTATGTACCAAGCAGCGCCGGCAAACAGGCGATGCTCAGGGCTCTGGAATTCGGAATTGCATTGGGATCTGGAGTCGCTCTTTACCGCGTGGCCTACCACTAAAAATGGCCGACGAAAACAAACTCGTACCCCGTGAAAATGGTTCCAATGGCGCCGTCGAGATAGTTTCCATGCCAGCTCGCTTTCCTTCCTTTGAGCTCTCTCCCCGGGAACCCCACCTTTACGACTACCTCCTGATTTTACGGAAGCACCAGTGGCTTATTCTCTCCTTCATGCTGGCGGTCGTCACCATTGTGGCCATCGCCACCTTCCGCATGCAGCCTGTTTGGGTGGCCACGACTCGTATTGAGATTGACCGCGAGAACGCCAACATCCTTCCTTTCCAGGGCACGGATTCCTACGACTACATGATGGATCTTGAGAATTACACCGAGACGCAATCCAAAATCCTCACCAGCGAAACGCTGGCCCTTCAAACGATTCGCAACAACGCTCTTTCCGCCCGCCCGGAATTTGCTTCGCCCAACGGGCCCTCCGAAGCAATCGCCAGCGGCAGTCTGGCGAACCAGAAACGTCCGCCCGAACTTGCCGAGTTTTTGGGAAGTCTTAGCGTTAGGCGTGTTCCCAATAGCCGTCTGATGGATGTCAGTTTTGAATCCACCGATCCACAACTCGCGGCGCGCATCGTCAACGCCCACATCGCCACCTACATCGAGCAGAATTTCCGCAGCAAGTACGAGGCTACTACCCAGGCTTCTACGTGGCTTGCCGACCAGCTCGGTGAGTTGAAGATCAGGGTGCAGCGGTCCGAAGATGCGCGCATCGCCTACGAGCGCCAAAATCAGATTTGGACGCTCGACGACAAACAGAACATCACTACCCAGCGTCTCTCCGACGTCAACAGACAGTTGACCGACGCGCAGAGCGAACGCATGAAAAAAGAATCCCTCTATCAGTTCGCCAAAGCTGGCAATCTCGACGCCGTACCGGAGGTTCAAAACAACTCCGCACTCGGCGATTTGTTCAAGAAGCGCAGCGACACCGCCTCACAATACGCCGACGCCTTGGCTCAGTACGGCCCCAATTTCCCGAAGGTACAGCGCCTCCAGTCCCAGCTCAAAGAATTTGATCAAACCATCGAAAAAGAAAAACAGAAAATCCTTGATATCCTTGAGAGTGATTACCACGAAGCCCAGCAGCGCGAAGCGCTCCTGACTAATGCCCTCGACCAGCAGAAGGCGGAAACCAACCAGATGGCAGGAAAGCTTGTGGAATATAACATCCTCAAGCGCGAAGCCGAGGCCAACAAGACTCTCTACGAAGGTCTGATGACCAAGCTGAAGGAGACTGCTATTTCCCAGGGCTTGCGTTCTTCCAACATCCGCGTCGTGGATCCCGCCATGATTCCCTCCACGCCTGCGCGTCCCGCCAAGACCCGCAACGTTGCCCTCGCCTTTCTCGTTGGTCTGGTGGGTGGCATCGGTTTGGCTCTCATGCGCGAGTATCTCGACAATACCGTAAAGACCCCCGACGACGTCGAGACTCTTTCGCGGCTGCCATCCCTCGCGGTTGTTCCGGAGTTTGCCGGTTCCAACGGTAGCGGCAAACGCCATGGCCTCTTGCAAGGCTTGTCTTCCAACGGCCATGACAAGCGCATTGAGCTGGTCGCCCAGCACTTGCCCAAGTCACAGATGGCGGAAGCCTTTCGCGCCTTGCGAACTTCCATTTTGCTTTCGCAGGCCGATCATCCCCCGCAGGTCATCTTGGTCACCAGCGCTCTCCCGCGGGAAGGGAAGACTACTGCCGCCGCGAATCTTGCCGTTACGCTTGCGCAGCTCGGCGATAAAACTGCTCTTCTCGATGCCGACCTTCGCAAACCCGGTATCGGCCGCCTTCTCAATCTCGCAGGCGGCAAATATGCAGGTCTGAGCTCCTATCTTGCCGGCGTTTCAAGTCTCGACTTGGTAACCGTCCCGCACCCCGCGATTCCCAATCTCGTCGCCATCCCTACCGGACCTCTTCCTCCCAACCCCGCGGACTTGCTTTCTTCCCAGAAGCTCGTTGAGGCCATCGCCGAACTTCGCACGAAATTCAAATTCATCGTTATTGATTCGCCTCCCATCATGGCCGCAACCGATGCGGTCATTCTTTCCGTGCAAGCCGACGGTGTGCTCCTCGTCGTTCGCAGCGGCGAAACACCCAAGGAAGCTTTCACGCGCACCCGCGACCTGCTCAACAGCGTGAAGTGCCGCATCCTCGGCGTCGTTCTCAACGCCGTGGATTCCGGCGCCCCGGACTACTACTATTCTTACCGGTATTATCCGTATTCCTATGGCTATGGTCCGCAGGAAGCCGCTGAGGCCCCGCATGAACATGAAGATGATTCCGAAGCGATCGCCCGCCGCGTTTCCCGCGATCGCGACGACGATGACTCTCAGGCCCTTTAAGGAGGCGCTTTGCGCTATCTGATTACCGGCGGCGCCGGTTTTATTGGCTCACACCTCGCGGAGCGGCTGCTCGACCGCGGCGACCGCGTCGTTTTGCTCGATAACCTCTCTACCGGCAGCGTCGATAACATCCGCCATCTCAAGTCTTCCGATCACATGCAATATCATCTGGACAACATCGAGAATCGCCAGCTACTCGCCGAACTCGTTGACGATGCCGATGTGATCGTTCATCTCGCCGCTGCGGTCGGCGTCAAGCTCATCGTCGAAAGCCCCGTCAAGACTATCGAGACGAACGTGAACGGCACACAATTGATCCTCGAAGCCGCCTGCAAAAAAAAGAAGCTTGTTCTCACCGCCTCTACCTCGGAAGTCTATGGCAAGAACACCAGCGTTCCTTTCCACGAAGATGCCGACCTTGTCCTCGGCCCCACCACAAAGGGCCGCTGGAGTTACGCCGCCTCCAAGGCCCTTGATGAATTTCTCGCGCTCTCCTACTGGAAAGAAAAAAAGCTTCCCGTCATCGTTGCTCGCTTGTTCAATACCGTTGGTCCCAGGCAAACGGGCCGCTACGGAATGGTGCTTCCCAATTTCGTCAAGTCCGCCCTGGACAACACCACTATCAGCATCTACGGCACTGGAAAGCAGTCCCGCTGCTTCTGCGATGTGCGCGACACAGTCGAGGGTCTCATCCGCCTCATGGACATGGATCGTTCCATCGGCGAAGTCATCAACGTCGGCAACACCGAGGAAATCACCATCGAAGATCTCGCTCAACGAGTGAAACTGCGCACGGGCAGCTGCTCTCCGATTGAGTACGTGCCTTACGATCAAGCCTACGAACCCGGCTTCGAGGACATGATGCGCCGAGTCCCTTCCGTCGATAAACTCCATGCCCTCACCGGCTTCCGTCCCCGTACTCCGCTGAATGAAATCATTGACCGCGTCGCCGCCTTTTTTCAGCAAAAAGCCGATGCCCTGGACATTCACAGAGTCGCCACAACCAGCGCCGACTAAATTTGGCCTGGCTCGTACTGCAACGTATTTTCTTGGTAGATTTTCGCCTGTTCTTCGCTAGAAACTTCCTTGACAAACCCACGAATCTTTTCGTACTTTTATCAAACTTTTGAAAACTTTCTTCGTCTTTACCTCTAGCTACCCGGAGGTGTCCCTGTGACCGCGCCCGCCAACGAAGCCCCGCGCCGCCAAACCATCTACGGCTGGCTCGACACCGTTCTTCGCGATCTGAAGTATACCTTTCGCATGCTCGCCCGCACTCCCGGTTTTACCGCAGTGGCTGTACTGACTCTCGCTCTCGGCATCGGCGCAAACACCGCCATCTTTACCCTCTTGGACCAGGTTCTCCTTCGCCTCCTCCCCGTCAAGGATCCCCAGCAACTCGTCCTGCTCACCATGATGGGCCGTCACTATGGCAGCGCAACGAAGTCTTCTCCGATATGTTTTGCCGCTTTCGCACTTCCGCCAGCCTGTCTTTCGGTCAGCAAGCGGAGCTAGTCCAAGTGGAACTCGTTTCCGGCACCTACTTTTCCACTCTCGGCGTCGTCCCCACCCTCGGACGCATCCTCACCCCCGCCGATGATGTCCTCACCAGCGGCCATCCGTATGTCGTTCTCAACTACAGCTTTTGGAAAACTCGTTTTGCCTCCGATCCCCAAATTGTCGGCAAAACTCTGAATCTGAGCAATTACAAAATGACCGTTGTCGGCGTTGCTCAAGAGGGCTTTGACGGCGTCGAACTCGGCTTCTCTCCGAACCTCTTTGTTCCCATCATAATGGAGGCGCAAATTATCCTGGGCAACCCAATTGACATGCTGAAGGAGCGCCGCAATCGTTGGGTCAACGCCTTCGGCCGTCTCAAGCCTGGCGTCTCGCAGCAGCAGGCCAAAGCCGCCCTCCAGCCCTTCATGCACTCCATGCTCGAAATGGAAGTGCAGCAGGCCGCCTTTGCTCACGCCTCAAAATTCGACCGCGACGAATTTCTCAAGTGTTGGATCGACGTCTTGCCCGGCTCCCAGGGCCGCTCCTACACGCGCCGCCAGCTTTCCACTCCGCTGTGGGTCTTGATGGCCACCACTGGCGCCGTCTTGCTCATCGCTTGCGCCAATCTCGCCAATCTCCTGCTTGTCCGAGGTTCCAGCCGCGTTAAGGAAATCGCCGTTCGTCTGGCCATGGGCGCTACCCGTCCCCGCATCATCGGCCAGCTCTTGATTGAGAGTCTTTCTCTCTCCGCTCTCGGCGGACTCACCGGCCTAGCCTTCTCCTTTTGGGCCGACCGCGCCCTCATGAAAATCTATCTGCCCTCCGATTCCGGCGGCATGCATATCTCCAGCGCCCCCGATCTTCGCATTCTTCTCTTCAATCTCGCCGTCACCGTCCTAACCGGCATCATCTTCGGCCTCGTCCCTGCTCTCCAAACCACCAAGCCCAATATTGCCGGCACGTTGAAAGATCAAGCCGGCGCGGTAGTTGGCGGCCGCGGCCACCATCGCCTCAGAAAGGGCCTTGTTGTCGCGCAGGTCACTCTTTCTCTCCTGCTCCTGGTTGCCGCCGGTCTTTTCGTCCGCAGTCTCGCCAATCTCCGCAATCTCGGCCCCGGCTTTTCCCCCGAAAAGCTCGTCGGCTTCGAAATCGATCCATCCCTCAACGGCTACACTCCCGAGCGGCTGAAAGTTTTCTATCCTCAATTGTCCGAAGCTCTCGGCTCCATTCCTGGCGTCCAATCCGTCGGCCTCGCTTCCATGCGCATCCTCGGAGACAACGAATGGGACAGCAGCATGTCCGTCGAAGGCTTCACGCCCGCCAAGCCCGATGAACACGCCGAGCCTTACATGAACTCCATCAGCCCCAACTATTTCGCCACCCTCGGCGTTCCCATTGTCGCTGGCCGCGACTTCCGCATCAACGACGCCCGCGACGTCAAACACGGCCCCGAAGTCTGGAACTGGTCGCCCACCACCGTCATGATCAACGAAAAGTTCGCCAAAAAATATTTCGCCGGCCGCGATCCCATCGGCCTCCACCTCGGTTACGGCACCGATCCCGGCACCCCCACCGACATGGAAGTCATCGGCGTCGTCAAGGATTTCAAGTACACCAGTCTCCGCGACGAAATTCCCCCCCAAGCCTTCGTTCCTTACCTTGCCGACCGCTTCCTCACTGGAATGACCATCTACGTTCGCACCACCGCCGACCCCAATCAACTGATGACCGCCGTCCATTCGAAAGTCCGCGACGTGGATTCCAATCTCCCTATCTTCGCCATGCGCACCACCGAAGTGCAGATCAACAACTCCCTTTCCACCGAGCGCATGATCGCCAGCCTCTCCGCCGTCTTCGGATTCCTCGCCACTTTGCTCGCCGTCATCGGCCTTTACGGCGTCATGGCCTATACCGTCGCCCAGCGCACCCGCGAAGTCGGCATTCGCATCGCCCTCGGCGCCGCTCGCGGTAACGTCATCTGGCTGGTCATGCGCGAAGTCCTCCTCCTAGTCGCCATCGGCGTCGTCGCCGGCGTCACCGCCTCCCTCGCGCTTACTCGCGTCGTCCAAAGCCAACTCTTCGGCCTGACGCCTCACGATCCGCTGACATTGGGGCTTGCCACTGCCGCACTCGCCCTCGTCGCGTGCGCCGCCGGCTACATCCCCGCCCTCCGCGCCAGCCGCCTCGACCCCATGGCCGCCCTCCGCTACGAGTAAGCGCGACTCCATCACTTTCCTCGTTCACGATGTTTATGTGCGCGGCGTGCTTTTCGGTTTGCTCGAAATCTTGCGAAGTCTCAATTCGCAGCAATCCCAACTTCTTGGCCTCGGGACTGTGCACTTGGCTCACCTTATTTACTGGTTTGCGACAGTGCTTAGTGAAACTGGCCTCCAGCAACCCAATTTTGGGTACATTTGGGTGGATGGTACGCGGTCGCTGTCCATAATCTCTCGACAAGAGTTCGGGTTCGCAACCCTCCAGCGATCGAGACAGTCTTGGGGAGGGGATATGTCTGCTCCGCAAGGCCACCTGGGAATCATCCTCGTGGCCGATGACAATGAAGCCAACCGCGAACTGCTCTCTGCTTTGCTGAGCGCTGAGGGTTACCAGGTCGTCTGTGTGGCGGACGGCCAGCAAGCACTAGCTCGGGTGAATAGCGGCTCGATTGATCTCGCGTTGCTGGATGTGGTGATGCCTCGCCCGACCGGATTCGAAATTTGTCAAGCGATGAAGTCCAACCCGGAAACCCGCTTGATTCCCGTTATATTACTCACCAGTTTGAACAGCGACGCCGACCGCATCCACGGAATCATGTGCGGGGCCGATGATTTCCTCAACAAGCCCGTGAATAAGCATGAGCTGCTGGCTCGCGTGCATTCCCTGTTGCGCTTGAAACAATTTACTGACGAGCTGGACAACGCTGAGACCGTACTGTTCAGCCTCGCCCTGAGCATCGAGGCGAAAGATCCCTACACCGAGGGCCACTGCGACCGGCTTTCGAAATATTCCATTGCGCTGGGAGAGAAACTCGGGTTGACCCAGGAACTGCGCGTCGCTCTACGCCGGGGCGGTCTCGTTCACGATATCGGTAAGCTGTCCGTGCCGGAGAGCATCCTGCTGAAACCCGGCCCGTTGACTCCGGAAGAACGAAAAATCATGGAGCAACATACCGTGATAGGTGAAAAAATTTGCGCACCGCTGCGGTCCTTTCGTAATGTGCTGCCGATCATTCGCCACCACCATGAAAAGCAGGACGGCTCCGGGTACCCGGATGGGCTAAAAGGTGAGCAAATTCCGCTCACTGCATGCATTCTTCAAATCACTGA
>WNFT01003702.1_pt1 | contig 13325 bp, 10 predicted proteins | sample 5400191 | NCBI WGS metagenome assembly WNFT01 (sample SAMN13153359, study PRJNA577476) | soil metagenome | isolation source: 80 cm saprolite under Madrone tree | place: USA:California | collected 2016-06-14
AATGTGGTCCATTCCGCCGTGGCGCTGGAAGACACCCTCGACCTCGACGTCTTCTCTCCACCTCGACAAGACTGGCTCGACGGAACCGACCATTACCTGAGAGGCAAGTAATGCCGCTGCAGATTGCCAAAGCTGTTTTTCCGGCTGCAGGACTCGGCACGCGTTTTCTGCCGGCGACGAAAGCTCAGCCGAAGGAAATGCTTCCGCTCGTGGACAAGCCGCTCATTCAATACGTCATCGAGGAAGCAGTCGCGTCGGGAATTCGGAATATAACGATCATTACGGGCCGGGGAAAGAATGCGATCGAAGATCATTTCGATGTCTCGTATGAACTCGAGCACGTCCTGGAATTACGAGGTAAGCAGGACCAGCTGAACGAAGTGCGGCAGATTTCGAACATGATCAATTTTTCCTACGTGCGTCAAAAGGAAGCATTGGGTTTGGGCCACGCTATCCTCGTCTCGCGCGATGCCGTCGGCAACGAACCGTTTGCCGTGATGCTCGGAGACGACATCATCGATTCGGAGGTCCCGTGCCTGCGGCAGATGATGGACCTGTTCGAAAAACTTCAGGCTTCCATCATTGCGACGTGCGAAGTGCCGAAGTCGGAGATTTCTCATTATGGTGTGATTCGCGGATATCCGGTGGACGGGTTCAACGGCCGCGTCTTCCGGGTCCAGGATGTGGTTGAGAAACCGTCAGCCGCTGAAGCGCCGTCCAACCTTGCCATCATCGGCCGATACATTCTGATGCCCGAAATCTTCGGCGTCCTCGAAAAGACGGCATCCGGTAAGGGCAACGAAATCCAGCTGACCGACGCCATCCGGCTTCTACTCGAACAACAACCCGTCTACGCATACATGTTCCAGGGCACACGCTACGATGCCGGGGACAAACTCGGGTTCCTCAAAGCCACAGTCGAATTCGCCCTCCGCCGCGCCGACCTGGGCGCCGAATTCAAGGAATACCTGAAATCTTTGAAACTGTAGATTCTCTAGCCGCAGATTACGCGAATTACGCGGATAAATGAGAGTAAAACGAGAGCGCCCCAGTTCGTGTGAACCGGGGCGTCTACTGCAATGGAAGGAAATAAGAAATCAGGAAGAATAAATGTAATAAGCGGGGCTGTTGCTAGGAGAACAGCGGATAGTTTGACTGGACTTTAATTGGAGAGTTCTTTGCATTTGCATTCTTGTTCGGTCGACCGTCATGGCCGACCACCAAACAAATAATTCTAGTCGCCCAGCCATTTCTGTCAATACTTAGTTTGGCATGGGTACGCTTTACGTCGTTGCAACGCCGATCGGAAATCTGGGCGATATCAGCAAGCGGGCGCTCGAGGTCCTGAACGAAGTGGATCTCATTGCTTGCGAGGACACGCGGCAGACGATAAAACTTCTGAATCATTTTGGAATTCAGAAGCCCCTGACGAGTTACCACGAATTCAACGAAGAGAAGAAAGCCGGCGAACTATTGAGCCGCCTGAACAACGATCGTAGTGTGGCTATCGTTTCAGATGCCGGAACGCCGGCGATCTCCGATCCCGGTTATCGCGTCGTTCGGCTGTGCCGCGAGCGCGGTGTTCCCGTCATTGCGATACCGGGGCCGAATGCCGCGATCACCGCGCTTTCGGTTTCAGGTTTGCCTTCCGACGAGTTCATGTTCGCAGGTTTCCTGCCGGCCAAAAAGAATGCGCGAAGAGAAAAGCTGATGTCGTTGGCCAACGTCAGGTGCACGTTGATTTTTTACGAAGCGCCGCATCGGATTGACGACATGCTCGAAGACATGCAGGACGTGCTGGGTGACCGCGAAGTGTCTATCGCGCGGGAGATTACTAAGGTTCACGAGGAACACCTGTTTGGAAAGCTCTCGCAGCTGCGCCCGCAGGTAAAGGCGTTGGGGGAGTTCGTGATCGTCGTGGCCGGCGCGACGGAAACCCGCCAGGCACCATTGACGCGAGAGGCGGTCCTCAAAACTCTGGGCATGAGCCGCAATCAGCTCTACGATTTGTTCTTCAAGAAAGGAAACGCGGGCTAAAGCCTGCGACTACATTGGAGAGAACATGGTCCCCAAATGTAGTCGCCGGGCTTTAGCCCGCGTCCTTTTCAGAGCAGAGTTTCGTCGAGGGTTGCGCCGGCTACCGGTTCTGCCGCACCGTTCGAAGGCAGGTCCTGGTCTTCACCCTTGAGGAATTCCTGCAACTTTTCCGGGGACCCACCGAAAAAGTTTTCCAGCAGCTTCTTCACCGCGTCGTCACGAACATCGGTGTACCGGATGGCAGGCTCATAGAAATGCGTCCGGGACCGGAGTTTGCGCGTCAGAAAGCCTTTGCGGTAGAGCCTGTCCATGATGGTCATGACGGTCGTATAGGCGAGCTTGCGGGAAGGACGGATGGTTTCCTGAACATCGCGCACGGAGATCGGCGGGCCACTCCAGACGGCCTTCATGATGTCCAGTTCCAGCGGGGTGAGCGTCATTCCACTCCTCCCGATCCCAGGAGTTCGATCATTTCATGCGCTCCTTCTTTGCTGGGCGCATGCGATGGAATGGAGCGCACACGAAGGGTGAGTTTACGCCGCGGGAATCGAATGGAAATCGTGTCGCCAACCCGGACTTCGCGACCGGCTCTGGCTTCCTGTCCGTTCACGGTAACTCGACCCGCATCGCATGTCTCCTTTGCAAGCGTGCGACGTAGGATCACGCGGCTCCACTTTAGGAACAGATCGAGACGCATCCGGTCCATCTCAACTTCGGCAAAGGGCACGCGCGGGAATTATTTCTGAGTCTCTGCGTCGGAGGCTTTGGCTGATTTAGGAGCTTCGCCGGTATCCACGTAGCCTGGATAGACTTTGATGAAGCCGTCTTCCCTGAGCTTGGTCAGGTATTCACGAATCTTGGGATCCACGCGTTGCCGGAACAGAATGTCCTGGATTTCTTTCTGACCCAGTTCGAATGGAAGAACTCCACCGGCGTGTTTGTCGTCCAGTTTGAGAATGACGAACCCGTAAGGCATTGTCAGCACGTCCGTGGTTTGACCCTTTTCCAGCTTCAACGCCTCATCCTCCAGGCTCTTGTTGAGCTGTCCCTTCTCGAAGAAACCCAGATCACCACCCTCCTGCGCCGTCTCGGCCTCCGAGAACTTCTGGGCCACTTCTGCGAAATCGTCGCCTTTCTTCACTGCGGCCAGCGCCTCTTCGGCTTTTTTCTTCTGGCTTGCGATTTCCTCAGGGCCTCTGTTCTCGGTATAGACGGCAATCATGCGAATGCGCATGCCTTCAGGACGGTCAAAGTCCTTCTTATGCTCGTCATAATACTTTTGCATGTCTGCAACCGTGATGATGACTTTGCCGTACACTTCACGACCGAGAACCTGGCCGGTGAGATACCTGGTCTTGATCTCCTGCTTGAACTCGTCGAGGTCGTTACCCTGCTCGCTGATCGCCTTGTAAAGCGCTTCCAGCGATTCAAACTTGTACTCTTGCCGCATCCGCTCCAGGGTTTTGATGAGTTCCAGATCGGCCGTCATGTCCATTTCCTTGGCCTTCTGCAACAGAAGAGCCTGATCGATCAGATCCCGGAGCTTGTTCTTTGACTGTTCCGCATACGCCTGCTCGAGCTGGGCCCCTGCAAGTCCCGCTCCCTGGGGGGCAGGCTTCGACAGACCGTCACGAAGCCGGACCAGGTCTCTGTCCAGTTCGGATTTCAAAATGATGTCGCTATTTACGAGGGCTACAATCTGTTCGACCGTCTTTGTCTGGGCCAGCGACATACCCGAATATAAAAGAATGATCGCGGCCAGCGTGGCCAGGCCGGTCCTGTAAATCATGTCGTTCTCCCGTCGTGAAATCTTATCACGCTATCTCGCGCAGAATGTTCTCAATACTGCTAAACAGGTCGGCGCGGCTGGCACCGGGCTTGAAGCGCAGCGTGGCCGGTGGCGCGAAGGTCAGGGCTTCGCTGCTCCCCACAAGTTCAACGATCCGCTCAGGATCGACGCGGGCCGTCTCGTGAAACTTGATGTCGATGCCCTGGGCCGTCCGGTCGATGGCCGTCACGCCGCGCGCCCGCCCCAGAATTCGAAGCCGCGCATACTCCAGTAAGTTACGCACCGGCAAGGGCAACTCGCCGAACCGGTCTTCGAGATCGCGATAAAGGTTATCCACCTCGGCTTCGTTGCGCGAGGACGCAATCTGTTTGTAAATGCGCAGGCGCTGAAGCTCCTCCTCGATGAAATCGGCCGGGATCTTCAAATCCACCTTGAGATTGATCGTCGTCTCCACTTCCGGCTGAACTTCGCCCGTTCGGACCTCCGCGATTGTTCTTTCCAAAAGCTGGCAATACAGATCGAATCCGATTGCCTCGATGTGACCGTGTTGCTGGCCCCCGAGCAAGTTGCCTGCTCCCCGTAACTCCAGATCCAGCGCAGCGATACGGAATCCCGCTCCCAATTCGCTAAACTCCCGGATCGCGGCCAGGCGGCGCCGGGCAATCTGGGTCAATGTGTCATCAGACGGAATCAAAAGGTACGCGTAAGCACGGCGATTGGATCTGCCTACCCTACCGCGGAGCTGGTAGAGCTGGGACAGCCCGTACCGGTCCGCCCTATTTACGATCAGCGTATTGGCCAGAGGAATGTCGAGGCCGTTTTCGATAATGGTCGTAGCGACCAGAACATCGAACTCGTGATGCATGAACTTGGTCATAACCGCCTCGAGTTGTTTCTCTCCCATTTGCCCATGCGCGACGCCGACGCGGGCATTCGGAGCGATCTTTTGAATAAAGTTCGCCAGCGAGTAAATCGATTCCACCCGGTTATGAACAACGTAAACCTGGCCGCCACGCTCCAGTTCGAAATCGATCGCGTTCTCGATAACCGTGGGTTTGAACTTCACCACCACGGTTTGGATCGCGAGCCGGTCCCGGGGCGGCGTTTCGATGACGGACATGTCGCGCAGCCCGCTCAGCGCCATGTTGAGGGTACGCGGAATTGGCGTCGCGGTCATCGTCACGACGTCGACCTGCTTCTTAAGGTGCTTGAGCCGCTCCTTATGAGCGACGCCGAAGCGTTGCTCTTCATCGACGATCATCAGGCCCAGGTCGTGAAACTTGATGTCCTTCGAAAGGAGCCGGTGGGTACCGATGACGATGTCGATTTTGCCGGCTTCGGTGTCCGCGACAACCTTCTTCAGCTCTTTGGGAGGAACAAACCGGCTCAGCATGGCGATAGTTACCGGAAATGCCGCGAACCGCTCCTTGAACGTCTCGAAGTGCTGATAGCTGAGAATAGTGGTCGGCGTGAGCACGGCCACCTGCTTTCCGTCACCCACGGCCTTGAACGCCGCGCGCATGGCGACTTCGGTTTTGCCATATCCGACGTCACCGCATACGAGACGGTCCATCGGCAGCGGCGATTCCATATCTCGCTTGATGTCGGCGATGGCAACGAGCTGGTCCGGCGTCTCTTCGTACTGAAACGCCTCTTCGAATTCTTTCTGCCACTCGCTGTCGGGGGCAAAGGCATAGCCACCGGCGACCTTTCGTTCGGCATAAAGCTTGAGCAGCTCTTGAGCCATGTCGCGAATGGCCCGCTTGGCGCGGGTCTTCCGTGCAATCCAGGTTGTGCCGCCCAGCTTGTCGAGCTGTGGCTTGGCGCCCTCCGTCGATGAATACTTCTGAATGAGGTCCAGCCGCTCGAGAGGCACATAAAGTCGATCACCGCCCTGGTAGAGCAGGACCATGCATTCCTTTTCGTGGACGAGCGTCAGTCCGTTATATGTCCCGATGCCGTGATCGATGTGGACGACGTAGTCGCCGGGCTTCAAATCCTGAAGGTCGGAGAGGAATGAAGATATCTTCTGCCGGCGGCGATGGTGCTGCGAAACGTGTTCGGACTCATCAAAGATGTCTGTCTCGGCATAGATCTCGAAACCCGCGTCGGGGAGCCGAAATCCCGCGGAGAGCTTGCCGAGACCGACGATAGGCACCCTAGCTTCGTCGAGCGCTTTCAACGGCTGCTCGCCGAATTCCGAGCGGAATGGGACCCCGTACTCGTGGAGAATGTCGCGCAGCCGCTCGGCCATACCCACAGTGCTTCCGAGCAGAACCACGTGCCCGCCTCCTTCATGGGACCGCCGGGCGGCTTCCGCCATGTCTTTGATGCGCCCGTGAAATTTCTCGCTCGGCTGCCCTTTGACAAAGTAGGACGCACCGGTAGCGCCGATTTCTTCGAGACTCAGGGACCGGTGCTTCGCCGCAATGGTTTTAAGGCTGTCGGGCGAAACAAAGATTTCGTTCGGCGGCAAGGCAACGCCGCCGGCATTTCGCGTCTGGTCGAATCTTTGCTCTAGAGCGTTGAAAAACTTCTCATGCAGCTCGCTCAGGATCTCCGGCTCATCGAACACGAGCACGGCAGGATCGGCATAGTCCAGAATCGTCGATTCGACAGGCTGAACGATCGGCATCAGATACCCTGCGCCAGGAAATAGTTCTCCGTTGTCGGCGAACACGAGCTTGTCGTTCAAATCTTTTTGAAATGCTTCGTCGTTCCAATGCTGGCGCGCCGTGCCACCCCATTGGCGAAGCATTTCGCGGCTGATAACCACGTCCTGCATTGGAAGGATGTCGATGTGCTGAACCGGTCCGCGAGACCGCTGGTCGTCGAGATCGAACTCGCGGATGGAGTCCACGCTATCGCCGAAAAACTCGATGCGAACCGGATTGCGCATGAGCGGTGAGAACACGTCCACGATTCCGCCGCGGATCGAAAACTCGCCGGGTCCGCCCACCGGTTCCTGCCGCAGGTAGCCGGCGCTGGTCAGGTGCTCCATCAGTAAGTCTTGCGAGAGATCGTCGCCGACTGAGACATGCAGGCTGTAGGTATCAAACTGAGACGGCGAAGGAAGCCGCGCACCCAACGATCGGATCGAAGCCACCACAATATCGACCTGCTTGTTCCGCAGCCGCCAGAGTGTGGTCGCACGCGCCTGCTGGATATCCGCATGCGGTGTCAGGCCGGCATATGGATCCGTCTCCCAGGCCGGGAACGGGCATACCCGGTTGTATCCCCCGGCGTTAAGTTCGCCATGAAAATAAGCGATATCGGCCGCGAGCGTCTCTACACCCCGGTCCTGAGGCGTGACGACGATGAGGGGCCGGCGCAATGACTGCCAAAGACCGGCAAGGAACAATGCCCGGGCGCTTCCGGAAAGACCCGAAATGACGACATTCGAGTCGCCACGGAGAGTGTCCGATGCGATTCGGCGAAAGTCAGCAACATCGGAAATGCGCGAGATAATTTTAGGAATTCGTTTTTCGAGGATTTCCATAGCGAGCGACGACGCGTTCGATGATGCCGGTTGTGGATTGGCCTTCCAACAGAGGAAGCGCAACCACCTTGCCACCCCAGCCTTCGACTTCGGCCCGACCCACAATACCATCGAGACCCCAGTCCGCGCCTTTCACGAGAACGTCAGGGTGAATCTTCAGGATTGCCTCGAGCGGCGTGTCCTCGTCAAACGTGCAGACGAAATCGACCATTTCAAGACCCGCCAGCAGTTCGGCTCGCTCTTCCTCACCGAGAATGGGACGGCCGGGACCTTTGATGCGCACGACGGCACCGTCAGTATTGATGGCGACGACCAGGATATCGCCCAGGGCGTGCGCTTGCCTTAGAAGATCGATGTGTCCGGCGTGCAGGAGATCGAAGCAGCCGTTAGTAAAGACGACCTTCTTGCCGGACTTCTGGAGGATCCGGACGTCTTCCGAGATTTTGTCGAGGGAATCAATTCGTGCAGGCATGGCTTACCGAACGCGGGCTAAAGCCCGCGACTGCATTTAGGTCAGAACGTCGTCCCCGAATGTAGTCGCGGGCTTTAGCCCGCGTTTGAATGCTTCCGTAAGCTAGTATAGCATCGGGGTATGAGCCGCCTTTGGCTGGCAGTCGCATCAGCAGCGGTCTTCCTGCTCGCCTGGACACAGTCTTATGCACTTGAACCCCGGCGGGAATCCGGCATTTTTCAGATCGATCCACCTACACCTTATATTCATTACTTGCCCGCGAGTACCCCTCGCGGTCGGGTGCTGGTGGTTCACGGCCTCGACGTCAGCAAGGAGATCATGCAGTCCACATCAGCAGCCCTTGCCGACGGAGGTTTCGAAGTCTACAACATCGACCTGCCGGGTCACGGGGATTCGCCAGTGGGATTCCAGGCGCTGCTCGCCGAGCAGGCGATCCAGAATGTGCTGGCACAGATCGGCGAAGACAGCATCGTTCTCGGGCACTCGCTTGGTGGAGGTTTATTGCTCGACCTCTCCGCCACGCGCCACTTTTCAACAATGGTATTGCTCGCGCCGGCTCCAACATTTGTTCCAAAGATCCATGCGGATCGAGCGTTGATAGTTACCGGCACGTTCGATATTCCAAAAATCCGGACGTCTGTTCCGTTCCTCGCGGATGTCGGCGCCCCAAACGTCGAGTGGTGGTGCCTTCCGTGGGGAGGCCACGGCACGCCGATCCTGAGCCCCGTCCATATTCGTCATGTGGTCGAGTGGGTCGGAGGCGATGGACAAAACGTTCGGAGCTCGGCGCGCCTTATCTGGATCAGTGTGATGTTCATCGCCGGCATCGCCCTGGGGGCCACGCTCATGCCGGGCCGGGAACTCAAGGCACAGCCACTGCAAATTCCAGCTACTTTGGTCCGCTATGCCGCAGCCTGTGGTGTAGCGATCCTGATTCTGAAGATTGTGGTTCCGTTGGCCTGGCTCCGGTTGTTTACAACGGATTACCTCGTCAGCCTGCTTCTCACGGCTGGAATTCTTCTTTGGGTCCAGGAGCGTCGGTCCCTTCACATTGATCCCATCGCAATCCTGAAAGGCATCGGGGCGGCCGCGTTCGTCATTTTTGTCCTGGGATTTGGCGCAGGATCTCAGGTGCTGCACATGGCACTCTCAGACGGGAGATGGTGGCGGTTCCCATGTATCGTCGTGGCCGGTCTGCCGCTGCTGACTTTCGACGAGGTGATGATCCGCAGAATCGATGCGCAATGGAAACGGTTAGCCGTGGCGATCATCACGCGTGCGCTGCTGTGGGCTTTTATCGTGACGGGCGTTCTTCTACTGAACCGCGCCGATGCGTTCCTCGTATTGATAGCGCACTTCATAGTATTGTTCTGGATCTTGCTCTGGTTCGCAGCCGGCATCGTTTACAGGCACACGCAGGATCCCCTCGCCACCGCAATTTTCGCGGCGATAGTGCAGGGATGGGCGTTCGCGGCCTGGTTTGTTACGATCTGAACAATTTCGGAGACAATCATGCGACTTGTCGCATCAGTGTTGATGCTTCTCCTTCTGCAAACGGCGCCTTCAAAGCCAAAGCCGGTCGAATATAAGGAAACCAGGCTGCCGAACGGCCTCACCGTCATCACGCATGAGGATCACTCGATCCCGGTTATCAATGCTCAGATCTGGTATCACGTGGGGTCGAAAGACGAGAAACCGGGCAAGACGGGCTTTGCGCATCTTTTCGAGCATTTGATGTTCAAAGGCTCCGCACACATCAAGCCCGAAGAGCACGACAAGATCATCACGAATGCCGGCGGCGTCAGCAATGCTTACACGCAGGACGATGTGACCGTCTACTGGGAAACATTTCCAGCCAACTACCTCGAAAAGATTTTGTGGATGGAAGCCGATCGCATGGCCACGCTGGATGTCTCGGAAGAAAATTTCAAATCCGAACGCGAAGTCGTGAAGGAAGAGCGGCTGACGCGAATCGAAAATCCGCCGTACGGAGATCTGCTGGAGTTGCTATACGACAACGCCTACGACGTTCATCCCTACAAGCACATCACCATCGGCAGCATGGCAGACCTGAATGCAGCAACGATCCAGGACGTGCGCGAATTCTACAAAACATACTACGTTCCCGATAACGCAACTGTCGTCCTCGCAGGCGATTTCAAAGCGGATCAGGCACTGGATGAAGTGAAGAAATACTTTGGCGACATACCTCGGGGGCAGACACCCATCGTCCGCTCCACTGCAAAAGAGCCACCACACGACAAGGAACGCCGCATCTCGCATCCAAAGGCCGTACCCCTGCCCGCTTACGTGGCCGGATACTACATACCGGCGGATGGAGATCCCGATTCCTATCCACTCACGATTGCATCCAACATTCTGTCGGCAGGGCGAAGCTCGCGCATTTACAAATCGCTTGTTTATGACAAACAACTCGCCATTCAAGCCGACGCCAGCGGCAACTTCACGGAAGACCCGAACCTGTTCTTCGCAATTTTGATCATGAATCGCGGCGCTTCCATTGCGGAAGGCGAGAAGGCGCTCAATGCGGAGCTGATGCGCTTGACCACCGAACCTGTCAGCGACATGGAACTCGAGAAAGCAAAAAACAAAATGCGCGGGGAATATGCCTTTGGCCGGGAATCCGTTCAAGAGAAGGCACAGTCGCTGGGTCACGCAGCCGTGATCCATCGTGATACCGCCACCGTGAACAAGGAATTCGAACTGTTCATGAAAGTCACGAAAGAGGACATCATGCGTGTTGCAAAGACGTACTTTCGTCCTGAAAACAGGACGGTCCTTGTAGTGACTCCACAGGCCCCGAAGTAGGCGCCAAAGTAGGCGCCGGCTTTAGCCGGCGCGATCCTCAACTGGAGGTCGGGTGAAGAAGTATTTCGGACTTATTGGACTTTTCTTACTGGCTTCATGTTCGGCGAAAGCAGACAAGCAATCGGCGCCGGAACCCAAGCCTCTGGCGAGGGTTGACTTTCCAACATATGAAAAACGGGTCCTTCCGAATGGGCTGACGGTATATGCGCTCGAATATCACGAACAGCCGGTCGTTTCACTCCGGCTGATGATTACAGCGGGCGCAGACAATGATCCGGCGAACCTGCCGGGAGTGGCCGCATTTACGGCGGATCTTCTCAACAAAGGCACGAAAACGCGGACGGCGACGCAAATTGCCGAAGCCATCGACCAGGTTGGCGGCAGCGTGGAAGCGTCGGGAGACATGGAAGGCACGGTGATATCGGCCAGCGTGTTGACCGACAGCGTCGGACTGGCGTTCGAACTTATGACCGACGTCCTCATGAACCCCGCCTTCTCCCCAGCGGAGCTTGCCCGGGCTCAGCAACAGTCGTTATCCAACCTCACAGCGAATATGGAAGATCCGGATTTCATCGCCGATGCCGTGTTTGACCGCGTGATCTATGGAACTCATCCTTATGGTCACCTTACAGGCGGCACATTGACGTCGATTCCAAAGATCAAGCGCGAGGACCTTGTTCAGTTTCACTCCAAGTATTACGCACCCAATATTTCAGCGCTTGCCATCGTCGGTGACCTTTCGACGGCCGACGCGTTCAAACTTGCCGAACAATGGTTTGGATCGTGGACGAAGATGGACGTCCCGCGGCCCCAGAATCCCGAGGTTCCGAAGATGGAAGGGCGTCGGATTGTTGTTATCGACAAGCCCGATGCCGTGCAGACTGAAATACGAGTGGGCCACACGACGGTCCCTCGTAAAGACCCGGATTATTTCAACGTACTCGTGGCCAGCTATGTCCTGGGCGGCACAGGTTCCGGCCGCTTGAGTCAGACTCTTCGGGTCGAGCGCGGCCTCACTTATGGCGCTTATGCCTCCATTCAACCACGGAAAGGACCCGGCAGTTTTTATTCGACGACGGATACTCGCACCGAAAAGACCGCCGAAGCGCTGAATCTCGTGTTAGGTGAACTTCAAAAGCTTCGGGACAGTGAAGTCCCTCCCCAGGAACTGCAGAATGCAAAATCGTACCTCATTGGAAGCTTTCCACTGAGCATCGAAGTCCCCAACGACCTGGCCTCTCGCCTGACCACCGTCTTTCTTTATGACCTGGGCGACGATTACCTGAAAACCTACCGCGACAAGCTCGCCGACGTCACCGCAGGCGACGTCCTGCGCGCTGCCAGGGACAAGATCTCAGCAGACAATACGGCTGTCGTACTTGTAGGAAAGGCGGACGATTTCAAGAAGCAACTCGAGGGACTGGGTAAGGTCGAGATCATCCCCATAAAGAAGGTCGACCTGGATTCGCCGAATCTGACACGATGAACCCTGGGACCTGCATCGCTCACCCTCCGGACCTGCATCGTTCAACCTCCGGGACCCTCACCGCTCAACCCCAGACCCGCATCGCTCACCCTCCGGACCCGCATCGTTCGACCTCCGGACTTGCATCGTTCAACCTCGGACCCGCATCGCTGAGCAGTCGGGCTATGCCTCGCTAGAGCCCCGCCAGTGCCTGGCTCAACAATTCACTGCCACGCTTCAAGACGGATTGCCGCCACGACTCGTCCGCGGGGCAGAAGATTTCCCTCAGAACCGTCTTCGCCGGATGACCAGACCGGCCGTCGTCATAATAGTGGGCACGGTTTTCCTGCCGCAAAGCCTGGAGGACCTTGACAGGACCATACGTTCCGAATTCCTGACGCAGGAAATCGACTTGGGCACCGCGTAGTACACGGAAAATCATGGACTCCAAAGCCCCGCGGACTTGATAGGCGGGACTTTCATGGGGGTCCGAACGCGTGACCCGTTCTCCAAATCGTCGCCGGAGCGTATCGTACTGTTCCGTATCAACCAGCAGGGTATCCTCGCCATATTTCCCCAGACCGGTGTGCACATCGATTGCGACCACTTGTTTGGCCGATGTCAGGCGGCGAGCAAGGAAAGACTCGTATCGCTCAAGGCCTTGCTGCAATTGCTTTCCACCAAAGAACAATCCTTTCGGATATTCGTATTGACCACCGACTACAGCTTGCTTGAGTGCCGGCATTCCATGCCTGAGGATCAACCAGATGGCCTTAAGCGTAAACAGGTCGCTCGTGGGCGGACTCTGTGGATTGAGAAATGATTCCAGCTCGACATACGCTGATGGCGCTCCGGCATACGCCGTATTTCCCAGGCAATTTCGGTTCAGGTCGACGTTATTTTCATTTACGCGGCGCAACCAGGCCATACCGTACGGGTTGAGCACGTGAACGATGACAAAAGCGGTTTCTGCGGGCACCGGTGGAAGGCTGTCCAGGAATTGAAGCTGGATCGCAGAACCCGCAAACCCTTCAACGCCATGAAGACCCGACGAGTGAAGCAGTATCCGCCGGGGATTTTCGGTGCCAAACCAAGCGATATCGATGCCCAGATTCTCTCCGGCCGGACCTCTGGCCTCCAGTGGCAAAACGTCCAGCCGGCCCCCAGCCGCCTCCACCATTTGGCGAAAGCGCGACCTCGCGGTCGAATAGTCCGGTGAGAAGTAGTTGGCATG
>WNFT01015931.1_pt1 | contig 13323 bp, 12 predicted proteins | sample 5400191 | NCBI WGS metagenome assembly WNFT01 (sample SAMN13153359, study PRJNA577476) | soil metagenome | isolation source: 80 cm saprolite under Madrone tree | place: USA:California | collected 2016-06-14
AAAGAAAAGCGGAGGTCATTCGATACGAGCCAAACCGAATCGAGCTGCGAACGGAGTGTGCCGTCTCTTCGGTGCTAGTCCTCAGTGAGAACCATTACTCAGGGTGGCGGGCCTTTGTAGATGGCAAATTGGTGCCGACATTGCGAGTTAACTACAACTTACGCGGTGCCGCTCTATCACCGGGCGACCATAGCATTAGTTTTGTTTACCGCCCGAAGTTCGTGCTGTTTGGTCTGGTGATTTCACTCTTCACAGCCATCGTTCTGCTGGCATGGTTGGTACGACGACGTGACCCCCTGAAAAATCCGTTGACTGTGACTCTCTGAGGTGTATAATTTGTGGCGGTCGGATGGGGCTGGCCCCAAAGTCAGCCGGTTGTAAGAGGCCATTCGACAATTGAACATCGATAGTGCCCGCCAGTGCCAGCTCGGCCGCCGAATCGCGTCCCCCGTGATCGCTACCTTCGAGCTGGCACACGTTTTTTCGCGCGGAATTAATGGAAAGAGCGGCTTCGGCGAAGATCGTCGAAGCCGCTCTTGCTTTGTGCGCAACCTGGGTGATCCTTACATTCCCATGCCGCTCATACCGCCCATGCCGCCGGGCATTGGAGCCTTGCCATCTTCTTCAGGAATCTCCGAAACCATCGCTTCGGTAGTCAGCATCAGTCCTGCGATTGACGCCGCGTTTTGCAGCGCCGTGCGGGTGACTTTAGTGGGATCGATCACACCGGCTTTGACAAGGTCCTCGAATTCCTCAGTCTCAGCATTGAAACCGAAATTGTCGTTCTTGTCTCCGCGAATGCGCTCGACCACAACCGCGCCTTCTTTTCCGGCATTCTGAACGATTTGGCGCAGGGGTTCTTCGAGCGCTCGCTTTACGATCGTGACGCCGATTTGCTCGTCTGAGTCGCCGTCTTTGCTGATGTCGAACTTCTCCAGCGCCTTTGCCGCGCGCACGAGCGTCACGCCACCGCCGGGAACGATTCCTTCTTCGACTGCCGCGCGAGTTGCGTGCATGGCGTCCTCGACCCGAGCTTTCTTTTCTTTCATCTCGGTCTCAGTTGCCGCGCCGACTTTTATCACCGCCACGCCACCGACCAGCTTCGCCAGACGTTCCTGTAATTTCTCGCGATCGTAGTCAGACGACGTATCTTCGACCTGCGCGCGGATTGTCTTGACGCGACCTTCGATGTCGCCCTGTTTGCCAGAGCCTTCGATTATCGTGGTGTTGTCTTTATCGATCGTGATCTTCTTGGCGCGGCCAAGATCGGAAAGTTGCACATTCTCGAGCTTGATGCCCAGGTCTTCGCTGATAACTTTGCCGCCCGTTAAAATGGCAATGTCTTCGAGCATGGCCTTGCGACGATCGCCGAAACCGGGCGCCTTTACGGCGGCGATGTTCAGCGTGCCGCGAAGTTTGTTGACTACCAGCGTCGCCAGAGCCTCGCCTTCAACGTCCTCGGCGATGATCAGCATGGGTTTGCCCAACTTCGCGACCTGCTCGAGCAAAGGCAGCAGATCCTTCATCGAGCTGATCTTCTTTTCATGGATCAGGATTAACGCATTTTCGAGGCTGCATTCCATCCGTTCCGCGTCGGTCACGAAATAAGGACTCAAATAACCGCGATCGAACTGCATGCCCTCGACGACTTCGAGCGATGTTTCCATCGTCTTCGACTCTTCCACCGTGATCACGCCGTCTTTGCCGACCTGATCCATTGCTTTGGCGATGATTCCGCCGATGGTGGAGTCGCCGTTGGCGGAAACAGTTCCGACCTGCGCAATCATATCGCCCTTGACCGGCTTCGAAAGCCTCTGAATTTCTGAAATGGCTCTTTCGACAGCCTTTTCGATACCGCGCTTCAGTGCCATTGGATTAGCGCCGGCTGCTACCGTCTTGACGCCTTCGCGAAAGATCGCCTGGGCCAAGACGGTTGCTGTGGTCGTGCCATCGCCCGCCACATCCGAAGTCTTCGAAGCTACTTCGCGAACCATCTGCGCGCCCATGTTTTCCAGCGCGTCTTTCAGTTCGATCTCCTTCGCCACGGTGACCCCGTCCTTGGTAATCGTTGGCGAACCGAACTTCTTATCGATCACCACATTGCGGCCCTTGGGACCGAGCGTAATTTTCACTGCGTCGGCGAGTTGGTTGATGCCGCGCAGAATTGCCGCGCGCGATTCCTCGCCATGAACTACTTGCTTTGCCATTTTGTCTTCTTCTCCTAAGTAAGTTTGATTTCATTAAAAAAAGGTGGCCAAGTCCCCGAGGACTACTTGCCACCTTTCTTGCCTGCAGCGGCGCGCTGGATGATTCCCAGAATCTCGTCCTCACGCATGATCAAGAGTTCTTCATTTTCAATCTTGACCTCCGACCCGCTGTATTTGCCAAATAGCACGCGATCGCCGGCTTGAACGTCCAGCGGCTGGCGACTGCCATCGTCGCGATACTTTCCTTCGCCGGCGGCTACTACCTCGCCCTCCTGGGGCTTTTCCTTTGCGGTATCGGGAATGATGATCCCGCCGCGAACCTGTTCGCCTTCTTCAATTCGCCGCACAATGACGCGGTCATGAAGCGGTCTGATGTTTACTGCCATACTAAAGAAATGCTCCTTTCGTTTTGCTTGCTTAGACACAGTTGGATTGAACATCGTAACCTTAATTACTCAAAACTGGCACTCTTGAAAGATGAGTGCCAAGAAATATAAAAAAGTTAGCGAGACTTGTCAAACCCGCGAGGGGTAATGCGAAGTGTCCTTCGACGATCGGAGTGTTAGAGATAGCAGTGAGCGTGATTGAGCGACTTCATAGCTTATGAGCAGCTTGCATCCCTCATAAGCACACAATCTGCGAAGCGAGTCATCAACCAGGTCAATCGTGCCAGTCCTTAATGAGTTTTGTGACTGGCTCGGTGATTTCCGGAGTGTGCGTGGTATTTACGTTCCTTGGCGCGGTAGGCATGCACGCGCTTGGCGATGGTGTTGCGGTGGATGCCGAGGGCGACCGCAGTATGTGAGATGCGTTTGTTGTGGCGCGCAAACGCTTTCTCAATGTAAAGCTTTTCGAATTCTGCCAGGGCCTCATCGAGCATGATGTGGCCATCGAGCATTTCGTCAATTACAGCCTCTAAACGTGGGCGTATCTGCATTACACTCTCCAATTATTACAGCGGGCGGTAAACGAAACGCACGATCGGTTGATAACTCAGAGCTTTTCGCCCGCCAGCAATTCATAGGCTTCGAGATACCGAGCGGTCGTCGCGCGCGCCACCTCCTCGGGTAAAGAAGGGGCGGGCGCCTGTTTATTCCAATCAAGGCGCTCCAGATAGTCGCGAACATATTGCTTGTCGAACGAAGCTTGTGATTTGCCAGCCTGGTAACTCTGCGCCGGCCAGAAGCGAGATGAATCGGGCGTCAGTGCTTCATCAATCAAGATAATCTGGCCGTCAGCGTCGCGGCCATACTCAAATTTCGTATCGGCGATGATGATTCCGCGGCTGCGTGCGTATTCGGCGGCTTGCTGGTAAAGCCGCAGCGAAGCGTCGCGTAGAAACCCCGTGAGGTCCTTACCGACGATCGCGGCCATCTGCTCTTCGCTGATGTTTTCATCGTGGCCAGTCTCGGCCTTTGTTGCTGGGGTGAAAATCGGTTCTGCCAGTTGTTCTGACTCGCGCAGGCCGGCAGGTAGTTTATGGCCGCAAACTTCGCCGGTCTTTTGATAGTCCTTCCAACCCGAGCCAGAAAGATAGCCCCGTACGACACACTCAACCGGAAAGACCTGGGTGCGCCGCACCAGCATCGAACGGCCGCGCAATTCGTGTTCATGCCGCCGAATCATCTCGGGCATCTCATCGATATCAGCGGTAAGCAGATGATGCGAAACTATCTGTGCGAGCTTTGCGAACCAGAAGCGCGAAAGCGCAGTAAGCACTTCCCCTTTTCGTTCGATCGGGGTGGGGAGTACGCAGTCGAAGGCCGAGATGCGGTCGGTAGCAACGATCAGCAGGCGAGCGTCGTCGACTTCATAGACATCGCGAACTTTGCCCCGGCGAACAAGTTTGAGATCGGCGAGCTTGGTTTCAACTACTGGGGCGACGGAGGTCATCTACTGCGTCTCTTCAGATTTCTGGCGCTGACGGTGATTGCTCAACAACTTCGTCAGTATCTATAAAGCTAATCAAAAAAATGGACGAGCGCGATTCTGCTCGTTCGCATTCGTGCTGTCAAGAAAACGCGCAAAATAAAACCGATCGACTGACGAACCTTGGGTGCAGCCGATCGGAATTACTTTGCGACGGTAAGTTTTTACGCAGTTGCGGCCGCGTTACTTGCAAGGGCCTCGCGCAATCGGCGAATCTGCGCCGCGTGATTATGAGCGTGCGCGGCATAGATCGTCAGCCAATCCTCGACAGTGTAGGCGCCACTTTCGGAGTGCGTGCCTTCACGTCGCCAGTCTTTATCCTCCATGAAGTCGAACAGTTGCGCGGTGGTGGCTCGAGCACAGCGAAACGCATCCAAAGCGGGAGCAACGTCTCGGTGGTTGTAATTCAAGCGCGCTGCAAAGGCGTCTTGATCGTAGCCCTGGATCAGCGGATGTTCTTCTACTAACAATCGGCGAAGCCTGAGGGCGCTGGTTGTTTCGCTATCGGCGAGGTGGTGAACGATTTCGGCAGCGCTCCATTTGCCGTCGATCGGATGCGCTGTCAATGACTGTTCAGGAAAATCTTTCAAGCTTTGGACAACTTCCTCGTAACCGTCTTTATAAGTGGCGATCATTTGTTGTCTCTCTTCATAAGTCATGTCTTGTTCACTCCCAGTCTTCTATTTACTCTTCAGACACAACGCGCTAAGTCATTGCCTGCTGGACCGCGTCACGTCTGTTTCACGCGAAAGCTACTCCGGTCAATCGCTCCGCGTCAAGCCGACCCTCGCACTGTTCCATCCTTGTTCCGATGTGATCCGATCGAGAATCGAAAGCATACGTTTAACTTTTCTCCTTCGCCCGCCGAACCCTGGTAGTAAGTGTTCTATTTCTGCGTGGATTGGGGTGTTTGTTGCTTGATTATTGCAAAAGCCGCGCCCCATCCAATCTCGGAATGCAGCTTGCTAAGTGAGTTTCGAAAGTGGTCTCGATCACGCAGTGATTTGAGCAAAGGAGACAAAGAAGATGGCTTATCAAGATGAACATGGAGAACGAAGACGCATAGTTGTCGAAACGCCGCACGAAAGACGTGAGGTCGTTCATTCTGAACAAGTCCGCCACCCGCAGAGCAGCGGTGTTTCGGGCGCAACGCTCGCCGCGGTCGTAATAGCAGTCATTGCGCTTGCGGCCGTTATGATTCTCTTCGTCCTCAATCGACAGGATACGATGAATAACAATGCAACCGCTCAGCAGCCTCCCCAGACAATTATTCAGCAGCCTGCCCAGCAGCCGGTGCAGCCGCAGCCACCTATCGTAGTTCAGCAACCCGCGCCGGCAACGCAACCTGCGCCGGTTATAGTTAACAACCCGCCACCAGCGGGTGGCTCGACCAGCGGAAAAGTCTCGGACGACTCAACGATCCAGACGGCTATCGACAAGAAGTTGAGTGACGATCCCAGTCTTGCATCGCTTGGCATAACCGCCGTGGTGCTCAATGGGAAGGTTACACTTACCGGCGTAGTGAAGACCGAAAGCCAGAAGGCTCAAGTGGAGCGCGCTGCGAGGAGCGTGAAAGGAGTGAAGTCAATCGACAATCAAATTAGCGTTGGATATTGAGTCTAGTTCCATCTTTACCGTGTCCCCGGGCTCTGATCCTGAATGGTATACACGATCAGTGCCCGGCACCCCAGCATGGAAACGCGCCGGAGTTGCAAATCTCCGGCGCGTCCTTTAATTGGATCCCTGGAGCAAACCTAAACACGCTGAGCTTGTGTGTCTCCGTCGGCTAAATTATTCTCAAAACAGATTCGACGAACACGAGGACTCGATGAACAAATTTCCCCAAACGGCGCGCACTACTTTGAAACGTCTGCCACAACGCGGCAGCTACGACCGCGAGCTAATCGATCAAATTCTCGATGAAGGTTTCGTCTGCCACGTTGGCTTCGCAGTTGACGGCCAGCCGTTCGTGATTCCCACAGGTTACGCGCGCGTTGGCGATAAATTGTTCGTTCATGGCTCGCAAGCCAGCCGCATGTTGCGCAGCTTGGGGAAGGGAATTGAGATCTGCCTCACGGTGACTTTGATTGATGGTCTGGTGCTGGCCCGATCGGCTTTTCATCACTCAATGAACTATCGCGCGGTCGTCGTCTTCGGCCGCGCGACAATGATTGACGATCCGGAGGATAAGATCGTGGCGCTCCGGGCGCTGTCTGAGCATATGATTCCGGGTCGCTGGGACGATGTGCGCGAACCAAGTGAGCGCGAGGCGCAATTGACAACTGTGCTTTCTCTGTCACTCAACGAAGCCTCAGCGAAGGTACGCACCGGACCACCACTCGACGACGAAGAAGATTATGAATTGCCCATCTGGGCAGGCGTGATTCCATTACGAATGGTTGCTGACGCGCCGATAGGTGATACGCGTTTGCCAACCAACATCGATGCCCCGCGTTATGCGCTGGACTACAAGCGGCCGTCTCAGAAGCCTTAGGGAGACTCGCAGCGCCGATCAAAAAGGCGGCAATTCGGCTCACGCTTCGCACCCGCTGGGCCTTCTGTCACGTTGCAAACTAGCCACGAATTAGGGCATTATAGCGTCGGTTAATCCTTCTCTCGCGCATCAACGGTGATGCGCCCCGCGCATAAAACGATTAGCGCCGGCGTTTGGATGAGTTCGAGAGTGGGGCTTGTATTCAAACTTCAGAAGCCGCTCTTTTATCAAACTTCAGAAGCCGCTCTTTTAAGAGCATCCGAACCTGGTCCTTCGACCGCAACCGTTTCGCCGAAGCCAATCCGATTCGCGTAGCTTCTTTTTCAATCCAAAAAGGGAAAGGTTAAATCTATGGCAACGAAACTTTATGTGGGAAACCTCGCTTTCCAAACCACCAGTGAGGAGCTGCAGGAATTGTTTGCTCAGGCCGGCACGGTTCAGTCAGCGAGCGTAGTCGAAGACCGCGACACTGGACGTTCACGAGGCTTCGGGTTCGTCGAAATGTCCAGCAACGAAGAAGCCGCAGCGGCGATTGATCAATTCAATGGCAAGGAAGTTAATGGCCGCGCTTTGAAAGTCAACGAAGCCAAGCCTCGCGAAAATCGTGGCGGTGGCGGACGTGGCTTTTCCGGCGGGCGCGGTGGCTTTGGTGGTAATCGTGGCGGCGGCGGCGGCGGCAATCGTGGCGGCAACTACGGCGGTCATCGCGAGCCACGCTGGTAATTACCAGAAAACAGCAGTAAGCCGTAAGCAGACTGTTATTGGTCCCGTGGTGAATTCGTTCGCCACGGTGACCCCTGCCACTAGACAGAAGACCGTGCCGAGCTGAAATGGAATTGGCGGGTCGAAGTTTTCGAAAAGCCTCGGACCTCCCAGGGAGGGAGTAATATGGAAGAGAAAGAAATTTTCGCGATCGGGGATCGAGTCGAACAGATGTGCATCGCTTGCGGCGAAGAGCGCGGTCACATCGTTGCTTCCGTCACTAAGAAAGGAAAGATCACGCGGGTTAGTTGCCCGATATGTGGCTCACCCGACATTTGGCGAAGGTGAAGTAACGGCGATTATCGAGCCGGGCAAGATTGACGTCCTGTTTGCGGATCGAATTCGCCGTCTAATTCATGCTCATGTCTAAATGAAAGAGGCCATGCCGATTACGAGAAAAATTAATGCAGAGACACGAACTCCAAAGCCGATCTAAGAGTGTCAAACAATGAACGGGCTCCGAGTCTACGTAAATACTCAAACAACCGAGACGCAAGATGGCTGCGGGGTCTTTTACAGCCGTCGCGCGGATGGCCCATATTATCGGTGGCGTTACGACGAGAAGCTTACGCAGTGGCGGGTCGCACGCATGCGCTTAAGCGACGTCACGCCGAAAGTCCTTTGTACCACGAATTGGAAAGCGCTCCCCGCCGCCTTACAGAGAAACATGGTCGAACACTATCAGGAATAAAATATTCTAACGGAGAAAACCCATTGGCAAGAGAAGATTTGGTTCCAGCGGAGGGCACGATTATCGATAAGCAGCCCAACGCATTTTTCAAAGTGCAATTGGATAATAGCGCCCACGTCGTGCTCGCGGCTATTTCCGGCAAGATGCGCAAGCACCGGATACGCATCTTAGTCGGCGATAGGGTCAGCGTCGAAATGTCCCCATATGATCTTTCGCGCGGCCGGATTACTTATAGATATAAGTAATAGGCGATTAACCGCGGCAACAGTTTAACGAACTAGCCGAGAATGTGGGGGTCCGAATGCGAGAACGTGTTGGCCGAAGATCGGTCACCTTAGTCGGCGGTCTCTTTTCTTTGCATCCCATTCTTCTTTTCGGTTCGCTCTCACCTCCTCTGTTTTGATCTTCAAGCTACGCCTCGAAAGCGGTCCCCGTAAACACGCTTGGAATTCAGCCGATGTGAACGGTAGCTCGGAATCCGAGCGCGTTCCACAGATCTAAGTGATGAATTGCCATATCAACGGGTGCAATTAAGAGAGAGAATCTCGGATGACGGCGTTAGAGTACCAACTTTAGTTGGGCTTTTAGGCGCGGAAAAAGGACCCAACTGAAGTTGGTACTCTAACGCCGTTAGCTCAGAGGTTTCAGTAGTTCAAAACTCTCACTTCTAATTACACCCACATCAAAGGCCCACTTGACGGCAGTTGGAAATCGCAGGCAGGTTGACGCTAAACTACATTGCGTGGCCTGGATCTTGTAGATTAATCGAGAGCCCTAATGACGGGAATTGAGCGCCTTCAAAGGACGGGGATAATCCGAATTGGCAAGCCGCAGCGAGGATTCACGTACCAGCGCGTTGACGGGAAGAAACTCTCAGGCTCCGATATCGCGAGGATTCAAAAGCTAAGGGTACCTCCGGCGTGGACCGACGTCGCAATCAATCCTTCACCTAACGGCAAGTTGCAAGCAGTCGGCCGCGATGGCGCCGGCCGGTGGCAATACCTTTACCATGAGAATCACACCAAGGCGCAGCAGAACAGAAAATACCGGAGACTGATCCATTTCATGGAAGATCTGCCTAAGATGCGAACTACGGTTGCGCGGCATTTAAGACAACCGGGAGTCGGCCGGGAACGGGTCTTGGCGTGTATCCTGAGGGTGCTTTCAACCTGCTTTTTGCGTCCCGGTAGTGAGGTCTATGCTAGTGAAAACGGCAGCTATGGGATAGCAACGCTCAAACCAAGCCACGTGTCCGTACAAGGCGATTTAGTTCGGTTCGATTTTCCCGGGAAGTCCGGCGTGCGCCAATATCGAGAGTTGCGCGATCGCCACGTTGCCAGAGTCCTCAAAACCCTGCTCAAGTGCCGCGAGACAGAAGTTTTCAAATATGAAACGGAAGAGGGAGAGTTTGTCGACATCAAGCGAAGACACATCAACGAGTACATAAAGGAAGTAATGGGAGAGTCGTTCAGCGCGAAGGACTTTCGCACCTGGGCAGGAACCCTCGTGTGCGCCTGCGCGCTGGCAAATGCCGGGACCGAGGAGTCTGAAAAGTCTTCGTTGCGGAAGAGAAAGATCGTGGCGGCGATCAAGACGACGGCGGAGACGCTGGGAAACACCGCGTCGGTGTGCCGAAGCTCGTACATTTGTCCAGGAGTGATCGAGAGCTTCGAGAAAGGCACAACCATGAAACACTATTTCACGACGCCGGAACAATTCATGGCTTACCGCGGCACGAAACTTCATCCGGCGGAAAGGGCGCTTCTGAAACTCCTCCAATAAGAGATGCTTCATGAGCATACTCCTGACGGAAATTCGCGGCGAGCAGAAACTGGCGAAGCGCGAATTCAAACAAACGACGATCAAGATCGGTCGCGACCCGGTTCGGAGCAATCTGGCATTTGAGCGGGCGCGCTGGCCGATGGTCTCACGCCTTCATGCAGAGATTCGCAATGAAGGCGGACGGTGGTATCTGACCGATACAGGCTCGCGTCACGGAACATTGCTCAACGGCCAGCCTATTAGCGCCGCCACCGAGATTCAGTCGGGAGCAATCATTCAATTAGGTCGCAATGGCCCAATAATTAGCGTGGAGCTAATTGATGAAACACCGGCGCCGGTTGCTCCAACCTTTTCTGAAACATTCATCGATGATGAGGCGGCGCGGGCGCAGGCCGCATTGCGCGCCCAGGCTCAAATTCATCCCGGTGTACAACCGCCGGTGCAGACTCCGGTAGCGAGTGTGCAGTCGCAAGAGTCCGACTATACACCCGCTCCCAGTCAGCCTCATTTAGCCCCAACGCCAACTCCCTCTGTTCCAGCGGCCCAGAAGCCAGTGCCGGTTTTGATCTGCCAGAGTGGTTCGTCCACTCAAGTCGGTCGCGAATATGCACTTAACAGGGACGTGACGCTACTCGGTCGCGATCCCGCTGCGGATATTTCCATTGAAGCCGCAGGGGCTGTGGTCTCGCGCCGTCACGCCGAGATCCGCAGACACGCAGATGGCACCTACGCGATCGCCGACCTCAACAGTTTCAATGGAACACTCGTCAATGATCAGCGCATCGCGCAACCAACCACACTTCACGACGGCGACCGCTTGCAGTTGGCCACTGGGGGACCGATCTTCCGTTTCGCACATCCAGCCAGTGCGCCGCTGGAGGCAAGAGCCGCGACCCCAACGCGCTTGCGAGGTTCTGAATTATCAAAGTCGGACCCTAAGATTGGATTGCGCACAATCATCGCTCGATCGCAAACCGAACAAAAGACTCCTTTTGCTGCCACTAACAACGCGCAGCTACTCTTCGAACGCACGTTCGATGGCAAACAGGATCTTTCAGTCGGCCGCGGGCCGGAGAATGATATTCAACTCGATGGCCTGCTCATCTCGAAGCATCACGCGCGGCTTATCAACACTGCGCAGGGAGTACAGATCGAAGACGCCGGCTCGACGAATGGCGTTTATGTGAATGGCGGACGAGTGAGCGGCAGGCGTCTGGTTCAGAGCGAGGATGTGGTGCAGATCGGGCCCTTTGTGCTCAGAGTAGACCCGCCCAGCGGTATCGCGGTTTTTGACACGAGATCCAAAACTCGCATCGATGCCATCGCGATTACCGAGAGCGTAGCCCAACCTGGGCGGGGATCGCGAAGGTTGCTTGACGATATAAGCCTGGCCATCGAGCCAAATGAATTTGTTGGCGTGCTCGGTCCCTCGGGCGCAGGCAAATCAATGTTGATGAACGCCCTCAATGGCAAGCGGCACACCACCAGCGGACGCGTCCTCATCAACAATCTCGAACTCTACCAGCATGTCGACTCACTTAAGCAATCGATCGGCTATGTTCCGCAGGACGACATCATTCATCGCGAGTTAACGGTCTATCGCACGCTTTACTACGTCGCGCGCCTGCGGCTTTCTCGCGACGTTCCGGCAAATGAGATCGATCAGATTATCAGCGAGGTTCTCGATGTGACCGGCCTTGCCGATCGACGCGACGTGATCGTCTCGCAACTATCCGGTGGCCAGCGAAAGCGCGTTTCGATTGCCGTGGAGTTGATCACCAAGCCCTCGTTGATTTTTCTCGACGAACCAACTTCGGGTTTGGATCCCGCGACAGAAGAACGAATCATGAAGCTCTTCCGGCAGATCGCTGAGTCCGGGCGCACCGTAATACTCACTACGCACGCGATGGAAAATGTTCGGCTCTTCGATCGGGTAGTGGTTCTATTGCGCGGCAAACTGATCTTCTACGGTACTCCGACGGAGGCGCTGGAGTTTGTTGGCGCGAATAATTTCGTCGAGCTCTATAACAAGCTCGATGCTCCGGTTGAGTCTGAATTGGCCGGATTGGAGTCTTTGGCGCCCAAAGCTACTAAGGCCCAAAGATTAACCTACGAACAACGCCTCGAAGAGATAGCCGAAGGAGTGGCAGACGAATGGCGCGGGCGATTCGCGGCGACTGATTTCCACCGTCGCTACATCGAACAGCCTTTGAGCCTTGTCCAGCAAGAGGTTCAAGCGTCGCCCACTCCACACCGACGCGGCGGGATCATCGATGCCGTCCGGCAATGGGCCACCCTGGTCCGCCGCTATGCAGAAGTGCTCGCCAGCGACAAATGGAACCTGGCAATTCTCTTTGGACAAGCGCCAATCATAGCTTTGTTGACGTATCTCGTGGTGGGAAAGAACGACCCTCGTGATTTTCCATACTTCATTCTGGCTCTGGTCTCGCTCTGGTTTGGGACTTCAGTGGCGGCGCGAGAGTTAGTCAAGGAGCGGCCCATCTTCGAACGAGAGCGGATGGTGAATCTGCGATTGTTGTCCTACGTGGCTTCAAAGTTATTCGTTCTCTCTTTCATCATCGGGTTGCAGACGATCTGGTTGTTTGCCACTCTCAAAATCCTTCACTTTGTGGGACTGATGTCTCTACCGGGTTACTTTCTCGGACTGCCGCAGCTCCTGGTTCTAGTCTTAACTGGGATGGTTGGCATCGCGCTGGGCCTGTTCATATCGGCGTTAGTGAAAACATCCGAGGTGGCTACGAGCCTGGTGCCGTTGATTTTGATCCCGCAGATATTATTCGCCGGGCTCGTGACGGTACCGACGGGCATATCAAAGATCGTAGGCGCCGCCATGCCCGCGACCTGGTCCTTCGATGAAATCAAACGCCTCTCGTCGCTCGACACCTTGAAGGCAGAGGGCTCGGACAGAAACGGACCCAATAAAGGACGTGGCCTTTACCAGCACACAAAGGACCTGAATAACGAGAATTTTACTAACGCCCGCAATCAACTCGAGGACTACAAAGAGCGGGTCGCGGAAACTCTCGCGCAGCAAGATCGCCGAGCGCAGCAATCGTTGCGGTCCTCTAATAACCCCAGTTCCCCCGCTGTGGCCAAGTCGCCGGAGACAGTTATTAGCCCACCGCCTTCGATACCATCACCTCAGGAAATTAACGACAACTTGAGCGGCTACGTAACCTTCAAGCATCCCTGGGGCGGTCTCGCGCTCGATCCAGCCATCCTGTTCGCGATGCTGCTGGCGTTTTTATCGGCAACCATGATTGCGTTGCGTGCGAAAGATGTGCGATAGAACCTCCAGCTCTCTGCTTTCCCCATTCCTAAGCGGCCTGCGCATAGATACTGCGTCCTGCCCCGAAGTACGAATCAAACACGTGCTGGTAAATTAGGGCGCATTTGGCCGCATACAACTCCTTTGTGTAGGTGCGAGGAAGGTAGTC
>WNFT01003705.1_pt1 | contig 13320 bp, 14 predicted proteins | sample 5400191 | NCBI WGS metagenome assembly WNFT01 (sample SAMN13153359, study PRJNA577476) | soil metagenome | isolation source: 80 cm saprolite under Madrone tree | place: USA:California | collected 2016-06-14
ACCAGGTTGTCGTCGCTCATGACACATCAAAGTATAGCAGACGGTCCGAGAACTGGCTCCCGCGCAGCCGGGCATCGCGCGCCCGTGGGGCGCGACAATGCGAGAATGGGGGAGTGCGGGGGCCATTTCGAGGCCCCCGCTGCTGAATGACTACCCGGGCAGGTACAGCTCTCTCTGCACCCGTGACAGCGAGTCGGAGACAAGCCGCGCGGTCTCGTCCACGATGGAGATGACGTCGCCGTAGGCCATGCGGCGCGGCCCGATCACGCCAAGCACGCCCAGCACCTGCCCGCGGTAGGTGTACGTGGAGGTGATGAGGCTGCACTCCCGCATCTCCTCGACCGGGTTTTCCCCGCCGATGAGGACCTGCACACCGCGCTCCTCCGCCATGCGGGTCAGGAGGTCCACCAGGCGCGCCTTGTCCTCGAAGGCCTTGAGCAGCCCGCGCATGGTGCCGACATCGCTGAAGTCTGGGTGGTCGAGCACGTTGATGGCGCCGCTGATATAGAGGTTGCGGTCGCGCAGGAGCCCGACGATCTGATCGAGGACGCCGCGGCTCCGGGTCCAGAGCGGGTCGAGCGGATCCGCAGGCCGCTCGATGTCGTCGAGGATGGCCTGGAAGGTCTTGCCGCGGTAGCGCCGGGTCAGGGTGCGGCCGAGCTCGCGCAGCTCCTCGATACCGGGGCGGGGCAGCGGCGTGATGGCGCGCGCCGTCACCCAACCGGTATCCGTGACGACCACGGCCAGCGCGCGGTCCTCGCCCAGGCCGACCAGCTCGATGCGGTCCAGCGCCGTGCGGCGGAGCGGAGGGGCGAGGAGCATTCCGGTCATGTGCGTGCCGTCCGAGAGGCGCGTGGGTGTCTCGCTCATCAGCCGCTCGCCAGCATCGGCCGACGGGCCGGCGGCTTCCGGGGCTTTCGCAGCGGTGGGGGCTGCCTTCCATGGAACCTCGCCGAGGGCGCTGACGTAGAAGCGGTAGGCCTTGTCCGTCGGCACGCGCCCGGCCGATGTGTGAGGATGGGTGAGGAAGCCCTGCTCCTCGAGGTCGGCCATGGCGTTGCGGATCGTCGCGGGCGACAGCCCCCGGACGTGGCGGCGCGCCACGGAGCGCGAGCCCACGGGCTGGGCGGTCTCCACGTATTCCGCGATGACCGCCAGGAGCACCTGACGGAGGCGCTGGTCGAGGGTCTGTTCAGCCATGGTGCCCGTATCGTACCTGATTACAGTCTCGTGCCTGATTAAAGGAGCTCGACGAAGAGAGCATCCGAGAGGAGAAAGCCCGTCTCCGTGAGTCGGACGCGGCCGTCGCTCTCGGCGAGAAGACCGCGCTCGCGCCATGCCTCGAGCGTGGCGGGCAGCCGCGCCGGCGCCAGCGCCACCCGCTCCTCGAGCCACGCGGAGGGGATGCCGTCGCCGAGCCGGAGGCCCAGGATCAGGCGCTCGGCCAGCCGTTGGCGCGGCGTCAGCGTTTCGTGGGATTCCACGGGCGCGTCGCCTGCCGCGACCATGGCGCGGTAGCGCTCGACGGGCTTGACGTTGCCGTAGCGCACGTCGCCGAGGAAGCCGCAGGCGCCCGGGCCCAGGCCCAGATACTCCTCGGCGTGCCAGTAGATCTGGTTGTGCGTCGACCGGTGCCCCGGGCGCGCGTAGTTGGAGACCTCGTAGTGTTCGAACCCTGCCTCGGCCGCGAGCTGGACCAGCCGCGAGTACTGCGCCGTCACCGTCTCCTCGGGCGGCAGGACTATACGTCCTCCGGCTCGCCCGGCGGACGCCGCTGCATTCCAGAGGCTGCCCTCGTCGAGCGTGAGCGCGTAGGCCGAGAGGTGATCGGGTGCCCAGCCGAGGGCGCCCCTGACTGTCTCCTCCCAGGTCGCGAGATCGAGCCCCGGCAGGCCGTAGATCAGATCGACGCTCACGTCCTCGAAGCCCGCGGCGCGGGCGGCGTCGAAGGCCTCGCGGGCCTGCGCGGCAGTGTGGAGGCGGTCCAGCGTCGGGAGGATGCGATCGTCGAGGCTCTGGACACCCAGGCTGATACGCGTCACGCCCGCCCGGCGGTAGCCCGCCAGCCGCTCGAGGCTCACACTCTCGGGATTGCACTCGACGGTGATCTCGGCGGCGGCCTCGACGCCGAATCGTGCCCGGAGGTGTTCGAGGAGCTCGGCCAGGGCCTCGTCCGGTAGCAGCGACGGCGTGCCGCCGCCGAGGAAGACGCTGCGAAGGTTGACGGCGCCGGTCCAGGGCTCGCGCGCCACGATGTCGATCTCACCCAAAAGCGCGGGCAGGAACCGCGCCACGGCACCCGGCGAATCCGGCGCCGTATTGAACGAACAGTACCCGCAGCGCTTCGTGCAGAACGGAATATGCAGATACGCCCCGATCGAACGGGCCCGGGGCGTCCAAGACGCGAGGTCACTCATCCAAGCCTCCCGCGCGCAGGTTGTCGAGAAGGGTCCAGATGCGAGGCGGCGCTCGAAGGTCGCAGGCGAGGCGTAGCCCTGCTACGTTGAGCCTGCGGCCGAGGGCGCCAACGAAGCAGATGGGCCCTTCTCGACAACCTGCTAGGGGAGCCAGTTGCCTAGTCGACTCCAACGCGGCCAGTGGCTTTCTCCGTTCCACGACCAGTAGATCAGGAACGCCTTGCCACGGATCTTCTCGCGCCGGACGAACCCCCAGTAGCGGCTGTCCTGGGAATTGTCCCGGTTGTCGCCCATGACGAAGTACGAGCCCGAGGGCACCACGAGCGGGTCGCAGCCATAGAGGTAGCCGCAGTGACCCGACGGAACGGGCGGGATCGAGCCGGGGCGGGCGTAGGGCTCATCGATGAAGCGGCCGTTGAGTATGACGCGGTTGTCCTGCACCTGCACCGTGTCTCCTCCGACCCCGATGATGCGCTTGATGAAGTCGCGGCTCTCGTCGTTGGGATACTTGAACACGACGATGTCCCCGTGGTCCGGCTTCCGCAGGCCGGGCAGATGGACGTCCGTGAACGGCAGCTCGGCGCCGTAGAGGAACTTGTTGACGAGGATGTAGTCGCCGATCTGCAGCGTGTCCATCATGGAGCCCGACGGGATCGTGAAGGCCTGCACGCCGCACTGGCGGATCACCAGCGCCAGCAACACCGCGATGAAGATGGCCTCGGCATACTCGCGGACGAGGGACTTGCGGCGCGCGGGCGCCTGGGCCTCGAGGGGCGCGGGCGCTTCCGGCCGGGTCTCGGTTTCGTTCATCGGCCGCTCAGCTCTTGAGGACCGACAGGAACGCCTCCTGCGGCACCTCGACCTTGCCGACCTGCTTCATGCGCTTCTTGCCCTCCTTCTGCTTCTCGAGCAGCTTGCGCTTGCGCGTGATGTCGCCGCCGTAGCACTTGGCGGTGACATTCTTGCCCATGGCCTTGACGGTCTCGCGCGCGATGACGCGGCTCCCGATGGCGGCCTGGATGGCGACCTCGTAGAGCTGCCGCGGGATGACGCCGCGGAGCTTTTCCGTCAGCGTCTTGCCCTTCTCGTAGGCCTTGTCGCGGTGGGCGATCACGCTCAGCGCGTCCACGGGGTCGCCGTTGAGCAGGATGTCGAGCTTGACCATGTCCGACTCGCGAAACTCGAGAAAGTCGTAGTCGAACGACGCGTAGCCCTTCGAGATGGACTTGAGCTTGTCGTAGAAGTCGATCACGATCTCGGAGAGCGGGAAGTCGAACTGGATGTGGCAGCGCTTGCCCAGGTATTCGAGCGACTTGTGCTCGCCTCGCTTGTCCTGAGCCAGCTTGTAGATCTCGCTCATGAATTCCGTGGGCACGAAGATGGAGCCGCGCACGTAGGGCTCCTCGATCCGCTCGATCCTGTCCACGGGTGGCAGCTTGGACGGGTTGTCGATCTCGATGGTCTCGCCCGCGAGCGTCACCACGCGGAAGCGCACACTGGGGGCGGTGACGATCAGCGAGAGGTTGAACTCGCGCTCGAGGCGCTCCTGGACGATCTCGAGGTGGAGCATGCCGAGGAAGCCGCAGCGGAAGCCGTAGCCGAGCGCGAGCGAGGTCTCGGGCTCGAAGTTGAAGGCGGAGTCGTTGAGGCGGAGCTTCTCCAGCGCGTCGCGCAGTCCCTCGTAGTCGGTGTCCTCGATCGGGTAGAGCCCGGCGAACACCATGGGCTTGGCGTCCCGGTAGCCCGGACACGGCTCGGCCGTCGGGTGCAGGACGTCGGTGATCGTCTCCCCCATCTTCGCGTCCGCCACACGCTTGATGGAGGCCGTGAGATAGCCGACCTGGCCCGCGCTGAGCTCCTCCACCGGGCGCATGTCGGGGGCAAAGACCCCGACCTGCTGGACCTCGTAGATCTTGCCGTTGGACATGAGGAGTATGCGCATCCCCGGCCGCACGCGCCCGTCGATGAGGCGGATGTAGACGACCACGCCCTGGTACGAGTCGTAGAAGGAGTCGAAGACGAGCGCCTTGAGCGGCGCCTCCGCGTCTCCCTTGGGCGGCGGAATGCGGCTGACGATGGCTTCGAGCACCTCGGGCACGCCCGTGCCGTGCTTGGCGGAGATCGTGAGCGCGGCGTCGCCGTCGAGGCCCAGGATCTCGGTGATCTGCGCCCTCGTGCCTTCGACGTCGGCCGCGGGCAGATCGATCTTGTTGATGACCGGCACGATCTCGAGCCCGCCGTCCGCCGCCAGGTAGAAGTTGGCGAGGGTCTGCGCCTCGACGCCCTGGCCCGCGTCCACGATCAGAACGGCGCCCTCGCACGCGGCGAGCGAGCGCGACACCTCGTACGAGAAGTCCACGTGGCCCGGCGTGTCGATCAGGTTCAGCGTGTACTCGTGGCCGTCGCGCGCGGTGTAGAGGAGGCGCACGGTGTGGGCCTTGATGGTGATGCCGCGCTCCTTCTCGAGGTCCATCGAGTCGAGGACCTGGCCCACGGCCTTCTTGGCGTCCATCGTGCCGGTGAGCGAGAGCAGGCGGTCCGCCAGGGTGGACTTGCCGTGGTCGATGTGGGCGACGATGGAGAAGTTGCGAATGCGGGCGGTGGTCATCGCTCTCAGGATATCACGCGCTGAGTCGCGTTGCGTCAGGGGGCGAGGCGGGCGCGCGGGGCCACCACCGCGCCGTCCTCGAGCACGACACCGGGGCCGACATGGGCGTGCGGGCCAACGCGGACGCCGGTGCCGATGATGCAGTCCCGGAGCACGGCGCCCGCTCCCACCGAGACGCGCTCCCAGAGCACCGAGCCCTCGATGGTTGCCGCCGTCCCCACGACGCACCCCGGGCCCAGGACGGCCGAGGGCCCGACGCGGCAGTCGTCCTCGAGCCGGCAACCCGCGCCGATCACGAGGGGCGCCACGGCCGAGACGCGGGCGCCCAGAATCGCGTCGGCGGCGATCGAGCGCCCGCCGCCGACCGCGTTCCCTGGACCCACGTCTGCCGCCACCCGGCCCGCCATCAGGTCGAGCTGGGCCTGGCGATATTTTTCAGGGCTGCCGATGTCGATCCAGTAGCCGTCGCCGACCCAACCGAAGAACGGCAGCCCGTCTCCCAGGAGCCCGGGGAAGAACTCGCGTTCCATGGACGCCACGCGACCGGGCGGGATGCGTGCGAGCAGGGCGGCGTCCAGCACGTAGATCCCGGCGTTGATCGTGTCGGCCGTGCGCTGCGACGGGTCGGGCTTCTCGACGAAACGAATCACGCGTCCGTCACGCCCCAGCTCGACGAGGCCGTAGGGGCTGGGGTCCGCCACGCGCGTCAGGTATATCGTCGCCCGCGCCCCGCGCTCGGCGTGGAATCGAAGCATCGCGGAGAGATCGACGTCGGTCAGGACGTCGCCGTTGAGCACGACGACGAGGCCGGCCCCGGGGTCGCCCGAGGGGTCTCCCAGAAGGTCGGCGGCGTTCCGGACCCCTCCCGCTGTCCCCAGCGGCTCCGTCTCGATGGCGTAGCCGAGGCGGACGCTCCAGCCGGTGCCGTCGCCCATGGTGCGCCGGACCTCGTCCACGAGATAGGAGCACGACAGCACGACGCGCCCGATCCCGTGGCGGCGCAGCAAAGCGAGCTGGTAGGCCAGGAACGGGATATTGAGCAACGGGACGACAGGCTTGGGGCGGGAGCTCGTCAGGGGGCGCAGTCGCGTGCCCTGGCCCCCGGCCAGGATGACGGCGGTTATGTGCCCGGTGTCCAGGGCTGCGCCTCGCTGATGAGCATCACCGGGATGCCGTCGCGGATCGGGTAGGCCTTCTGGCACCGCTGGCAGATGATGCGCGTCTCCTCGAAGATGAGGGTACCCTTGCAGGCCGGGCAGGCCAGGATGGCCCGCAGCTCCTCGTCGATCATCGTCCGCTCTCCTTCCTGAAGTGGTCCAGTGTCTGGGCCAGGCCGTCGCCAAGGACCACGGTCGGGCGCCAGCCGAGCAGGCGTTCGGCGAGCTTGGGGGAGAGACAGCTGCGCCGCTGCTCGCCGGGTCGCTCGGGAGCGTGGACGGCGTCGACGCTCGAGTCCGCGGCGGCCCGCAGCCCGTCGCAGATTGCGTTCACCGACGTCTCGACTCCCGTCCCGATGTTCACCGGCCCGGTGACGTCCGCGCGCTCGAGCGCACGCAGGTTGGCGGCCGCCACGTCACTCACGTGGACGAAGTCGCGCGTCTGGAAACCATCGCCGTTGATCACGGGGGCCTCGCCCGCCAATACCCGGTGGCAGAAGATGGCCACCACCCCCGCCTCACCGAAGGGATTCTGGCGCGGGCCGTACACGTTGGCGTAGCGAAGAGAGATGCCGCTCACACCCCACAGGGCACCCCACACGGCAACGTATTGTTCCATCGCGACCTTGGTGATCCCGTAGGGCGACGCCGGCCTGGTCGGGTGCTCCTCGGACGTCGGGATCTGGTCCGTGTCGCCGTAGCCGGCGCCGCCGCTCGAGGAGTAGATCATCCGCCGCACCCCGAAGCGCCGGCAGCAGTCGAGCACATTGAGGCCGCCGCCGATGTTCACCGACGCGTCGAAGGCCGGATCGGTGACGGAACGGCCGACCGAGGCCTGAGCGGCGAGGTGGGCCACCGCGTCGGGCTTCTCGGCCGCGAAGACTTCGCCGAGCCGCTCGCTCCGGATGTCCAGCGCGTGGAAGCTGGCCTTTGGGGGCAGCCACGCGCGATTGCCGGTAGAGAGGTCGTCCACGATGGCCACCGCGTGCCCCGCGCGGATGAAGGCGTCGGAGACGTGGGAGCCGATGAAGCCCGCTCCGCCCGTGACGAGCACCTTCACGCGGTGGGCCCGGGCTTGCGGTACCACTCGAGCGTGCGCGCGAGCCCCTCTTCGATCTCGACGGCCGGCTCCCACCCGAGTAGCCGCCGCGCGCGGCCGATATCGGGCTGGCGGACCTTCGGGTCGTCGACGGGCAGCGGGCGGAAGACGATCTCGCTCGTGGAACCGGCCGCCTGGATGACGAGCTTCGCCAGCTCGAGGAGGGTCATCTCGCGCGGGTTGCCGATATTGACCGGGTCGTTGACGGGCGAGTGCATGAGCCGCCAGATACCGTCCACGAGGTCGGAGACGTACGTGAAGGAACGCGTCTGGGAGCCGTCGCCGTAGACGGTCAGGGGCTCGTTGCGCAGCGCCTGCCGGAGGAAAGTCGGGATCGCGCGCCCGTCCGTGAGGCGCATCCGGCTGCCGTAGGTGTTGAAGATCCTGACGATGCGCGTATCGAGCCCGTGGACGCGGTGGTAGGCCATGGTCATGGCCTCCGCGAAGCGCTTGGCCTCGTCGTAGACGCCGCGCGGCCCCACGGGATTGACGTTGCCCCAGTAGTCTTCGCGCTGCGGGTGCACCAGGGGGTCGCCGTAGACCTCCGAGGTCGAGGCGAGGAGGAACCGGGCGCGGCGGGCCTTCGCGAGCCCGAGCGCACGGTGGGTGCCGAGCGAGCCCACCTTGAGCGTCTGGATGGGCAGCTCGAGGTAGTCGATGGGCGAGGCAGGGCTCGCGAAGTGGAGCACGTAGTCCACTCCGCCCTTGATCGAGATGAAGTTGGTCACGTCGTACTCGACGAAGACGAAGCGCGCGTCCTGGATGTGAGCGATGTTCCCCAGCGAGCCGGTCAGGAGGTTGTCCATGCAGACCACCTCGCAGCCCTTTCCCAGCAGGAAGTCGCAGAGGTGGGAGCCGAGGAAGCCGGCGCCGCCCGTGACGAGGACCTTCACGAGGGCGCTCTCAGACCGGCAGGACGGGCTTCCGTCCGACCGAGTAGTACTCGAAGCCGAGGCGTCGCATGCGCTCCGGCTCCCAGAGGTTGCGCCCGTCGACGATCACGGGGCGCTTGAGCAGGCCGCGCAGCCGCTCGAGATTGAGGTATTTGAACTCGTTCCACTCCGTCACCAGCACCACCGCGTGGGCGCCCTCGGCCGCTTCGTAGGGCGAGTCGCTGAACGTGACGGCGGCCGGCAGGAGCCGCTTCGCGTTGCCCATGGCCGCCGGGTCGTAGGCGCGGATCCTGGCCCCGGCCGCGTGGAGGAGCTGGACGACCTCCACGCTCTTCGCCTCGCGCATGTCGTCGGTGTTCGGCTTGAAGGCCAGGCCGAGGACGGCGACCGTCTTGTCGTCCAGGGGGCCGAGAGCCTTGGCGATTGTCTCGACCAGGTGCGCGGCGCGCTCGCGATTGATCTCCACGATGGAGCGCAGGAGCTTGAATTCGTAGCCGAGCCTCCCCGCCGTATGAATGAGCGAGTCCACGTCCTTGGGAAAGCAGGAGCCGCCGTAGCCCAGACCCGCCTGGAGGAACGCGCCGCCGATCCGCGGGTCGAGCCCCATGCCCTTCATGACCTGCGTCACGTCGGCGCCGGCGGCCTCGCAGATGTTGGCGATGGCATTGATGAAGGAAATCTTGGTGGCGAGAAAGGCGTTGGAGGCGTACTTGATGACCTCGGCCGACGGCAGGTCGGTGAGGATCATGGGCCGCTCGATCGGCGCGTAGAGCTCGACGAGCGTCATGGCGACCTGCTGGGTGGGCGCGCCGATGACGATGCGGTCCGGCCGGAGCGTGTCCTCGATGGCCGAGCCCTCGCGCAGGAACTCGGGGTTCGACACGACGTCGAACTCGACCGGGCGGGGCTGGTGGCGGACGATGACCTCGCGGACGAGCTCGCCCGTGCCGACCGGGACCGTGGATTTGTTGACGACGACCTTGTAGCGGTCCATGCGCCGGCCGATCTCAGCCGCGACCGCCTCGACGTGCGACAGGTCGGTCTCGCCCGTTGCCTTGGGCGGGGTGCCCACCGCGATGAAGATCACGTCTCCGTGCTGTACGCCCGCGCCCAGGTCCGTGGTGAATGTCAGCCGTTGGTCACCCGCGTTGCGCGCGACCATCTCCTCGAGGCCGGGCTCGTAGATCGGCATGCGCCCGGCCTTGAGGGCCTCGACCTTGGCGCGGTCGTTGTCCACGCACACCACGTCGTTGCCCAGGTCGGCGAAGACCGCCCCGGTGACGAGCCCGACATAGCCTGTGCCGACCACGCAGATATTCATGGGTGTGTGCTCACGAGCATCCTAGGATACCAAATTTGGGGTCAGGTCTTACATTCCTACATTGGTCCTAGGCTGGGCTTGTCTCAAAGCGCAAGCAATGTAGGAATGTAAGACCTGACCCCGCCCTTAGAGCAGGCGCAGGACGAGCCGCTCGGCGACCATCCCGGCGAAGAGCAGCAGGAGGTAGAAGTTCGAGAAAAGAAAGAGCTTGAGCCATCCGCGCTGGTCGTGAGGCTCGCGGGCGAACTTGACGGCGAGCCACATGAGGCGCCCGCCGAGCAGCGCCGCGAGCACGAAAGTCACCGGCCCTCCGACGCCGAAGGTCGGGGCGGCCAGCGACCAGGCGGTCAGTCCCGAGGCGTAGAGCAGGATCAGCCGTGCCGTGCCTTCGACGCCCACCACCTCGCTGACCATGGGGAAGCCGCCCGAGGCGTAGTCGGCGCGGTAGCGCAGCGCCAGCGCCCAGAAGTGGGGCATCTGCCAGAGGAAGAGGATGCCGAAGAGGATGATGGCGCCTGCGTCGGTGAGACTGCCGCCCGCCGCGCTCCAGCCGATGACGGGCGGAATCGACCCGGGGATGGCGCCCGGCACGGCGGCGAAGGGGGACGTTGGCTTGAGCCACGGCGTGTACACGCCGTTGTAGAAGACGGCCGCGGTGATCCCGAGCACGCCCGCGGTGCGGCCGATGCCGAGCCAGAGCACGGCGGCACCCGCCGTGACCGCGACCGCGGCGAAGGTGAGTCCCTGCGCGTACGAGAGGCGCCCCGATGGCAGCGGTCGGTTTGCCGTCCGTGCCATCAGGGCGTCGCGTCGACGCTCCTGCACCTGATTGAGAGCCGACGCGCCCGAGGAGAGCAGCATCACCCCGGCCAGCACCACGAGGCCGTGCGCCCACGGGAAATCGGCGCCGAGTGGCGCGCGCAGCATGAAGCCGGCGGCGGCGGAGACGAGCACGAGCAGCACGATGCCGAACTTGGACAGCTCGGCGTAGGCGCTGACGCGCTCACCTATGCCCGTGGCCGCCCACGCGCGGGCGGTCGCGGTCTCAGCCCTGGGAGGCACGGGCGACCCCTCCGATGATTTCGCGCTGAGGAGCTTCTGCGCTCCGCACGACGGCGCCCCAGCACTCCGCGTGCACCGAAAGCCACACGACCACGCCCCAGAGGACGTACGCCACAAGGGCGTGAGCCGCGCGGAGCGGCACCGCCAGTCCACCGAGCACGGCGGCGATGCCGAGCGCCACCTGGAGCACGGCGAGCCCGGCGGCCAGGGCCGCGGGTCTTGCCAGAGCCGTACGCCGTGCCGCGAGAGCCAGGTGGACGAAGAGCCCGAGCAGCGCCACGCCGAGCCAGCGGTGAATCCAGTGCAGGGCGCTCTCCCAGTGATGCGGCAGGAGGCTGCCGCTGCAGAGCGGGAAATCCGGGCAGGCGAGACCCGCGCCCGCGTGGCGCACGTAGCCGCCGAGCGCCAGCTGCAGGAGAAGCGCGGCAAGACCGGCCAGCGCCAGCCGCTTGAGCCGCCCCGGCACCGGAGCATGCACCGGCGTGCCCTCGGCCAGGATGATGAGGCCGGCGAGGATCAAGAGCGCGTTCACGAGGTGGGCGGTGCTCACGAGCCCGGGCAGCTTGAAGAGCACCGTCACGCCGCCCAGGCCGATCTGCGCCGCGAGGAGGGCGACCAGGACGAGACTCAGGCGCCGCGGCGCGCGCGCCGTCGTGCGACGCCAGGTCAGGACCACGGTCACGAGCAGCAGCAGGGTAAAGGGGATGGCCTTGAGCCGGTGGCTGAACTCGATCAGGACCTGGGTCTCCGCGGGCGGCAGCAGGCGCCCGTGGCACAGGGGCCAGTCGGGGCAGCCGAGGCCCGAGCCGGTGGCGCTCACGATATTGCCCATGGTCATGAGGAGGAAGAGGGCGACGATGGCCGCCCATGTCCAGGCTCGCGGCGGGCAGCCGCGCGGTGGGCTATCTGCCATGCGAGGCTCCCGCAGACGCCACCGTGATGTCGTCGCCGCCCGCGGCCTGCCAGCGGAAGAAGACCACGCTGATGGCGATCAGGAAGACGAGACCGCCTGGAATCCACATGATGAGGCCGCCCAGGTGCTGGTCGATGTGCGGCGTGAGCGCCTCCCATACACGCGGCGACGCCTCGTAGTACGGGTAGAGCACGGTGTCGGCCATGGTGATGAAGATAGCGACGACGACCATGGGCAGTCCGACCACGAACAGATACAGCATCTGCACTGGATAGGGCGCCCGGGGCAGCTCGGGCGAGGGCGAGAGGACCGGCCACCAGAGAATCACCGCCACCACCATGATCATCAGATGCTGCACGATGTGAACGCCGTGGTTCTCCATCGCCACATTGTAGAGCGGCGGCAAATGCCAGGCCACGAGCACGAGGTTGAAGGTCGCGAAGGCGCCCGACGGCCGCGTCAGGCGCCGGCCGAGCCGCAGCACGAGGGGATGACGGAGGAACGGCGCGAGCATCCAGCCCGGCGTGCCGTAGAGCAGGAGGGGCGGCATCGCGAAGACCAGCAGGAGATGCTGGACCATGTGCGCGCTGAACAGGTAGTAGTCCGAGAGATCGTGGACCGGGCCCGTCAGCGACCCCAGCAGCAGGGCCAGCCCCGCGAAGAACGACACGACGTTGGCCGGCTTCGCCCGCAGCCCCTGGGCGCGCCCGCGCCGCAGCGCCACCACGTACAGGCCGCCGAGCGCCAAGAGGCCCGCGACCACCGTGGGATCGGGATGCCATGCGGTCCAGTCAAAGCCGTCGGGCCCGAGGGGCGGTGGCCCCGCGGGCCCGGGTCCAACGTGCGCCATGCTGCTACCCGCGCGCGAGCAGGAGGTAGGAGCCGAAGAGCGCCATGAGGGCCAGGATGATGATCATGGCGATGAGGAGCGGGCCGACGAAGAGCGCGGTCAGGAGCTTGTTGTCATAGCGCAGGTGCATGAAGAAAGCGACCACGAGAGCGAACTTGATGACGGAAAACACGAGGAGCAGCGCCACCAGGATGTGCTTTGGGAGGCCCGGCACGTAGAGCGCGCCGATCTCGATGGCCGTGAGGATGCCCAGCACGACGGCCACGCGTATGTAGGTCTGGACGGTGGCGTGGCCCTCGCCCGGAGCGTGGGTTGCTGCCGAAGCGGCGTGGCTCGAATCCATGGCCCTCGGTCTCCTACGGGATCAGGTAGATCAGGGTGAAGATGGCGATCCAGACGATGTCGACGAAGTGCCAGTACAGGCCGCAGATCTCGACCTTGAGCGAGTCCTGCGGTCCCAGCTTGCCTCGCAGCGCGAGCACCCAGAGCGAGAGCAGCCAGATGACGCCGCCCGTCACGTGGGCGCCGTGGAAGCCCGTCAGCACGAAGAAGGTCGAGCCGAAGAGGTTGGTCTGGAGCGTCAGGCCCAGGTGCACGAAGTGCGTGAACTCGAAGCACTGGAATCCCACGAAGCCGGCGCCGAACAGCGCCGTCATGAAGAGCCAGATCTTGCCCCACTTCATGTCGTTCCGCTGCACCGCGGCCAGCGCCAGCACCATGAGCAGTGAGGACATCAGGAGCACGAAGGCGCTGAGCGAGGTCAGTGGGATGTTCAGGATCTCGTGGGGCCCGGGTCCGTTGATGCTCTTGCCCTTGTAGGACAGGTAGGTGCCGATCAGCGAGCCGAAGAACATGCACTCGGAGCCGAGGAAGGCCCACATGCCCATCTTGCGATGGTCGAGCCCGGTGCAGCCGATGTTGGGATTGTCCGCGACGGCGGCGTGCTCGGCGGCCATCAGTGGTGTCCTCCGGCGGGGGGCCCCACGGGTGGCTGATGATG
>WNFT01007858.1_pt1 | contig 13318 bp, 4 predicted proteins | sample 5400191 | NCBI WGS metagenome assembly WNFT01 (sample SAMN13153359, study PRJNA577476) | soil metagenome | isolation source: 80 cm saprolite under Madrone tree | place: USA:California | collected 2016-06-14
GCCGGTAACCTCAGATCGAATCTCGGCGCGGTCGGTTTGCAAGGCGGCCACCGAAGCCTCAACGGTCAGGTTTTCGGTTACCTGTCCGACTGTCAGGGTCACGTCCACGCGGCGGATCGTCTTGGGCATTACAGCGATTTCGGTCTCGACGTAGCTCTGGAATCCCGCCGAGCTGACAGTGATCGTATAGGTTCCGGGCGGCAAACCGGAGAGGCTGTAGCCCCACGGAGTTTGTTTTCGTTTCCCGACTGAAATTGGTTTGCTGATCCCTGGCAGTGACCGTGGCGTCGGCGATAGCTGCCTGACTTGAATCCATCACATTGCCATCGATGGTGCCCTGAAGCAACTGGGCTTCAGCTCCGGGCACAGCCAGCATCAGAGCCGCAAAGCAGCTAAGAACAAGAAACCCGTTTCGGAACGAAAATCCCCATTTCACATGGCCCTCCAGGTCTCCAACAGCAATTAACGAGGTTGATGAGCCCATCTACGAGGTCTTTCGAGGTGTAAGAGAATCTGAAATCGGACAAAACCCATCTCAAATCCGAAATCCCGAAATTTCAAATTGAACTGACCGGCCTTGCGGGCCGTCTTGATTGATGGCTTCCCGCTAGTGCGTGTTCAATTTTAGATTTCTGGATTTCGGATTTGAGATGGTCTTTTGTCCGATTTCACAATCAGAAGATCAGCTTCAGCGCGAATTGAAACTGCCTCGGATTCAGGGCCAAATTCGATCCCGTGATCTGGCCAAACCCGCCCGCCCCGAGGACCGGCGTAGCACCCGGAGCACCAGTACCAACGCCGGGAAGAGTCGAGCTCCACCTCGTGATGGTGATATTGGGCTGCCCAAAGTTCTCGGTGTTGGTGATATTGTAAACCTCCGCCCGGAATTGCAACTTCATCCTCTCACGAAGCTGGAAGTCCTTGAACAGCGAGAAATCCGCGCTCCTCTGGTGCGGGCCGTACAATTGGGCACGCGTTTCGTTCCCGACAGTTCCTACAGGCTGAGGGGTAAATGCATTGACATTGATCCAGTTGTTGTAGTCCTGGTGGGGCGGCGCATACGGGACCCCGGCAACCACGTTGGGACGATCCACCGTCACAAGGTTGCTCACGTTCGATGGAACCGGAGCCACACCATCCAGAACGGTGAAGGGTATACCCGACTGATAGAAGGCGAGCAAGTTGGCCTGCCATCCGCCGATGGCGAGCTGCTTCATTCGGCTCCCGGATTTTCCGAACGGAAGCTCATAGTTCAGGCGGAAGGAAAATCGGTGCTTGATTCCGATATCTGAGTTGCCCCAATCGTAGCTTCGGTCATTCGGCAGTATTGCGCCCACGGTCGCTGCACCTGTACTACCACCATCGGAAACGTTGGTGAGGGTGCGGGCGAAGGTGTAGTTCACGTTGGCGGTGAGGCCCTTGGCGTAGCGCCGCTCAAAAGTGAGCTGCGCCGCGTTGTACTCGGATGCGCCCGTGGCGGTGTAGTTATTGATCGAAGCCAGGTTCGGCATAAAAGCGGAAAAAACCCTTGGGTTGTACACTCCCAGGCCAGCCTTGCTGGGCGGCGGGATGTTGATATTCGGAGCGTACTGTAAATGCCGGCCTAGCTGGCCCACATAACCCGCGCTGATGACATTGGCTCCAATTTGTTTCTGGAACGTCAGATTCCATTGCATGATGTAGGCCTGCGGGTAATCCATCGCATGAGCGCCAACCGTGCCAGGAACCTGGTTGTTGATCGGCGGCACACTGACGGGAGGAGCGCCCTGTGAAAGTCTTCCGGTCCCGGGCGGACAGGCCGACGCTCCCGTTCCCGTCTGCGGGAAGCAGTCGAGATTGAGGGGAACGAAGGGCGGATTGTAAAGATTCATCGCTCCAGAAGCGTAATCTTGTGCGAAACGGCTGATACCGAACCCACCCCGAATCACGAACCCTTGACGCGGAGTGGCGGCAAAGCCGAACCTCGGCTCAAAATTGGTCCAATAGGACTTTACGCCCGCGGTTGAGCCGATCCGGAAGGGGTTGCAACTCGCCGGAGTGCAGCTTGCCGCAAGAACCGGATCGAAGTTGGAACGCTCTCCCTGTGCGGCGGTAATGGGACTGAAATGGTCCCAACGCAAGCCGATGTTCAGCGTAAGCCAGGATTTTGCCCGCCAGTCGTCCTGCACGTAGATGTTGGGCTCCCAGAAACGGAAGTACTGACGTCTGGGATTTACTTGCCTTTGAATCTCGTCTGGCTTGCCTTGTATGAAGTTCACCAGATCGGTGAGCTCATCCTGGGTGAACCGGAAGTATGCCAACCCGAAGGTATTCTGATAATAATTGAGCTGCCGGCGAATCATTCCGCCCCCGAACTTAATGTTGTGCGCACCCGTGGTCCAGGCCAGCGAACCCTGTTCCTGGAAAACGTTATTGATATCCAGGATGGGAACAAACCTGTCGTCTCCGAGCGTGAAGCTGCTGCCTACGGCCCGCATGGGTACGATGTCAATCGTGGCCAGCCCTGAAATCTGATCGCTCACGTCCGTGTTCGGCATCCCGAACTTCTGGCTCGCGTTAGTGCCTTGATTGGGAGCGGATGTGTAAAGGTAGAGCCGGGTGTAGGCGCCCTTCAGTTCCATGACCAGATTCGGGCGGAAGATATGGACGTAGTCCGCCATGTAACCTTGCGAATCTGCCTTCGACGGGCCTGGGAAGATTCCGCCGCCCGCGCTCACCTTTACTCCGTCTACAGTCACGTCGGGGAAAAGAGCCGGTTGCGAGTTGAAGGTGGGGTTGTAAGAAAACCGCCCAAAGATACTGTCTTTGTCGCCGAAGTGATGATCGATACGGGCATCGGCCGTCGTACTGTTATAGATCTTGTTGACGTTTGCGTTGTAGTTGGCCCCGAGCTGACCCGGAGGGCCAGCGTTCGGAGCCGGGAACAGTTTCCAGTACTTCAGAGCAACGGGGTCGAGTTGGGACTGTGGAATTACCGGACCGCCTACGTCGCTGAAGTCCCCGGGGTGCTGCTCTTCATACAGCGTCGGCGTGAAGATCAGACCGGTAGGCACACCCTGGCGGACTCTCAGGGCCTCAATATCGCCGAAGAAAAACGTCCTGTCTTTTTTGATGGGACCGCCCAGGGACCCGCCAAATTGGTTCTGGCGGAACTTCGCACGGGGCACGCCGGTTTTATTCGAGAAGAAATCGTTGGCGTTGAGCTTGTCGTTGCGCAAGAACTCATAAAGACCGCCATGAAAGTCGTTGGAGCCGGACTTAGTCAGCAAATTGATCACGGCGCCGCCCGCGCGGCCCACTTCCGCGGGGTAGCTGTTGGTGTCGACCTTCACCTCCTGGATCATATCGATGGACGGCCGCAATAGGAGGGTGAACTGCTCGCGCTCATTGTTGTCCATCCCGTCGATCAACTGATTGTTGAATACTTCGTTCTGGCCGTTGGCGGTGATATTGGCGGTCTGGCGCCGCTCGTCGGGGCGCGTGCCGCTCAAAATCGAATTGGATGGCCCGGCTGCAACGCCGACAGTGCTCTGAACCAGAGTCACAAAATTGCGTCCGTTCAACGGCAGATCCTGCACGGACTGCGCGGCCAAAACCGTCGATAGCGTTGCTGAGTCGGTCTGCAATGCGGGGCTTTGCGCTTCAACTACGACCACTTGCTCCAAATCGCCCACTTGTAGCTGCATATCGGCGCGCGCACGATCGCCGGCAGAGACGGTCAAACTGACGGTGGACTTCTTAAAACTCGCCGCCTCGGCCGTGATCGTATACTGACCCGGGCTCATTAGATTGAAAACATAGTCCCCGGTAGAGCTCGTCAACACGGTCTTCGTGTCGTTCGTCGCGATGTTCTGCGCTGTCACCTTTACGTTAGGTACCACGGCCCCAGCCGAGTCGGATACCGTGCCAAGAATATCGGCTGTGTTGAGTTGAGCTGAAGCCTGGTTCATCGAGAAGAAGCACAGCGCCATCATGCATGCTGAAAGCGCGATCGCTAAGCGTTGATTCATAACCAACAATCTGCGGGACCAGCACGCCCGCGACGTCGGTTAGACGCATGTTCCTGCCGTTGAAGAAGTACGTCAGGCGCTTGTGGTCTATTCCCAGCAGATACAGGATCGTCGCGTGCAGATCGTGCGCGCTGATAACTTGCTGTTCGGCTTTCCAACCGAACTCGTCCGATGCCCCGATCGTCTGTCCGCCCTTGATTCCCGCGCCCGCCATCCAAACCGTCATCGCCCCCGGATTATGGTCCCGGCCGACGCCTTTTTGCGAAAGCGGCATACGTCCAAATTCGGAGTGCCAGTAAACCAGCGTTTCATCCAGCAGCCCGCGCCGCTTCAAATCCGTGATGAGACCCGCAATGGGTTGATCGACTTCCGCCGCGTGGCGTCCGTGATTGTCAACGATGCTGTTGTGGGCGTCCCAGGTGTCCACATTCTGGTTCACCACCGCGCCATTCCAAAGCTGAACCATGCGCACGCCGCGCTCGATCAGCCTTCGGGCCATCAGGCACTGGCGGCCGAACGGCTCGCTGATTTTGTTGTCCAGCCCGTAAAGGCGCTTGGTCTCATCGCTCTCCGAATCGATATCGATGGCCTCCGGAGCGCAGCCCTGCATGCGGAACGCCAGTTCGTAAGAGCTGATACGCGCCGTAAGCTCGCTGATGCCGGGATGGGCCTCTACATAGTTTTCGTTCATGAGCGCCAGTTGATCCAACTCCGCGCGCTGCTGCTCGAGAGTCAGCGATCCCGACGGAGGATGGAGATCCAGGATAGGATCGCCGGCGGCGCGGAACATCGTGCCTTGATAAGCGGCGGGCAAAAACCCGGAACTCCACTGCGAAGAGCCGGTGAAGGGACCGCCGCGCGGATCCTGAATGACGACGAAGGCGGGAAGGCTCTGATTCTCACTGCCCAGGCCGTACGTCACCCACGAACCAACGGCAGGAAAACCGGCGATGATCGAACCCGTATTCCATTCGTAACTGGAAAGAGTGTGATCGAGGGACCGGCCCTGCGCCGAGTGAATGAATGCCAAATCGTCCACGACGCCGCCGAGTTTCGGAAATAACTCCGATATCCACTTGCCCGATTGGCCGTATTGCTTAAATGCATACGGGCTTTTCATGAGCGGTCCGGGATAGCCCTGGCGCACCGTAACCTCGCCTTTGCCTTCGAGCAGCTTGCCGTGGAACTTCTCGAGCATCGGCTTGTAGTCGAACGTATCCACCTGGCTCACGCCGCCGCACATGAACAAGGAAATTATGGATTTCGCGCGCGGCTTGAAATGCGGAGCCTTGGGAAGATACGGGGAATCCTTCACGTCGGAGGCGGAGCAGGCCTGTCTGCCAGCTGGGGCGCCAAGCAGACGATCCTGCGCCAACAGATACGCCAGGGCAAGGCCGCCAAGACCTTCGCCCGCCTGAAAGAGAAGATCGCGACGGGAAATAAAACGCGTTCCATTTTTTCCAGTGCAGTTGCATTCTTTCATGGCCGCTCCTAATTGATATAGACAAATTCGTTCGAATTCAGCACGACGTGGGCAAGTTCCGCCAGGGGGCTCAGAGCAAGCGATCCCTGCCGCCCACTGGCGCCGCGGTTCTTCAAGAAGTCCAGTAACTGCTGAACCTCCTGCGCGCTCGCTTCCCGGCTGTAGGCGATTCGATACAGCAGCTTGACCTGAGCTGCCGTATCGCTGCCTGCCTCCCGCTCTATGCGCGCTGCGAGATCCCGCGATTGCACGAAATAGCTCTCGTTATTGAATAGCGTCAACGCCTGCGTGGGAACGGTGGTCACTTCGCGCCGTTCGCAGCTCAGACTCGCGTTGGGTTGATCGAATACATCAAACATCGGATACTTCAGATTGCGTTTGACACTCGCGTAGATGCTGCGCTTGTAGGTAGACGGCTCATCTTTGGTGATGAGCCACTTCCCTTTAATGGGAGCGCCGTCCACGATGGACTTGGGCACGGGAGGGAAGAAAGCGGGTCCGCCGGCCTCCAGGTTCAGGTCCCCGCTTGCGGAAAGAACCGCGTCGCGAATGACCTCCGCTTCCAGCCGTTTTACCGGGAAGCGCCACAGGAATTGATTCGTGGGGTCCTTGGTGAAGCTTGCGTCATGATAATAGGCGGAGGCCATCTTGTAGGTCTCCGACGTCATAATCAGACGCTGCATCTGTTTGACGCTCCAACCCTGCCGGACAAATTCGGTTGCCAGCCAATCGAGCAATTCAAGATTGGATGGCTCCGAGCCCATCTTGCCGAAATTATTCGGAGTCGCAACAATCCCCTGTCCGAAATGCTGATACCAGATCCGGTTCATCATTACTCGCGCCGTTAGAGGATTATCTCCGGACGTGATGAACTCGGCCAACGCCCTGCGGCGCCCGGTGGTCGGGAACGCGCTTTTGGCAGGAGGCGTGATGTGCAGGGGCGTCGTCGAGAGCACCGTCAGGAATCCAGGTTCAATCACTGGCGCCTTGATCTCCTCGGCGAATGCGCTCAATCCGGTGCTGGCGAAGTACATCGGCGGTGGCGCGTAACTCTCGCCTTGCGACGGCATGTACTTTCCTTTGAACCCGAAGTCCTCGTAGTTAATTCCTCCACCGGTGCCGGGCTGAAATGGTGCATGCGGAGTGAATCGATAATCGCCGTCGCGAATGCCCATCGCCGTGGGAGGCTTGGGCGGGATTTGCTTTTTCAGCGCGGCAATCTGGTCTTCCAAATCCTGGCGCGTTTTGGTGTCCTGGTCGTTTAGCTTGGTTTTGGCACCGGGCTCGTCGTCATCATTGCCGCTCACTCTCGAGACTTGCGCTACCAGCAGTTTTTGGCCGGGCGTGCGCTGGTCTTCCGGCGTCTTGAACGCTTCCTGAATGTCCGGCGGAAGCTTCGCCAGCATATTCTGGAACAAAGCTTTCTTATAAGGGGCCTCGATCTTGCCGATTTCCTGGTTCAGCGCCTTTATCCTGGCATTCAGGGCGTCCGCCGCAGCCTCGTACTTGTTCCATTCTTCCTGGGGAACCAGAGGATAGTCGTATTCGACGTAGGTGTTGAAGATGGCGAGCGACCTATAGTAGTCGCGGCGCGTGATGGGATCGAATTTGTGATCGTGGCAGCGGGCGCAGTTCACCGTGAGACCTTGAAACGTCTGGAACGTGGTGCGCACCATGTCGTCCATGTAATCGAAGCGATAGTTGGGATTCTCGAGGTCCCGGTCCAAAACGCGGGGGCCCAGACGGACGAAGCCGGCCGCGGTCAAGCTATCGAAGGTCGGGTTATCCAGTTCGTCGCCCGCGAGCTGCTCTTTAATAAATTGATCATACGGTTTGTCTTCATTGAATGCCTTGATCACGTAATCGCGGTAACGCCAGGCGTTTTCGAAATCGTAATCGTATTCATAGCCGGTGCTATCGGCATAGCGCGCCACATCCAGCCACATGCGCGCCCAGCGTTCTCCGTAGTGCGGCGACTCGAGAAGCTTGTCGATCAGGTTCTCATAAGCCCGAGGCGACTTGTCGTTTACAAATCCGTCAACCTCGGCAGGTGTAGGCAAGATTCCGATCAAATCAAGATATGCCCGGCGGATGAGAGTATTGCGGTCCACCATGGGCGCCGGCGTCAACGCTTTTTCTTGCTGTTTCGCTCTGATGAATGCATCGATGGGATTCTTATTCCAGCGCGCGTCGTTGACCCGAGGCGCCTCCTTTGCGAAAGGCTTCTTGAAAGCCCACCACTGGCGGTCTGCGTCCGTGATCTTTCTCTCCCGATAATTCCCATACACCAGCAGCGAGGCGTCATCGGCCTTGTTTTCATTGGTTGCGCCGATTTGGCCACTCGACATGGGAGCGCCGGCGTTGATCCAATCTCTGACCGCGGCGATTTCTTCGTTCGTCAACGCCGGAACGGGGGCCAGAGGCATCGCCGGCTTCATTTGACCGGTGATGCGTTTATAAATCAGGCTTTCCTCCGCATTGCCCGGCACAAGGGCCACCCCGTGATCACCGCCCTTGAGCATTCCTTCTCGAGTGCTCAGATCGAGCTTGGACATCTGAAGCGCAGGCCCGTGACATCGGACGCAGCGCTGCAAGACCCCGAGCACTTCCTTCTCCGAGACCCCCTGCTGCGCATGGAGGCCCGGACCCACCAGAAGGAGTCCGGCGAAAACGGCAGCCAACACCCGCGCCGAAATGGACAACAGGCGGATGCTCGACACTCTCTTATAAACGGCTGGTTGCGCCATTGGTCCGCACCACCTTTCAAAAAATTTATTGCTTGAGAATGTATAGAACAAAAGACCCGTCATCAAGTCCTTTGAAAACTGTCAGTAATCTCTGAGGAGATGGCAAGGAATCTCGAAGACGCCGCCTTCGGCATCAAAAGCCCCTTAACGCCCTTGGCTTCGCGTCCAGTTGATGGCAATCGTTATGGGAGACGAGGATTCCACCGGCAAATTGACTAAAAAACGCCTCCCATTGGAAGCGGACTGATACCGCGAGCGCCGCGCGGTTGTCTCTAAACGGACTGCAAACAGAGGTTTGACAATGCCCGGCTCAAAAACCGGCGAATCCGTTTTCACTTGCATGGCCATAAGTTTATCGGCACTGATGTAGAACAACTCCTTGCCATCGGCCCGCCAGGATGGCTCGGTTCCTCCTGCTGTCGAGATCTGCCATTTCCCTTCCGCGGGGGGAAAATTCTGGACGTAGACCTCCGACCTCCCGGACTGGTTTGACGTGTACGCCACCCAGCGGCCGTTGGGCGAGATCCGCGGGTTTTCCATCGCGTAAGGCCCGGCCGGTTTGCCTCCGGTTCCAGGCAAGGCCCACGTAATCGGGCCGATTCTGAATAGCAGGAACTTTCCATCGGGGGACCAGGCGTGAATATACTTGTTTTCGCTGGACTGCAGCAGAAGTCTGGGTTCTGAGGTCCCCGCGGCCTCCTTTTCATAGATATGGATCACGCCGTTGCGCAGCGCGTTGTAAGCTATGCGGCTGCCGTCGGGTGACCAGACCGCATTGGTCTCGTCGGCCGGGTCGAATGTGAACCGGGAGAGGGCCCTGTTCGAAAGATCCAGCAACCACAAGTCTCGCGTTCGGGCCTGCGGATCCATGCGAGAGACGACAAGCCGCCTCTCGTCGGGGGAAAGAGCCGGATTGGAATAATCTGCGGGTTCGCCCACGGACTCCAGTCGCTTGCCGGCGCGATCAAACCACACCAATTCTGTTGAGCCAGTATCAATCCGTGTGCGATATGCGAGCACGCCGTTTTGCGAAGCGGAAACAGCGGCGCGTGGCAAGCCCGACGCGAATGCGATCAGCAGTCGTTGCGATACCAGAAAGGGAGCGCCCGCCAGTTCCCGCCTGGTCAGATCGAACCGCTGGGCCATCAAGCTCGTTCCGCGGGCGAAGAGGAGATAGCTGGCCTCTCCGGCCGAGCGGGCGTAAACGCCATTGGCGTCAGAATTCGTAAGCCGCTTCGCGCTCTTCGAATCCAAAGACTCCAGGTAGATCCCTGTATTCTCTGGCCGCTCGCTTTGCACAAAGTAGATAAAATCACGTCCATCCGCGAGGAACTGCGGCGCCGAATGACGGGTCTCGCGGTTCGACACATCCAGACGCGTGGCGGACTTTGGCTCGCCTCCGGTGGCGGGAACACGATAGATCTCTGGATGCCCCAGCGTCTCGAAGAGGATGACGCCGCTCCGGCTCCACGTCCCGGACGAACGGCCGACGGGAGTCTCGCAAATGATCTGCGGCGAGCCGCTGGGGAGGTCGAGCCGCTTCAGTTTGCCTGCTGCGAAGAACGCCAAAGAGCCGCCGTCGGGCGACCAAAACACCGAATCGACCAGCTCAGTGCCGGGGAGTGCGGCCGCCGTCAGGGAATCAAGAGACCGCAACCATAGTTGTCTCCCGCCATCGGGTCCGACTCCGACGAATACCAACCGATCGCCGTTGGGTGAGAGGGCGATCGAATCCAAGTCAGGCGTCGCAAAGCTCTCCGGCGGCGAAATCTGAAACGTGACAGCACGCTCTACGGGTGGCGACTCTCGCAGATGCACGAACGCAAGATATGCGGCGGCAATCGCCAGCACCCCCGCAGGAATCCAATAATAGACACGCCGATGCTTGCGGAAAGCAGAGGTGTGGGGCGGGGCAGCCGTTTCTGTGAGCAGCCGGACCGCACCCTCCGATGTGAACCCCGGATCGACTTCAAAAACCTTGCCGCTGAAGCGGTAGCCGTATCGAGGGAGCGTTTCAATCCATTGGCTAGCTTCTGGTCCCAGGGTCTTTCGCAAAACCGAGATCTGGAAGGTCAAGCTGGCATCTTCTACAAAGGTATCGGGCCATAACGCGCTCATCAATTCCTTTTTGGTGAAGACCCGCCCTCGGCTCTCCACGAGAAGGATGAGTAGATCGAACGTCTTCGGTGGAAGCGTTAAAGTCCGATCGTTTTGCATTAAGAGGCGCCGGGCGGAGTCCAACCGGAACGATCCAAATTCGTAAACGGCACCTGTCGTTTTCGACATCGCCGCCATTTTACCCGCTGGCGATATGCGAGACAATCCCGTGCTCTACAGGGCTTCGAGCGGCACGCCGTGCACTTGAGCGAGACAGCTCGCAACCTGCTTCTTAGGACTCCCTATTCCATTCCTTCGATATCACAAAGGACTTGCTACGGAGGATTCCTGTTTTCACCAACTGAATTTGAGACCCACGCGGAAGTTTCGCTCGTCGAGGCCGTCGCGTCCGTTATTGCGGATGGCCAGTGCTTCCATGAAGCCGCCGCTGTTGACGTTCTTGCTTGCGTCCGCAATCGTGTGGTGCGGCGTATTCGAGACGTTGAACGATTCGACACGGAGCTTTAGTTCTGAATTCTCACCGAATCGCCATTTGCGGTCGACGCCCATATCGAAATTGACGAGTCCCGGTCCGGTCAGTATGTTGGCGCCGCAGGTACCGAACCGTCCCGAGGCCGGCACACCGAAGCCTGACCGGTCGTACCACTGATGAATATCGCCGAGCTTGCGCGGCGTTCCAATACAGTCGGCTCGTTGTGTAGTGCCCGAGGCATTAAGCGTGCTGTTGTCGGCAATGGCTGTAAAAGGCGATCCGCTATAAGCGCTGAACAGAGCACTGATCTGCCAGCCCCCAACGATCCGACCCAGCGCTCCGCTTTGGAGCCACGGCTTATCTTTTCCGAAGGGAAGCTCGAAGATGGCAGTAGTCTGGAAATTGCGGCGAATGTCTCGGCTCAGGTTGCCGTAATTCATGTGGTAATAGGCGGGAATGACCACGCCCGCGACGGGATTTGCGCCAAAGCCCGGCACGGCCCCCGAAGTCGCCTCGCTATAGCCGAGACCGTGGGCCCAGGTGTAGCCCATGACAAGCTGATAACCACGGGAGAAGCGATGTTCCAGGCGCGCCTGCAAGGAATCGTACTTCGAGGTCCCAAGCGTACCAAAAAAGCGCGTAGCAGCGGTGCGGCCGAACTGGCGATTCAGCACCTGGCCCGCGGTGCCCGTGCCGATGGGAGACCAGTTTGCCTCGAGCTGGTGCAGTTGATCCGTTGTCCGCGTAGCGACGTAACCGGCTGAGCCGACCCAACCGCCAAAGCTTTTTTCCGCGGTCAAGTTCCAGGACTGAATGTAGCCTCGGACCAGGTTCTTGTTGTCGAGCGTGATGATGCTTAGATTGCCCGGCACGGACAGAATGCCCGGCTTCAGGTCAGGCTGCACGATATCTGGAAACCCCTGGCGGAGCGTCGTCGCCCAGGAGAAGCCATTGGGCCGGTTAAGCGAGATTTGAAGCAGATCCGGATAGTTGAGGCGTTCGAAATTGGATATGTTGATCGGATCCCAAGTGATGCCATAACCGGCCCGGAGCACCATCGACTCGCTGACGCGATAGGCCAGACCGGCTCGCGGAGCTGCACCGCCCTTGGCTTTATTGATGCCACAATCGATCGGATTCGGTCCCAGGCCGCATAGCAGCATCACATTTCTGTCGAAGTCGTAAACCTCCAGGCCGCGTCCCACGCGCGTGGGAAAGGGGAAGAGTTCCACACGCACTCCATAGTTAAACGTCAGTTTGCGCACGATCTGCCAGCGATCGCGAGCGTAGAAGCTGTAGGCCTTCATACGCGTCTGAATGTCGTCGGGAAACAGGCGGAGCTTACCCGCGTTGTTCGGCAGGCCCAGCAAAAAGGCTGCGAACGTGTTGAAGTCGTTGCCCGGCGGTCCGCCGTTGAGCTGTGTCGCTCCGGGAGAAAACTGGAATCCGCCCTGCGCAGCAATGTAGCCCAGATTGCCCTGCGGCTGGCTCTCGTTGATGTGCTGGCGGTTCAGGTTGAAGCCGAAACGGAAATTGTGAGTGCTCCGGGTCCAGCTCAAGTTGGCGGAGTAATCGTACGTGGGATCACGGTAGCCATGCGGCTCAAAGTTATTAGCGGCTCCGAGCTGGGAAAAGCCGTCGATCAACATGAGCGGCCAGCCTAGTTCCGTCTTCCGGTTGGTCTGAAGGCCGGAAACCTTCATGAGCGTCCAGCCCAGGTTCTCATCTCCCCGGGGCGGCACATCGTTGAAGTCCTCCCGAAAGTAACCATAGTTGCCATCGATGACGAGATTCGGGCTGGCGACGTATGTCGCCGAAATCGTCCCCTGGAAAAGGTGGCCCTGCACGAAACCGGATCCCGTATTCGCGCGGCTGATGGGCAAACCACCCAGGGGACCGAAGATGCCACTGGTGTTCGCATTATGATCCACGAAACCGAAGCGGACGAAAGTACTCAGTTTCGACGTGGGATTGTAGGTGAGCTTGGCGTCGTACTGCCGGCGCCACTGGTAGTTGGGCGCCGAGGTCACATAGTTCCGGGATAAGCCGAACGCCCCGCTGCCTTTCGTATTTGGAGCCCAACCGGGAAGATCGAGAATAGCCTGAATGCCGGGATCGATGCGATCTTTGGGAATGATATTTCCCGGAAACGGCCTCCGCCCGGTACCATCCGGGTTGCCGGTCATCGGATCGTAAATCGGAGTCGGAGAGGCGGACAGATCGCCCGCCTTCATGGCAAGCGTGGGCACCTGCACTGCCTGGGTGACACTCTCGGAGTAGTTGGTACCTTCGTAGCTGAGGAAGTAGAACAGCTTGTCCTTCTTGATCGGCCCGCCGACGGTGGCGCCGTACTGGTTGTAAATGTATTTGGGCTTCGGCTGGCTCCGGTCTGCGGCCCACTGGTACGCCTTCAGGTGCTGGTCGGTATGGAACCCGAAGAAAGAACCGTGAACGTCGTTGGAACCGCTTTTGATCTGCAAAGCGATTG
>WNFT01003708.1_pt1 | contig 13317 bp, 7 predicted proteins | sample 5400191 | NCBI WGS metagenome assembly WNFT01 (sample SAMN13153359, study PRJNA577476) | soil metagenome | isolation source: 80 cm saprolite under Madrone tree | place: USA:California | collected 2016-06-14
TAGATCGTCCAGTGGAAGGTCCGGGTCGCGCGCGCGGGAATGTCCTGTGGATCCGGCGCGCTCACCACCGAGACGATTGGGGAGGCCGAGAGAGGGTCGAACTGCACGGCCAGCGCATCGGAACCGCCGTCGTTCATCACGTCCGCGGCGATCTCGAACGCCGGGCCGGCGGGCTGGCTGTAGGGCGCCCGCAGCGCCGTCACGGTGAGATGGGCGGGCGTCACGACGAGGATGGACGCCTGCGCTTGCGCTGTGACGGCGCTGCCGTCGATCGCGTCGGTTCCGGCGATGGGCAGCGCCAGCGTGAGCAGACCCGCGGCGCTGGCGGTGAAATGCCAGGTGAAGCTCTGCGAGGCGCCGGCGGCGATGTCCATCGTTTCCGGTGGACCCTGGACCGAGACCGGCGGTCCGGAGGTGCCGGCGGGTCCGGCCGCGACTCCCAGCGCCGGAACGGCGCCGGAATTCCACACCGTCACCGTGACCGCCAGGTCGGAGCCGACCAGCGCTCGGGATGGCGCGGCGACCGCCGCCACGAACGCCGCCGGGGTCGAGTCGACGGCCTGGTACACGCCCTGCGCGGCTCCGCTTCCGAACGGGCCTCGCACCGTCAGCCCGTACATTCCCGCCGTGACGCCGGCGGGAACGACCGCGGCGAGCGTGTGGGAATCGATCCAACGCACCTCCCGCAGCTCCACCTGGCCGAGCGAGGCGCTGAAATCGGCGTCCAGCGCGAGGTGCGATCCGGCGCTCAGGTGCTGCACGACCGAGGGGTCGAAGCCGTCGCCGTGCAGCAGGACCGGCGTGTCGCGGCTGACGTACCCCGCGGCGGGCTCCACCGAGGCCGGCGAAGGCGGGGAGGGCGGCGCCGAGGTGCGGCTGCACCCGAGCGCGTAGAGGAGGAGCGCGCTAGCGCGTCTCAAGGCGCACTCCGGCGAGAAGAGAGAACGTCCGCAGCGGACCGGTCAGGATGGGCGAGCCCGGGCTGGCCACCCATCCTGCGCGCGCTTCCAGGAAGGGGATCGCGAGCCCGAGCTTGTGCTCGGCGCCGAAGGCCGCCTGGAAGCCCGGCGCCATCGCGAATGCCCGGCGCTCGGTTCCCCCGACCACGCCCACCGTCGTCCAGTAAGCCGCCGCCGAGGGTCCGGCCGCCACCCAGAACAGATCGCGGTCACTGAAGTCGCGGCGCCAGGCGGCCGAGACATGCACGAGCATCAAGTCGGTCCGCGACTGCCCGACGACGCCGGTCGCCACCGCTTCCGACTGATCGTGGCGCCCGTAGTCCACCTCGATGGACAAGGCGAGCTTGGGCCCGAAGTGATCGCTCCTGACCGCCGCCTCGAGACCGGCGAGGGGAGCGGAGAATCCGGAGAAGTTGGAGAGGAACCCGGCCTTCGCGCTCACCGCGATCGACGGCCAATTCCGGCTTGCGCCGGAAGCGACGGCGTCCACCGGGTCCGGCGGCCGCCGCTCGGACAGGACCGCGACAGGCTCGGGCGCGGGCGACGGTTCAATGGGCTCCGGCGGCTTTTCCTCCAGGGTCAGCGCGGCCTCCGCCGGGAGCCGCGGCGCGTCCTCGAGCGCGGCCGTGATCCGGACCTCACCCGCCGCCGCGGGCGTGAGCGCAAGCGATGCTTCGTACAACCCCGCCCCCCGCTCTCGCACTGCGGACAACCTGCCCCTGGTGCTGCGCAAGCGGATAGCGGCGCCGCTCCGTGGCGCGCCCTGCGCCGTCACGGCGATGACGTAGAGGGCGACCGTCTGCGCCACGTCGGCGCGCCGAGCCGCTTCTCCGAGCACCAGGTGGACCGTTCGCGCCGGCGGCACGTGGATCGGGATGGTGCGCTTGCCGTGGCGGGCCTCCTGCACTCCGGGGGGCACGACCACGGGAACGACGGCTTGTCCATGCTCGTCGGCCACCACCGGACCGAACGTCTGGCCGCTGATGTCGACGCTGATGCTCCCGCCGGGGCGCGTCTTCACCACCGCGTCGCCTTCGCCCCAGATGGGAATCGCGATCCAGGCGATCTCGCCGCCCGCCACCGCCGCGACGATCGCCACGCACGGCTGCCCGTCGTCGGGAGGGAAGTAGTCCGCCGCGTACTTTCCCTCGGCGGTGAGCCGGGGCGCGCCCACGCGTCCGGCGCTCGACGACAGCGCCGGAACGCTCCGCGACTCGATGGTCAACGCCGCTTGTGCATCGCGACCGATGCGGATGAGAGACGGCTCCGCGGAGATGGCCAGGGCGATGAGGGCGGCCGCGGTCACGGCCCCTTCTTTCTCCAGCGGATGGCGAAGTCCTTGATGTGCGGCATCCGGGCGCCGCAGGGCACGGTGCGGCTCGTCTCCCGGCCGCTCGCGTCGCGGATGGAGATCTGCACGCCCGTCTTCCCGCGGGCCGCGGGAACCCGGACGCGGAAGCGTCCGTCGTCCGCGATGGCCGCGGGCGTCCCGTCGACCAGCACTTCCGCTCCCACCGGCGCGGTGCCCGCGACCTCGGCGCAGAGCTGCTCCTCCCTTTCTTGTGGTGGAGCGGCGTCCGCGACCTTGAGCAAGAGCTTCGCCGGGATGGGTTCAGGCGCGGAGGGCGCCTTTCCCTCCTCGGCCACGGCCTGCTTGCCCGCGGAGACTTCGACGGTCGTTTGCTTCGCGGTCAGGTGCACGGCGCCGGTCTCCGTGGCGATCGCCACCGCGCTCCCGGTCGACAGCACCCCGAACCGTGCGCCCTGCGTCTCGGCCACCGCCTCGCCGTCCGCGCTCTCGATGCGGAGCAGCCGCGCGCCGTCCCGCTGGTAGTCGACCGCGATCCGGCCGCGCGTCAGCTTGAAGCGATGGACCTTCTCGGTGATCTCGCGGACGGTGAGCTGGCTCGCCTCCGCGATGGTGAGGCGGCTGCGCGCTCCGATCTGGAGATCGGTGTGCGCGCCGCGACCCGTCCGCACCGAGTCCTCTGCGCGAAGCCGCTGACCGACCGCCAGCGCGGAGACTCCGCCGCTCGGCGAGAGCCGGACCACGTCGCCGGCCACCGCCACCACGATCGCCTCGTCCGCCCGCGGATCCTCGCGCGCCTGCGCCGCCGCAACCGGCGCAGCCCGGTACACCGTCCCGCGGAAGAGGAACCAGGCACCCCCGAGCAGCACGGCGACCGCTGCCGCGATCTCGGCGACTCCGCGGATCCGCCGGCTGCGGCGGACGTCTGGCAGTTGCGGCCCGGTCATGGCAGGTGCGCGGCGGCCGCCGCGGCGGGCAGCACGATGGTGAAGGTGGCCCCGGATCCCTCGGCGCTGTCGACCAGCAGCTTGCCGTGGTGCGCCTCGACGATCCGGTGCGAGATGGAGAGACCCAGCCCGACGCGGGAAGGCTGTTCCTTGGTGGTGAAGAAGGGGTCGAAGATCCGGTCGCGCATCGACGAGGGGATGCCCTTGCCGGTGTCGCTGACCGAGAGCTTGAGGGCGTCGCCGTCCACGTCGCTGAGGCTGACCCGCAGCTTTCCTCCTTGCGGCATGGCGGCGATCGCGTTCTGCAACAGGTGCCCGACCGCCTCCTGCATCTGGGCCGCGTCGCCCTGCGCCTCGCAGCTCTGGATCTGGGTGGTGAGCTGGATGCCGTTGGCCCGCATCTGGTCCTCGTAGAGATCGAGCGCGGCGAGCACCGAAGAGTGGAGCGGAAACCGGCGGCCGGACCTCGTCCGCTCCTGGTCGGCGAAGGACCGCAAGTTGGCGACGATGCTCGACACCCGCCGCGCCTGCTCCTGCAGGCTGCGCAAGCGCTCCTCGTGCACCGTTCCCTTCAGCTCCTTCCGGAGGAGGGTCGCCATTCCCGCGATGGCCGTGATGGGATTGTTGAGCTCGTGCGCCATCCCCGCGCCGAGCGACCCGAGGGCGGCCAGCCGGCGGGCGCGGAGCATCTGGTCCTGCGCGGCCTTCAGCTCGGCGGTCCGCGCCTGGACGCGCTGTTGCAGCTCGTCGTTCCAGCGGAGGATCTCCTCGTCGCGCCGCACGATCTCCGCGGCCATCTGGTTGAAGGATCGGGCCAGCTCGCCGAACTCGTCCTCGCTGTCCACCTGCGCGGCCTCGGCGCGTCCTTCCGCCAGCGCCTTCACGCCTTCCTGCAAGCGCTTCATCGGCTCGGTGACCCGGCGCGAGAGCAGGGCTCCCAGCACGGCGACGAGCACCAGCGACACTCCCACCCAGAAGAGCGTGTAGAGGCGGACGAGCGCGGCCGGGCGGAACGCTGCCTCCTCGCGCTGCGCCACCACCACCATCCAGCCCAGGCTGCCGACGGGCGCCGCGGCGGTGAGCCAGGAGTGGCCGTCGGCGCGGCGGATGATGCCGCCGCGGCTGCCGGCTCGGAGCATCTCCCGCTCCTCGTCCGACAGCTCCATCGATCCCGGTTGAGCGAGCAGCGTCCCGGCCCGGGTCGCGACATAACCGACGCTGCCGCCCTGGGAGCTCTGCCGCATCTGGCGGCTGAGCTGGGCGAGCGAGATCTCAGCGGCCAGCAGTCGATCGCCGTCGAGCCGCAGCGCCACCGGCAGCCGCATCGAGCCGTCCCTCGCGGCGTACGGGGCTCCGATGGCGATGCCCGCTTGGCGGGCGAGATCGAGCGGGGCGGCGCGCTGGAGCAGCTCCAGCTCCGGCGCCGGCCTGCCGCTGGAGGCCTCGACCACCAGGGGACCGCCCGGCACCCAGAGGGCATCGATGAATTCGAGCTGCCGATAGGGGATCCGCAGCTCGGTTCCCAGCTCGCTCGAGGACAGCTGCGGCAGGGGAAGCACGGTCAGGGAGAGCCGCAAGCTCTCGGTGGCCTGGGCGACGAATCGCTCGCAGGCCCGCGCGGCTTCCTCCGCCACCAGGGCCTGGGCCGACCCGACCGTGCGCTCCAGCTCGGCCCGGTTCACCGAGAACGACATCACGCCGAGCACGGCTGTGGGGACGACGCCGACCAGCGCCAGGACGGCGAAGATCTTGCTGCGAAATCGCATGCGCTGACCGCCCCCGGTTGACATCGACCATAGAGGGGGCGCTCGCGTAGCAGCAAGAAACCAGAGGTGCGCAACCCCGCGTATCGCCCCCACATCGGAGCACTTGGGGTATACGGAGCCCGTGTTGCGGGCCAATCAGGCCGTCCGGCTGGGTCTGCGCGCCGCCTCGCGCAATCCGGAGCTGCCGTTCGCGAAGGCGCTCCTCGATCAGGCGGGCAACTTCCTCGCCGTGCTCCCCATCGCGCTCGCGGTGCTGCTGCTCGCCGCCGCCGCGAGCGACGATCTGCTGCTCGCGGCCGAGCAGGGGTTGCGAGCCCTGGGCGCCCTGAGCTGGTCGATGCTCGGCGCCATCGCCACCGTGCTCGTCATCGCCTTCACCGCGGCCATGTTCTTCTGGGCGGGGGCGTTGCCGCTCCTCGCCGCCGACGCGGAGCTGGGCCGCCGGCCGCCACCGGGCAACTTCGCCGTGCTGGTCTCGCGGGGAGCTGCGCGGGCGCTCCTGGCGGGAGCGCTGGGATGGGGGCTGTCCTCGCTCTTCACTCTCGCCTGCGCCGCCACTTTCTTCGCCTGCGCGGGCGCCGCGGTGTTCCGCTCCTCCGCGAGCTTGCTGGCGGGAGCAGCCCTGGCCGGCGCGGCGGGCGTGCTCGGGAGCATCCTGCTCGACCTGCTGGCCCGGCTGACGTTGGTGCGCGCCGCCGTCTTCGGCGATTCGGCCACGTCCGCCTTCGCCAAGGCGGCTTCGCTCTTCTCCCGCAGATCCGGCGCGCTCCTGGTCGTCACCGCCGCCTTCGTCTTTCTCGAGCTGATCGTCGCCAGCGTCGCCACCACCATGACTGCCATGCTCTCCGGCGCGGCGTGGGTCGACCCGGCCCCGCAGATCATCGCGCTCGCGCCGCGCGCGGCCGTGGCCCTGGGCACTGGCGCCGTGTTCGCCTGGTTGGAAGTCGGCCGGATGGGGGCGCTCGCGGCCCTGGCGGCGGACGCGGAGGGATTGATCGAGCCCCAGGCGCCGCCCGAGCCTCCTTCCGCCGAGCTGGTGGTCGACGCGATTCCGGCCGACGAGACTTGAGCGCTGGCGCCTACTTCAAGAGGCGGCGCAAGCTGATCTTCTTCAGACGTCCGCTCAGCAGCGTCCAGGTCAAGGCGGCCCCGAAGAGCATCGCCGAGAGCGCGAGCCCGATCAGCGCCGCCAGCGGCCAGACCGTGGTCGAGGTTCCCTCCGAGGCGCGGCCGACCAGCGAGAACGACCCGACGATCAGCGCGGAGGAGATCATCCCCGCGAACAGCAGCAGGCCCAGCGCCTTGAGATTCGTGTTCACCCGCGACAAGTCGTCGTTGCGGACGTTGACGTTGAACTTGCCGCCCTCCAGGTCCATCAGGATCTGCGAGAGCTGCTGCGGAGTGTCCTGCAGGAATCCCTGGAGCTGGAGCAGCAGGCGCAAGAAGCCGCCGCTCATCGACCCGGGGCTGTACCGCTCCAGCAGGAGCTGCTTGGCGTAGGGCAGGGCGGCCTGCGCGACGTCGAGCTCCGGGTCCAGCTGGCGCACCAGGCCCTCTGTCGTCGCGGCCGCCTTCGAGAGCACCGCGTACTCTTTCGGGATCTTGATCTTGTACTTCATCGCCAGGTCCACCAGCTCGCTCATCAGCACGCCGGAATCGACCTCTGACAGCTTGAGTCCCATGTAGCGGTCGAGCAGGTCGTGGATCTGGTGCCGGAACGCCTGGAGGTTGATGCGCTGATCGGGGACGCCCACCTTGTAGAGCAGCCGCGCGACGGTATCCGGATCGCGCAGCGAGATGGCGAGGACGAGGAGGACGATGCTCTCCTGCATCTGCCGGCTCATCCGCCCCACCAGCCCGAAGTCCAGCAGTCCAATGCGGTTGCCCTCCAGCACGATCACGTTTCCGGGGTGGGGGTCCCCGTGGAACAACCCGTCGGCGAACAGCTGCCGGAAGCTCGCCTCCAGCACGTTGCGGGCGAGCTGCTTGCGGTCGACGCCCGGGTACGCGACCGATTCCAGCACCGTCTTCAGCTTCACGCCCTTCAGCTCTTCCAGCGTGATCACGGTCCGGCTGGACAGCTGGCCGTACAGCTTGGGAATGCGGACGTAGGGCCGGTCGGCGTGGTTCTTGGCGAACTCCTCGATGTTGCGGGCCTCGTTCTCGAAATCCAGCTCCAGCAGCATGGCGCTGCGGAACTCGGTCACGATCCCGGTCGGGGTGTAGATGCCGGTCTCCTCGATCACGCCCTCGAGGAAGCGGGCGAGGTAGGAGAGCAGATCGGTGTCGCTGCGGATCTGCTCCTCGATGCCGGGCCGCTGCACCTTCACCACCACTTCCTCCCCGCCCAGGAGCCGGGCGCGGTGGACCTGGGCGATGGAGGCGCTGGCCAGCGGCTCCGGATCGATGGAGGCGAAGAGCTGCTTCGCGGGCCTGCCCAGTCCCTTCTCGATCAGCTGGAGCACCGTCGCCACCGGCATTGGGGCGGCGCTGTCCTGGAGTTGCGAGAGCTCGGCGATGAAATCCGGCGGCAGGATGTCGGGGCGCGAAGAGAGGATCTGGCCGAGCTTGATGAAGGTGGGCCCGAGGTCCGCGAGGGTCTCCCGGAACCTGCGCGCGGAAGTCGCGCGGATCTCCTCCCGGGAGGGGCGCTCGCCCTCCACCCGGCGGCCGAGCACGTCCCAGATCTTCGCCCGGTCCCAGAGCTCGCCGAATCCGTGGCGGACCACCACCGTGCTGATCTCGCGCAGGCGCTTGAGGTCCTGGACGGCCTGGATCACGCGAAAGTTCTTCTCACAGCGCGTGCAGCAGATCCACCTTCACGAGGATGGTGTCGCCGTGCGCCACGCCTGGGGCGGAGAGCAGGCCCAGCTCCGCCCCCAGGTCGAGCCCGTGCCTGGGCGGCACCACGTCGTTCGAGCTCTGGTGCGCGTAGACCAGGTACAGGGTGGAGCCGGTGCGCCATTCCCAGCGCAGGATGACGTTGAGGTTCACGCCCACCTGGCGATCGTCGGCGTCGAGGACGACGTCGTCGCCGACCAGGACCAACTCGTCCAGCTTCACCGTCCTCCTCCCCGGGCCGACGTCGGCGCGCAGCTGGCGCCCGTAGGTCACGCCGGCGGTGAAGAGCTGACCGTACGCCTGCAAGGTGAGATAGGGCGTGAACGAGTACGTCGCGCGCAAGGTCGTGCTCACGCTCCGCGCCTGCTGCGGAGCGAGGATGTAGGAACGGGCCCGCCGCGTCGGCTCCAGCTCTCCCGGCAACAGCGCCGGCGTCGAGATCTGCCGGATGGTCCCGGCGTTCTCGGTGTAGGCGAGGTCCAGGCTGCCGTCGAGCTGCGGGAGCGGCCGGAGAACGAGCGTCCCGCCCAGTTGGTTGAGGCGCTCGAAGCGCGGGAAGGAGCGGCCCTCGGTCCAGTAGAACTGGAGCTGGACGGGCTTCCGGGAATCGGTGGAGATGTTCCCGTAGAACTGCAGCTGCCGCTGCCGCTCGAGCGGAGTCCCATCCTCGAGCTCCCGGTCGTCGACGTAGGGAGCGAAGTAATCGAATCCGGCGTCGAGGAACCAGAACGACTTGGTGTTGATCCATCCCTCGAGGAACACATCGCGGTTGAGCCGGTTGCTGAACCGGTAGTCGTGCACTTCGCGACCGCCCACCAGCAGCTGCGCCGATTGCCAGTACGCGCTCGGATGCGGATCGCGCACGGCGAAGTAGCCCAGGCTCCGGAACATGTTGGCGCGCGGCATGAACCCCAGATCGTTGACCGTGAACTCCGGCGAGAGGAGGTCCCAGTTGATCGCCGACGCCCAGTACTCCTCGGAGTGGTGCACCCGCCCCGAGGTGGCGAAGCCGCTGGAGGTCGTTCCCCGGTACGTTCCGTCCCGCAGCACCTCCGGCTCGTTGTTGGTGAGGATCGATCCGAGCGCCTGCACGGTGGCGTCCCAGGACCGATCGGAATTGTAGAGGGTGAGGTCCGGGCCACCGGCGTGCGCGTGGCGGTGATCGAGGCCGAGCGACGGGCTGGCCAGGATCGGGTTCACCGAGGTGGCGGTGAAGCCGAGCAGCCCGCGATCGCCCAGCGGCTGGCGCAACCGCCCGACCGACGTGTTCCGCGCCTCGACCGATCGCAGATCGGCGACGCGGCCGTCCGGCTCGAGCACCTGCGCGGTCACCTGCGGCTCCACGGCGGTGAGGAGCCCCACGCTGGCGCTTCCCACCGTCCCGCTCAGCTTCACGGCCGCGAGCACCGGCACGCTGGGCTGCTGGTAGACGATCTTCTGCTCGTCGGAGAGATTGAGATCGTCGCGGGTCGGGGTGCCGCGCCCGATGCGGCGCGAATAAAAGATCTGGTACGCGTCGCCCCCGTAGGTTCCGTTGATGTCCACCCGCAGCGGAGTCTTGAACAGATCGAGCCCTTCCAGGAAGAAGGGCCGCTTCTCCGGAAAGAAGGTCTCGAAGGTGGAGAGGTTGAGGACGCGCTGGTCGGCCTCCACCTGACCGAAGTCCGGATTGATGCTGCCCACCAGGGCGAGGTCGCTGGCGACGTTGTAGCGGAAGTCCAGACCGGCGCAGACCCCTCCCTGCCGCTGCGGGTCGAACGCCAGGGTGGCGCAGCTTCCAAGCTCGGAACGCGGCTTGGCATAGGCAGGGACGTTGCGGAGCAGCTTGAGCCCGACGTACGGCCGCAGCTCCAGCTCGCGCACCGGATGGATGCCCTCGATCCCGTCCAGGAGGCCCAGGCGGCTCACGTCGCCGGCCCTCCCGTTGGGGCGGAAGCGCCACTGGTCCTCTTCCTTGCGGCGGGAGAGGATCCGGTAGACGTTGAACCCCATCAGCTTCGCGCCTTCGGGAATGCGCAGGACCCGCAGCGGGATCTTCATCTCCACCGACCAGCCCTTCGGCCCCTGCGCTACGGCCGATTCCCAGGCGCCGTCCCAGTCGGTGGTGAAGTCGACGTCGTTGAAGTGCAGCGCGTCCAGCTGCTGGCCGGCGGCGTAGACCTGGAAGTGATAGGCGGTGCGGCGGTCGAGGGTGGTGTCCAGGTCGAACTGGACCGAGTCGCCTTCGATGAAGCGATCGCGCCGGCTCAGCGTCGCGGTAAGTCCGACGGGGTCGTCGCAGTTCGCCCCGAAGTACAGGTACTCGTCGTCCCAGAGGACGCGGAACTCCGTGTGCACGCTGGCGGGCGCGCCCTCGTCGGGGCTGGCCTGCCGGAAGCCGTCCTGGAGCGGCGCCGCTTGCCACGCCGCCTCGTCCATGCGGCCGTCGATCTGGATGGCCCCGCCGGTGCGCCGGGCCGCATGGGCGACGCGCACCAGATCCGCTTCCGGAGGGAAGTCCTGGCGCGGCTGCGCGAGTGCCGGCGTTGCCGCAGCGAGCAGCAGCAAGGTGGCGCGCATCCGTCCGCTGAGAACGGCGGACCGCGGAGAACATTTCAGCGGCGGATCCGCCCCGTGCTTTCGCATGCCTCGTGGTATCTGTGGCGCGGTGGCCGAGCCGGTTTCACATCCTCCCGCCGAGGCCGGACCTCCGAGCACGCCGATGCTGCGGCAATACCACGAGGCCAAGGCGCAGGCGGGGGATGCGCTGCTGTTTTTCCGGCTGGGCGACTTCTACGAGCTCTTCTACGACGACGCCCGGGTCGCGGCCCAGATCCTCGGCATCACCTTGACCTCCCGCGCCAAGGGAGACGAGCGCGTCCCCATGGCCGGGGTCCCGCACCATTCCGCCAAGGGCTACATCGCGCGGCTGGTCTCGGCCGGTCACAAGGTCGCCATCTGCGACCAGATGGAGGTCCCCGGCCCGGGAAAGCAGCTGGTCCGGCGGGAGATCGTCCGCCTGGTGACGCCGGGAACGCTGCTCGACGAGGACGCGCTCGAGGCGCGAGAGCCGCTCTGGCTGGCCGCGGTCGCCTGCGACCTCGAGCGCGCCGCGGTCGCCTTCCTCGACGCGTCCACCGGCGAGCTCCGCGCACTTCCCTCGGGACCGTTGCAAGCCGCGCTCGACGAGCTCTCCCGGGTGCGCCCGCGGGAGGTGCTGGTTCCCGAGCAAGCCTCCATCGTCGAACCGGCGCGCCGCGCCAGCGGGGCCGTTCGCGTCGAGCCCCGGCCGTTCCGCGACGCGCACGGGGCCGCCCAAGCCCTCAAGCGACATCTGGGCGTCGTGACCCTGGACGGCTTCGGGCTGCGGGACGAGCTCTCCATCCAGGCCGCGTCGGAAGCGCTGGCGTACCTGCAGGAGACGCAGCGGTCCTTGGCCAAGCACGTGGTGCGGGTGGTGGCCGAGCAGCCCTCGCGCCAGCTCTTCATCGATCCGGGAGCGGTGCAAAACCTGGAGCTCTTCCGCGGTCCCGAGGGGAGGAAGAGCGGGACGCTCCTCTCGGTCGTGGACCGGACCGCGACGGCGGCGGGAGGCCGGCTCCTGGCCCGCTGGCTGGCCGCGCCGCTGCTCGATCTCGAGGAGATCCGCGGGCGCCAGGATGCCGTCGAAGAGCTCGCGCTCGCCGCCGTCCGGCGCGAAGAAGTCTCCGAGCTGCTCCGCGGCGTGCTGGATCTCGAGCGCCTCCTGGGCAGGCTCGCGGTGGGGCAGGGGACGCCGCGCGATCTCGCCGGACTTCGCTCGTCGCTGCGCGAGATGCCCGCCCTGGCCGAGCTCCTGGGCGCCTGTTCCGCGCCGCTCTTGCGCGCTCTCGGTCCGCCCTTGCGTGCTCCGCAGGGTCTCACGGCCCTGCTGGACCGCGCGCTGGTGGACGAGGTGCCTGCCGGCCGCGAGCCGGGATTCGTCCGGCCAGGATTCCGCGCGGATCTCGACGAGCTCGCCGAGCTGGCCCAGGGCGGGCGCGCCGCCATCGCGGCGATGGAGGCGGCCGAGAAACAGCGCACCGGAATCGGATCGCTCAAGGTCCGCTACAACAAGGTCTTCGGCTTCTACATCGAGGTGACGAAGGCGAACCTGCACCTGGTTCCGCAGGACTACCAGCGCAAATCGAGCACGGTGGGCGCGGAGCGGTTCGTCACCTCCGCGCTGCGCGATCACGAATCGCGCGTCCTCTCCGCCGAGGAGAGGCGTTCCGCGCTCGAGCAGCAGATCTTCGAGGAGCTGCGGCAGACCGTGCTCTCGGCCAGCGCGGAGCTGCGGGCGTGCGCCGAGTCCGTCGCTCAGGCGGATGCGCTGCTTTCCCTGGCGCGGGTCGCCGCCGACCTGGGCTGGGTGCGGCCCCTCGTCGACGACGGCGATGCCATCGACATCGCCGGCGGGCGGCATCCGGTGGTGGAGCGCGCCCTCGCACAGGCGGGTGAGGGCCCCTTCGTCCCCAACGATCTGCAGCTGGATTCAGAGCGGCGGCTGGTCGTCCTCACCGGCCCGAACATGGCCGGCAAGAGCACGGCGATGCGCCAGGTGGCGCTGATCGCCGTCCTGGCGCAGAGCGGTTCGTTCGTCCCCGCGGAGCGGGCGCGGATCGGGCTGGTGGATCGCCTCTTCACCCGGGTGGGCGCCGCCGATGATCTCGCGCGCGGCCAGAGCACGTTCATGGTGGAGATGGCGGAGTGCGCCCGCATCCTGCACCAAGCCACGTCGCGCTCGCTGCTGGTGCTCGACGAGGTCGGCCGCGGCACCAGCACGTTCGACGGTCTGGCGCTGGCCTGGGCCATCGCCGAGCATCTGCACGATCAGGTCGGGGCGCGGACGCTCTTCGCCACGCACTACCACGAGCTCTGCGATCTGGCCCGGGAGAAGCCGCGGGTCGTGAACCTCACCATGGCGGTGACGGAGGTGGAGGGCCGCGTGGTCTTCCTGCGCAAGATCGTGGCCGGCGCCGCCTCGCGCAGCTACGGCATCCAGGTGGCGAAGCTCGCCGGACTTCCGGAGTCGGTGTTGCGCCGCGGGCGGGAGATCCTGGCGAACCTGGAGGCGCAGGAGCTGGACGAGACGGGTCGTCCGGCGCTGGCGGCGGGCCACCGCGGCAGGCGCGCCCAACTGGGGTTGTTCGAGGCGCCCGCGGAATCGCCTCCTCCCGCGCCGGTGACGGCTCCTCCTTCCGCGCTGGAGGGCGAGCTGCGCGGGCTGGACTTGTCGCGCACGACTCCGCTCGATGCGCTGCTCTGGCTGCACGAGCAGCAGAAGAAGCTTCGGTAGCCGGGCGTCGCTCGTGCCGTTCGCAGCCACAACGGCTCGACATCACATCACAATTTGCATGCACTGAACGGATTGTCAGACCCCGGGTCTAGGCTTCCCGCGTGCTCGTGAGGAGGAAGCCATGACGGCGGAATCGACCAAGATCTGGCGGTGTCCCTCGTGCAACCGCCTGCTGGTGGAGAAGAGCGTGGACTACGCG
>WNFT01003709.1_pt1 | contig 13316 bp, 10 predicted proteins | sample 5400191 | NCBI WGS metagenome assembly WNFT01 (sample SAMN13153359, study PRJNA577476) | soil metagenome | isolation source: 80 cm saprolite under Madrone tree | place: USA:California | collected 2016-06-14
GTCTGGCAGGACGGCCAGACCAGGCGGCATATGTTCGAGTGGCAGGCCGGGTCGTTGTTCACCTTGCCGCTGAACGCGCGGCATCGAATCGTGAACGCCGCAAGTGCCCCGGCCTTACTGCTGTGCGGCACCACCGCGCCGAACGTCATGAACCTGTTCGACAATCCGGACTTCATCTTCAATTGTCCTCATGCGTTCAGCGAGCGCTTCTCCGGGGCCGAAGATTATTTCAAACCGCGGGACGACATCGAGCCGGATCCGATCCGCGGTCTCGCGATGCGGCGCACCAATCTGATCCCGGACATCGTCAATTGCGAGCTGCCGCTCGACAATCGCCGTTCGCCGGGCTACCGCCGGATCGAACCCGCGATGGCGGGCAACCGGTTCTATTTGTGGATCGGGCAGCATGAAACCGGGCGCTATTCGAAAGCGCACAAGCACGCCTCGGCGGCGGTGCTCATCTGCGTCAAAGGCAAGGGCTATACCTACACCTGGCCGGACGCGCTCGGGATCACGCCGTGGCAGGACGGCAAATCCGATAAGGTGCTGCGCCAGGATTACGAGCCGGTGGGTCTTGTCTCCGCCGCGCCCATGAGCGGCGACTGGTTCCATCAGCATTTCGGCGTCGGCAAGGAAGGCCTGCGCATCACCGCCTGGCACGGCCCGAACAATCAACGTTCGCGCAAGCCGGGGCGTCCCGGCAAGCAATTGTTGGATTACGGCGCGATCGACTTGAACAAGGGCGGAAGCGCCATCCCGTATGGCGAAGAAGATGAATTCGTCCGCCGTGAATTTGAGGAGACGCTCAGGCGGGAAGGCGTTGCGAGCCGAATGGAGGAGAGGTTCTATCAACCGTCGTCCGACGCGGCCAGCGAGCCGGCGCAATTGATGTAAGGGAGGAGCCCCCGCTCATATCGCCTGCTCCCGGCGCAGCGCGGCGATCTCATTCACTCCGTAGCCCGATGCGGCAAGCACATCTTCCGTATCAGCTCCGAGCCGGGGCGGCGGCACGGCTGGCGCCGGATCGCCGCTCTGCAAGTGAAAGCCTGAACGTACCACCGCGACAGGTTTGGCCACGCCGGGCACCTCATCGAATGTTTGCACCAACCTGCGCGCCTTGATCTGCGGGTGCGCCAGCGCTGCCGGAATATCGAGCACCTCGCCGGCCGGAACGCCGTGCGCGTTGAACAGGGCCGACCATTCACAAGCCGGTCGTTGCGCAAGCGCCGTCTCGATCTCGGCCTTGAGGGCAAACCGATTGCGCTTGCGGGCCTCGCGTCCGCAAAAGCGCGGATCGCTGACGAGCTCGGGCCGGCCGATCAGCCGCGCCAGAGTTTCGAACTGCTGCTGTTGATTGGCCGCGATGTTGAGCGGACCGTCGCCAGTGGCGAACGTTCCGGACGGAGCCGCCGTCATGTTCTCGTTGCCGAGCGGCTGTGGCCGGACGCCGGCGATCAGCCAATTGGAGACCTGCCAGCCCATGGTGACGAGCGTTGCCTCCAGCATGGATACGTCGATGAACTCGCCCGCGCCGGTGCGGCCGCGCCGCACCAGGGCCGCCGCGACCGCAAATGCCGCCGTTAGACCGCCGATGGTGTCGGCGACCGGATAGCCGACCCGCAGCGGCGCCGTGTTTGCGTCGCCGGTCACGCTCATGACGCCAGACAAGCCCTGCACAATCTGGTCATAGGCCGGATTGTCCTTGAGCGGCCCATCCTGCCCGAAGCCCGATATAGCGCAGTAGACAAGGCCCGGTCTGATTTGACGCAAGGTGTCGTAACTAAGGCCCAGGCGCGCCATGACGCCCGGCCGGAAATTTTCCATGACCACATCGGCCGATCCCACCAGCCGGCGAAACACTTGCCTGCCAGCGTCACTCTTGAGATTAACCGTCACCGACCGTTTGCCGGCATTCTGAGCGAGAAACGAGGCGCCCATCAGTTCGCGATTGAGATCGGCGTCGGCGCCGAGCTGGCGGGCAAGATCGCCGCAATCGGGCGCCTCGATCTTGATCACGTCGGCGCCAAGCAACGCCAGCTGATAGGCGCCGAACGGCCCCGCCAGCACGTTGGTCAAGTCGAGGACGCGAATTCCTTCGAGCAGCCGATCCATGTCGGGTCAGGCCAGCGCCACCATCCCGCTCCACCACTGCGTATAGGTTCCCACATCGAGGTCGTACTTGCGTACGAAATCGAGCTTGCCGTCCGCGCCCACCCGGAACACCGACAGCCCCGCCGGCACAGCCACCACCTTGCCGCCCTCGCGAACGGCGGTCGGCGCCAGCGATCCGGCCACCAGGAGCTTCGCGCTGGTATCGAGCGAGAATGTGCGCGGATGGGCGGCGCGGATGTCGGCGTGCTGGATGGCGTTGGGCTCGCCCGTCTCCTGGTCGATGGCGAACACCGCGATGTTGCTTTCGCCGCCGCTGAACACGCGTCTGCCGTCGACCTCCTCGACACCCGGCACCACGCTCGCGGTCACCCCTGAGCGGTTGCCGAGGTAGACAGACTTGCCGTTGGGATGGATGTGAATGGGGCCGGCGCTCTGCACCGGGAACTTGTGGGCGGGGTCCGCCAACGTGGCCTTGGTGAACAGCGGCTCGGGGGCAAGATCTCCATCGGGCGTGAGCTTATAGACGATGAGCTCGTTCTGCCGCTCGATCGAGACATAGACCAGCGGCTTTGTCGGATGAATGTCGAGATGGCGCGGGCCGAAGCCGTAGCCGCCGTTCGGCGCAATCTTGCGCCCGTTCGACAGCACGCCGTTGCGGAAGCCGTAAACGTGGAGCGAGCCCGGATCCTCGGGCTTGTTTCTGTCCGGGTTGTTGCCGCGCGCCACGACCAGGACCGTCTTGTTCTCTGGCGTCGCGCGGATCTGATGGAAATAGATGCCCTTCTCCAGATTGTCCGGCTGACCCACCTCCTCGCCGATCGTGCCGTCGCCCTTGATCTTATGCACGCTGAGGCCGGCCGGGAAACTATAGGCGACCAGCGCGTATTCGCCGGCAATGTCGACGCTCGAATGGATCGGCCGCCATTTCAGCTTGACCATGTCGCCATGGGGCGTCAGCTCGCCAGTCGGTCCGATCCGGAAGGCCGCGAGATAGTGCTGGTCGGGCGGGAAACCCGGTCCGGGACTGAACCCGGGACCGCCGGTGCTCGACGTCACATAGAGATATTTCTTCGACGGGTGCGGCCAGGCATATTGGATGCCGCCCGGCATCTTGACCGAACCGCGCTTGGCAAGCGCCGCGGCGGCGGCATCGACTTCATAATGGGTCAGCTCGTTGCCGACGCCCGAATAGAATGCCGATTTTTGCTTGTCGTCCTCCGCGAACGCGAAATTCGGCGCCACCACTGAACCCGCAAGCATGGCGGCCACCGTGCGACGATCAAACATCTTTAGTTCCTCCCTCGATTTCGAGCATCTTCTTGGTAGGCTGGAGCTACCTGTGTGGTCGCAGGCTCCACCTAGAGTGTCATTGCCCGGCTTGACCGGGCAATCCAGTATCCCCGGTCGGTGGTTACTGGATCGCCCGGTCAAGCCGGGCGATGACAGCATAGCGGGTGTTATCTTAATAGAAAATGCTCCAGAGGGACGGGCTGCAAGGAGAACATCCATTCGCGCCGACGTACAAAAAATCCGGACACCGTCAGTGCGGTGGCGCCTTCGCGTATTGAATTTCCTGTGGTTTGGCCGTTCGGTGCGAGCCCAGATTCTCCTCGTGTTCATTGCGCTCAACCTCGTCGCCGCATCGATCGCCGGCGGCGTCATCATCTTCAAGGCCGGCGCTTCGACCCGCATCGAGATCGCGGCATCGATGCGGCTTGCCGAACTGATGGCCAACGAAGCCGTGCAGCTCGTCCAGCACGGCTTCCCGGCGGAGCAATTCTTGCGCACCCTGCCGGGTCAATTGCGGTTGTTGCGCCACGTGCGCATCGGGGTGCGCGACGCTGCCGGACAACCGGTTTCCGATCAAGCCGCGGAGCGAACGGAGCCGCCGCGGGAGGACAGCCGTGCCGCCGCGCCGGCATGGTTCGCCATGCTGATCGGCCCGCCGGTCGAGCGACACGAGGTGGCGGTCGTCGTCGACGGCCGCCCCATCGGCACCGTGGAGATCGTCAGCGAGCCGCGAGACGAAATCGCGGAAGTCTGGGAGAATACCATTGCGCTTGCGGCGGTGGCCGCGGTCACCGTGCTGGTGATCGTCGGTATCCTCTATGTCGTGCTCGGCCGCGTGCTCGACCCGCTCACCGCCCTTGGCACCGGACTGCGCGGCCTGGAGCGACGCGACTACAAGGTGCGGCTGGTGCGCCCGAAGGTGCTGGAGTTTGCCGCGATCGTCGACCGCTTCAACGCGCTCGCGGGCGCGCTCGACGACGTCCGCGCCGAGAACCTGGCGCTCAATCGACGCGTGATTACGGCCCAGGACGACGAGCGCCGGCGCACCGCGCTTGAGCTGCACGACGAGGTCGGGCCGAGCCTGTTCGGCCTCAAGGCCAACGTGGCGTCAATCGCAAAAGCAGCGCTCGGATTGCCGGCGGCCGCGACGGTGGCGGAACGCGTGCGCGATCTTGGCGCGATCATCGATCATCTGCAGGGCATCAACCGTGGCATGCTCAACCGGCTGCGGCCGATGGCGCTTGGCCATGTGCCGTTGGGGGAAATCATTGCCGAGCTTGTGCGCGATCGGGCGCGGGCGCATCCGCATATCGTTTTTACCCATGATGTCGAAACGCTCGACCGCAGCTATGACGACACCGTGGACCTGACGCTCTATCGCTGCGTTCAGGAAAGCCTGACCAATGCGATTCGCCATGCCGACGCGAAGGCTATCGAGGTGAGGGTGGTGGCGTGCGTGATGGCATCTGGTCACCCTCCCCTGGAGGGGGAGGGTCGGACTGCCGGAGGCAGTCCGGGGTGGGGTGACGGCGACGCAGCAAGTGTTGAAGCGGTGTCACCCCCACCCGGACCGCTAACGCGGTCCGACCTCCCCCCTCCAGGGGGAGGTGGTAGCCACGGCGGGGCGTGGCTCGAACTGACGGTGCGCGACGACGGCTTCGGCATCGCGGCAGACCAGGCGCCGGGTTTCGGGCTTCGCGGCATGCAGGAACGGGTTCAGGCGCTCGGCGGCGAGTTTGCGATTGAATCCGCAAACGGCTGCGGCACTTGCGTGCGCATCGTGATTCCGTTGCCCTTGCCGCTGCCGACCATGCTAGCAGTTCCCCATGACCTCGGTTCTCATCATCGATGATCATCCCATCGTGTTGCAGGGGTGCCGGCGCGTGCTCGAGGACGCCGGCATGGGACCGGTACTGACCGCCAGCGATCTCGTCGCCGGCTACCGGCTCCATCGCCGCCACCAACCCGATGTCGTCGTCGTCGACCTGGCCATCCAGGGGAAGGGTCTCGGCGGCCTCGATCTCATCCGCCGCATTCGCACCCACAATCCGCGTGCCCACATCCTGGTGCTCAGCATGCACAATGATGCGATGATCGTGGCGCGTTCGCTGGAGGCCGGGGCGTCCGGCTATGTGCTCAAGGACACCTCGTCGGAACAGCTCGTCAAAGCGGTGCAGCAGGTCGCGAACGGAGTGCCTTATCTCGACGGCGAGCTGGCCATGAAGGTGGCGCTCATCCGTTCGGGCGGCGCGCGCCGCAATCCGCTCGCCGAGCTGACCCCGCGCGAGTTGCAGGTGCTGGCGCTGCTCGCCGACGGCAAGCCCTATGATCGCATCGCGAGCGAGCTTAACGTGAGCTATAAGACCGTCGTCAATGTCAGCTCCCAGCTCAAGCAGAAACTTAAGGCGAGCAATCTTCCCGAGCTGATCAGCACCGCCGTGAAACTCCTCGCGGCGCCCCCCTGATACCCACCGCTCAGACAAGCTTCGGCCCCGACGCGGATCACAGCCCCGGGCGGAACGCGGCCGCCTTCACTTCGTTGAGATCAACAGTACGTGGTCGGTATCAAGTCACTGCAGGAAGGCTGCGGCCGGCGATGCGTTTTCATGTTCGATCCGCTCAACGCCATGACGTCGCCCTGCCAATGGTCGGCCTTCTTTTCAGCGTCATAGCCACTACGGACACGTCGGCGAGGGACTACGGTCAATACCGCGATGTCGATCCGGCGATACGCGAATGGGTTCAGGGACTGAAGGACAAAACGGGTCAAGGTTGCTGTGCAACCGCAGACGGACACCCGGCGGAGTATGAATGGGACACTGCCGGTAATCGCTACAAGGTCCGCATTGAAGGCCAATGGTATGACGTCCCCGCCGAAGCCGTGGTCGACGAGCCGAACAAGCTCGGCTACGCGACCGTCTGGTATTGGTGGTCCTGGGAGCTTGATGGAGAAAAGACCTATCACATCAGGTGTTTCTTGCCCGGTCCCGGCGGTTGAGGCGATTTGGCCGATTTCGTCCAGCCTGTGCGAAGAGCGATTACCAAAAGTTCCCGCTCAGATTTGGAACTTGATCCGGGCGACAGGCAACCGGGAATCGGTCAAGCTCACTGCGCGGATGGGGAGGCGTCGTAAGGCGTCGAGAGGGGCGTAGTGAGAAATCGTGATATGTGCCGATGGGGCCGGCGTGCATCGGTTGTTGCCCCGGCGATTGCGGTCGCACTGGCGATGGATGCGTCGAATGCATCCGCCCAAACGGTGTTGCCCGATATCAACGTGATCGCGCCGTCGCCGCTGCCGCCGCGCCGCGCTCCGCCCCGCCCGGCGACGGCCCCGCAACGCCAGACAAATGCGGCTCCTGCCCAAGCCGCTCCCGAGCGGCCGCCGACCGGCGGCATCGATCGGGACAAGGTGCCGGCCAATACCCAGGTGCTCACCGCGGCGGATCTCGATCACGCGCGATCGCCCGATTTGCTTCAATCCCTGGTGCGGTCGTTGCCGGGCGTATCCGTGAGCGACCAGACCGGCAATCCGTTCCAGCGCGATCTGCAATACCGCGGCTTCACCGCCTCTCCGGTGATCGGCACCCCGCAAGGTCTGGCCGTCTATCAGAACGGCGTGCGCGTCAACGAGGTGTTCGGCGACACGGTCAATTGGGACTTCATCCCGGATGTGGCGGTGCACCGGCTGTCGCTGGTGCCCAACAATCCGGTCTACGGGCTCAATGCGATCGGCGGCGCCATATCGGTCGAGATGAAGAACGGCTTCACCTATCAGGGCAAGGAAGCCGAGGTGATGGGCGGCTCGTACGGCCGCATCCAGGGCGCGGCCCAGGCCGGGTTTCAGGACGGCAACATCGCGGGGTACGTCATGGCGGACGCGATCAAGGACGACGGCTGGCGCCAATTCGCCTCGTCCTCCCGGCTCAAGCGCATGTACGTCGACCTCGGCGCGCGCAACGATCAGAGCGAGTTCCACCTCTCCTTTGCGGGCGCCGACAACACGCTTTCCGGCACCGTCGGCACTCCGCTCGAAATGCTCCAGCGGCAATGGTCGAGCGTCTTCACGTGGCCGCAGACCACGCACAATCAACTCGCCTTGCTGACCGCGAACGGGAGTTACAGTCCGACCGATACGCTCACGCTCTCCGGCAACGCCTACTTCCGCGGCTATTGGCAACACCATCTGGACGGCAACAATACCGACGCTCAGCCCTGCGATCAGACCAAGGTCCCCCAACTCCTTTGTTTCGGCGATGACACGACCCCGCTCAACGGCGCCGACAGTCTGGTCATCCCGACGTCCGCAACCCTCGGCCAGCTCGACCACACCCAGACCAACGCCGCGAGCTATGGCGGCTCGGTCCAGGCGACCAACACTGCGAAGATCCTGGACCACCCCAACAACATCGTGGTCGGCATCAGCATTGATCGCGGCCACGTGCAATTCAACGCCGCGAGCGAACTTGGAACCATCGACCAGAACCTGTTCGTCAACGGCACCGGCGTCATCATCAACCAGGATCAACTCGCGCCCGTGAGCTTGGCATCGAATACGACCTACACTGGGATATACGCCACCGATACCTTCGAGATCACGCCGCGGCTCGCGCTCACTGCGGGCGGACGCTTCAACATCGCCCAGATCACGCTCGACGACCAACTGAGAGGCACGCTCTCGAGCGACAACCGGTTCCAGCGTTTCAACCCGGTGGTCGGCGCAACGTTCAAACTCCTCCCCAATATGACGGTCTATGGGGGCTATTCGGAAGCGAACCGGGCGCCGACGCCGCTCGAGCTCGGCTGCTCCGATCCGTCCCGCCCGTGCCTGATCGACAATTTTCTCGTCTCGGACCCGCCGCTCAAGCAGGTAGTCTCGCACACCGTCGAAGCCGGCCTGCGGGGGAATTTCGCGCCCGGCCCTGTCAACGGACAGGTGCGCTGGAATCTGGGTGTCTTTCGCACGGAGAACACCGACGACATCATCAATGTGGCGGTCAGCGGCACGCTCGGCCAGGGCTACTTCCTCAACGCCGCGAAGACCCGACGCCAGGGGGTTGAAGCCGGCATTGCGTATAATTCCAACCCCTGGAACGTCTACGCCAACTACACTTTCGTCGACGCCACGTTCCAAACTTCCATGACCCTGCCGTCGCCGAACAACCCGGCAAGTCAGGGGAACCCAATCTTCGTCACACCAGGCGACCACATTCCGTCAATCCCGCAGCATCGCTTCAAGGCCGGCATCGAATACACCGTCGCCGACGCCTGGAAGATCGGCATCGACGTCAATGCGGTCGGCAGCCAGTTCGTCGTCGGCGACCAGGCCAACCAGAACCCCAAGGTGCCGCCCTACGCGGTCGTAAACCTGCACGGCTCCTATCAGGTGAACAAAAACGTCGAAGTCTTCGCGATCGTGCAGAACCTGTTCAATCAGCACTATTACACGACCGGAACCTTCTTCGACCCCAAGTCGGTCCCCCCATCCCTCGGCCTCTCCGACCCCCGAATGTTTGTGCCCGGCATGCCGCTCGCCGCCTATGCGGGCCTGCGGGCGAGGTTTTGACGCGGAGCGCAGGCGTCCCCCCTTTGAGGGACCGCGGCTGCCCGCCAACGCTTGCGAAAATCATCTCTTCGCGACTGGCGGCGCGTCTGTCATCGAGGGCGGCAGGACCGCACATGCAGGGTGAGCTACAGATGATCGCCTCACGAACGGCGTGAAACTCGAAATGGGTAAGCTAACCGCCATTCAGTTTGAGCCCAATGATTCCGACAACCACCAAACCGATGCAGCCAACGCGAATAGGATCAAGGCTTTCACCGAACAACACGATACCCATGATGACCGTGCCGACGGCGCCCACCCCGGTCCAGACCGCATAGGCCGTACCGACCGGCAGCACCTGCAGACTGCGTCCGAGGAGAAAAACGAACGCAGCGAGCAACACCAAGGAAGCAATGCTCCAGCCGAGCTTGCTGTAGCCGTCGGCATATTTCATTGAAACCGCCCACAGCACATCGAGCACGCCGGCAGCCAGAAGCATGATCCAGGCAGCGGACGAAGTCATTGGCAGATTCCCTAAAGGCAGTCGTCGGAGCGCCACTAGGCTGCGTTCAACAATCCCTCCGCTCGCATCGCTTCCTGAACCTTTGGTCGAGCGGCGACGCACTCCATGTAGCGATTGAGCTTCGGGAATGGCGTGAGGTCGATGTCTTTCAAACGCGACCAGCCAATGATGGTGAAAGCATAGGCGTCGGCAGCGGTGAAACGTTCCCCCATCAAGTAGCTATTCGCGTTCAGATGTCGTTCGAGTAACGCAAACCGCTCAACGATCTTTGCCCGGGCGGCGCGCTGCGCAAGCCCGCCATGCTCCGGATGAAACAGCCAGGGGCTGAACATCTTGTGAAGCTCTGCGCTGATGAACGTGAGCCATTCCTGCAGCCGGTAGCGTTCTAGCGTGCCCGCCGCTGGCGTGAGGCCGGAACCTGGGGCAAGGTCGCCGACGTACTGCACGATGGCGACACCTTCTGTCAGTAACTGACCGTCGTCCAAGTGAAGCGCGGGAACGTAGCCCTTGGGGTTGATATCAGTGTAGTCGACGCCGTTCTCGGTTCGATGCGGCTCAGCCCTGATGTCGACTCGGACGAGATCAATCGCGATCCCCGCCTCGCGCGCGACGATGTGTGGCGACAGCGAACACGTGCCGGGCGCATAATAGAGTTTCATTAGGACACCTCTTTCACAAGGAACCGCCGTATCGGCTTGCGTCATTGACAAGCCCTGACCGAATGTAGAGTCTGCGCTGCTGCAATACGATATGCCCTTTCACAAGGGGTGCTTGCGAAGATGCAAGCCATGACTGAAGATTGGAACGAGCTCAGGTTGATTCTGGCGATCGCTCGCGGGCGCGGACTCGTCGCTGCGGCCAGCGCTCTGGCGATCGACCACTCGACCGCGTTCCGCCGGCTTCAAGCCATCGAGAATCGATTCGGCCAGCAGCTATTCGAGCGCACCCCGGGAGGGGCCTACGAACCGACGCCTATCAGCGAGCGAATGGCCGCGGCAGGCGAACGCATGGAAGATGAGGTCCTCGCTTTGGCTCGCGATATGGCGGGGCGCGATCACCGCTTGACGGGCCAACTGCGCGTAACCTCTTCCGAAACGCTTGCCCACCGACTGCTCATGCCTCACCTGGCAGCATTTCGCGCCGCTCATCCGGCAATCATTGTTGAGCTGGCAATCGAAAATCGGGTCCTCAATCTCACGCGGCGCGAAGCAGATGTTGCGTTGCGGCCAGTACGGCCGAAGGAAGGCGACCTGTGGGGACGCAAACTGGCGAATCTGGCTTGGACCGCTTACGGGGCGAGAAGCTATTTTGAAACGAAAGGGCGTCCCGAGAGGACAGATGATTTACGGTCACACCTGCTGATCGGGTGGGATGAATCGGCGGCGGGGATCGACGCTGCCGAGTGGCTCGGAAAGGTCGCGCCGCCATCGTGCGTCGTGTACCACACCAACAGCCTCGTCAACCAGCTCAATGCCGCGAAAGCCGGAATTGGCCTCGCAACGCTGCCTTGCTATCTGGGCGATCCCGAACCTGAATTGGCGCGCGCGTTTCCCGATCCCATCGCCGAGCTCACGCGCGAGCTGTGGATCATCACCCACGCCGACCTACGACGGACAGCCCGCGTGCAAGCTTTTTTCGAACTTGTTGGCGGCGGATTGGCTGCGCAGCGTCCGCTCTTCGAAGGCCGCAAGCCCAACCGCCAATCGGCGGCCCGACGTTAGACCATCCTGCAGTTCAGCCCCGAGGAATGCGATACCTGGTCAACACCAATCTGCGCGACGTTTTTCTCGCCATGAAATATGGTGCCCGGCACGCCGGATCACTCCTTGAAGATCGCCATGTCCTTGGTCGGCAGCGGCCCAGGCAGCGTCTGAAGGAACGCATAGATATCCGCGATCTGCTTATCCGACATGACGATCTCGCTATAGGCCGGCATCTCGTTGATGGGCTGACGGAGCTGACCCGTGAAGCCGTCAAACGGCATCGCAGTCTTGGCGAGGATCGGGGCCGGACCGTTCATGGCGCCGCCTTGCCCGGAGCGCCCATGGCAGGTGAAGCACCCCGTTGCGAGATAGAGCCGCTTGCCCTCGGCGGCGTCGCCCGGCGGGGCATCCTGGGCCCGGGCCACACCGTGTCCCCCTGCACATAGGGCGACCGCAAACAGGGCCGCGCTGAACAAGCTCGAAGCTTTACTCATCAATACGCCTCTTTGGCTGACGGGGGAGTTTGCGTCCCCTCCCGCTTGCGGGGGAGGGAATTCTCACCGCGGATCGGTCACGACGTCGATCAGCGCCGGCTCGCCGCGCTTGACGACGGCGATCGCCCGTTTGAGCGCCGGAGCAAGATCCCTCGGATCGGTGATCGGCCCCTCGCCATAAACCCCGAACCCGCGCGCCACGGTGGCATAGTCGACGTTCGGGTCCGTGATTGTGGTGCCGATATGGGCGTTTTCGATGCCGCGGCCGTGCCGGTTCGCCATCGCCTGCAGGTACATGTATTCCTGGTGATAGGCGCGGTTGTTGTGCACGATGTAGAGGATCGGAATGCGGTGGTGCGCTGCCGTCCATAGCGTGGTCGGCACGAACAACAGGTCGCCGTCGCCGTTGAGTGTCACGGTCAGGCGGCCGTGTCGCTTGTTGGCGAGAGCGGCGCCGAGCGAGGCCGGTGCGTTGTAGCCGACGCCGGCGCCGCCCGAGCCGCCGTTCCAGCGGTGCGGCTTGTCGATATTCCACAGCCGCATCGGCCAGGTGTTGCCGATGGTGTTGCCGACCAGCGACCAATCCTCATCCTTGATCTGGGCATAGACCTCGGCGCACATGCGGCCGGTGGTGATTGGTGACGAATCCCAGCCGACCGTCGCGTCCGACTTCGCCTGCTCCAACATGGCAAGACGCGCCGCCGCATAGCGCTTGCCGCGCGCCTCGTAGGCGGATTTACGGCCGGCATCGACGAGCTTCTTCACCGCCTCGGTAAGGGCCGGCAGCGAGGCTTCGCCGTCGCCCGCGACCGACATGTCGATATCGGAGAAGCGGCCGAAATCCTGGTAATTGGCCTTCAGATACATGTCGCGCAGGCCGAGCGAGATGATCTTGGTGCCGGGCTTGTAGAGCGGCTGCGAGGTGCGCACGATGCGGTCGTGGAAGGCATTGAGCGCCGCCCAGTGGTCGTTCATCTCGATCGCCAGGATTACGTCCGCCTGGCCGACTACCACGTTGCGACGGAACGTCTGGTTGAGCGGATGGCGGGACGGGAAGTTGGTGCGCCCGAACCGGTCCATGACGGCGCATTGCAGGACCTCGGCCAGTTCGACAAGGCGCGCCATGCCGGCCGGCGTGCGCGCCATGCGGTCCACCACGATCACCGGCGCCTCGGCGTTGACCAGGAGCTTCGCGACCTCGGCGATGGCGCCGGAATCGGCCTGCGGCGGCACCACCTTGGACAGCTTGGGGATGTGCAGCTTTTCCCCCTCGCTGATCGGATTTTCCTGCAATTCGGCATCGAGAGAGAGCAACACCGGCCCCATCGGCGGGGTGGTGGCGATCTTGTAGGCGCGCACCGCCGACTCGGCGAAATGCTGCAGCGAAGCCGGCTGGTCGTCCCATTTGGTGTAGTCGCGCACGCCAGCCGCGATGTCGACTGCCGAATGCACCCACTCGGCCGTGCTGCTGCCGCGCTTGTTGGCTTCCAGGATGTTGCCGCCGATGCAATAGACCGGCACCCGGTCGCACCAGGCGTTGTACATCGCCATGGTGGCATGCTGCAGGCCGACCACGCCGTGGCAGATCATGGCGAGCGGCTTGCCTTCCATCTTGGCGTAGCCGTGGCCCATCGCCACCGCGATTTCCTCGT
>WNFT01013243.1_pt1 | contig 13316 bp, 13 predicted proteins | sample 5400191 | NCBI WGS metagenome assembly WNFT01 (sample SAMN13153359, study PRJNA577476) | soil metagenome | isolation source: 80 cm saprolite under Madrone tree | place: USA:California | collected 2016-06-14
GTGGCTCCTTCACGATGGAGTTCTACCAGTACGAGGAGGTGCCCGCCAATATCCAGCAGGAGATTATCGAGCAGCACAAGAAGGCGGAAGAGAAGTAGAAGCCCGATTTTCAGGACTCCTCGTCGCACGTGCTCGATAAATCGGCACTCTACCCACGGCGACTCGTCTATGCTTGTGGTGGATGTGGGCTTTGCCCGCCGGCGGCGGGCAAAGCCCACATCCACCACAAATACCTGCGAACTGTCGTGTATACTTCCGTATATACACAAGAAGGAGGCTTGTCGGAAACTGGCAGAGTAGGCGCTATGATCCGTTTCCTTCCCGAAGCGATCGTCATAGCAATTCATGATGACCAGATTCGCCTATACGGCACCCCACCTGATATCACGGCGGGATAACTTGTACCCCTACTTCTTTTTCGACTCGCCAACCCGAGACTTATCACCGCCGCCTTTCGATCCACGCCCCTTCCCCTGCCTGGCACTCTGCTTCTTATCCCTGTGCAACACGGCATTCGCATCCGCCTCATGGCCGTGGCTCACCAACCACTTGCGGGCACGCCCATGCAGATCACTCAGCGTCGGGCTGCCTGCAACCATCATCCACATCGCAAACTCGGGATCAGCAGGCGTATCGGCATCCCATTGGTTTTCGGCTATAAGAAAATCTTGTACGCGCTTGACGTTCAGCGTTCGTAGCACTGCGTCCAGCCGTTGGCGAAAACTCGCGTATTCTGTCATGTCCCTCTTTTTACCAATTCACGCGGCCCCTCCTGAGGAGTTACCTCAGTTGTAGGTCTCTCACTTACGGATGGAGAAGGCCTGGCTGCTGGGGTAGCAGTATTCGCCTTTTGACGATTAAACCGTTCACCGAACTTCATGCCGGGCTTCTCTACCCATTTGAAGAACAAGAAACAGAACGGAATAATAACCACTAGCACCCATAACCAGTATACACTATACGCCTGCTCGGGCGGCCAACCCCTCAGCAAGGGCTGTCCCCATTGTATCAACACAAGCAGTAAAGGGAGGTGCCATATGTACAGACTATAGGAGATCATACCAATCCAGCGCAGCGGAGACCACTCAAACGGCCACTTGAGCCGAGCGGATCCGAAGAGGAGTGCGAGGACGCACAGGCCAAAGGACAACGAAATACAAAGCTCGCTTAATAGGTCGTAATCCTTGTAGAGAAGCGGATTGTTGAAGAGCGGCCACGTATTCACAAATCTCTGGTTGTAACTCCACAGGATCATGGCAAGCAAACAGAGCAAGCCAGCTCCCCAGAGCCAGGGACTCAGCTTTTGCAGGGTTGTACGTACCTTGGGCGAAATTGCAGGATGCTGCGCGTACACAAAACAAAGAGAGAGCAGCATTCCCACTCCGAAATCCTCGAGATACTTCCCACTGACGCCATAGATAAAGAACAGGATGCCATTGAGCATGGAACGGGGTACCAGAAATGTTTCTGCAGGATGCTGATCCATAAAGTAGGCGCCAAAATAGCGTGAGAAGAGACCCCAGGCAATCAAGGCCAGGAGACAGGTGACAGTCGTGGGCAAACGATAGCCCTGTTTGACCCGCCATACGATCAGGCGCATACCCAGCACCAGCAACGGCAAGAGCATATAATATTGCCACTCGATTGCTAGCGTCCAGAACGGGGCGTTGAGTTGTTTGAATGTGGCATGGGAAGAGTCCATGAGGAATGCGAAAAACAATCCCAGTTCTTTCCAGTGTTGCGGTTGTAAGTATTGTCGCTGGAAAAGCAGGACGATGAGTATCAGCGACAGGTAATACGCCGGCAGAATGCGGAAGATGCGCCGCACGTAGAACTGCCGTATGGAAGGCCACGTTTTCTCAAAGAGCAGCGCCTTCGCGAACGGCATAAAGAGCAGAAAACCGGAAAGGACAAAAAAGAGCGTCACCCCATACTTTCCGAAGTACAGGAAAGAATTGAGCAGTGAAGGAGCAGGTGATTGAGGGTCCCATATATGCAGATCACGCGGTATCCGGTAAATATGAAACCAGATCACGATCAAGCAGGCGAACGCGCGCACACCATCGAGTATCGGGATCGTATTTTTCTTTGATGAATCTTCTAGTCCCGCCCGTATCCACTGACCAATTGCCATGGCAATCTGAATGCCACCTGTTCTAGCCATACAGGAGAATGTGCCATATTCCCTCTGGTCTGGAAAACATGCTTACTCTACCTCGAAGGCAGAGTATATAAACGAGTATCCCGGTGTATCACGTTTCATCCTGGTCAGACGGATACACTTTTACCTGAAGAAAGGGGAATACTCGATAGCCTAGTTCAGCATACTGCGGTCGGGATGATCGGCAAAATGGCTGTCGCCGACGAGCATTTGGCGCAGAAATGGCACCTCGCGGTGCAAGAAGGTAATCTCCTCTTGGAGGCGTTGCAACGTCGAGGGATTTTCCAGCAACTGCTGCTTCTGTTCATTCTCTGCATCCAGTACCGAGGCAATGAAGTAGGAAAGCTCGGCAGGAATGGTTGGCAGATCGACCTGCATCGTTTTCCTCCCTGCCGCCTCCAGCAATATGCTCAGGTATGTTTTGAACAGGTCCTCGGCCTGTCTAGCATAGGAGGTTAGCATATGTGTTGGCTCAGAGATATCTTCAAACGGCTCTACCAGAGCGGAAAGATAGGGCTTCTTGCGATGTTGGCTGAGAATACGGAAGCGTTGCACCCCCCTAGCCATAAGGTTAAAGCGACCATCCTTTAGCTCATCCATTTCATGGATCTCCGCCGTGGTGCCAATAGGATACGTCTCCTCGTACATAAACTTGCTCTCCGGGCGCACCAGCACTACGCCGAAAGGCCGATTCTCTTGCTGGCACTCGGTAACCATCTGGCGATAGCGTGGCTCAAAGATATGCAGTGGAAGCACCATGCCAGGAAAAAGTACAAGATTTAAGGGAAACATGGGCAACTCAATAGCAGCCATAGGACTACTCCTTGTGTTCTGTTCAGCCTCCATACGCCGCCTTGCTAGAAGATAATGCCTTCTCTATATTGTAGCGTACCGGGTCAAAAAGGCCTATCGGATAGCTCCGGTGATTATCCATAAGCTGGTAAAGCCGCGTGTGAAGCGCAATGCGAACGTTCAGGTAATCCCTTAGATCAGCCTCACCTGCCCCATCCCCATCGCCGTCTTGTACCCAATCCCGCAATAAAACGCCAACTGTGCCAACAACAGCACCTGCTGCTTCACCGTCAACGGAGCCTCCGCTGTCGTCTCCTCGTCAGGACCACGCACATGATACTTGCACATTCCTACAAAACCTGGCTGCACGTGCGTCGTAAAGTGCACATGGTGGGGTTTAAGGTCGTAATCCACCACGATCACCCCATCATTCTCAACATACTGCTCGATGCGCTCCATCTGTACCACATGCGCCAATTCTGGTGGGGCCAGCTCCTGCCAGCGTCTCGCCAGACCAGGAAAGATGTATTGGGGCAACGGCAAACGCGCATAATGGTTGCCGTATACACTGGTCTTCGCATTGCCTTTGCTAAACGTCGTCAGCGAGGCGAACTCCAATGCTAACGGCTCAACCTTACCCAAACGCAGCGTTTTTGCTTTCTCTACTAGCTGAACAAACGACGTGAAGCCTGTCCAGCTTGATACATCATCGTTGTCAACAATCACTTCTTCTAGCAGGAAGACCTGTTTGCCAATGCGCATGAAGGGCGGTTTCGTTGCTCCAGATTCGCTCATGTTGAAGTGCATGAGTGCGTTGTAAAACAGGGGGAACAATTCGCCCAGCAGTAGTGTGATGCGTATGGTGTAGGTCTTCTCGGGGTCCAGTGGCAGGTGCACATTCTCTCGCTCTGCCTGGCGCATCCTCGACTCGGGCAATGGAAATTGCAGGCTGGAGCAGGTGAACAAACGCCGCCTGTTGCCTTCGTGCAGCCATGTAGCGACATCAGGGGCGGCGGACCTGAGCCAGTTCAGCCACGCGCCGTGCACGAGTTCGCCTGAGAAGGGCATGAGGGTTCCCTGTTGGAGGGGGCGCAGTTTTAGGAGGAAGGCGTAGAGCTTTGCGGGGGCTGTTGACGAAAGTGGTATGTCCATGAAAATGATCCCTTTCCGCTCGGCAAAGGTAGAGTAACAAAATTCTCCTGAGCATCAGGGTGTATTCTTCGTATCAGCGATGCGTTTCCCTATGCTGTCCTCGGTATCGAACCAGTCCCGTTTACTCGGATAGTAATAATTCACGTCAGGATCAGGCGGCCAGTGCCAGATACGCCGCAGGTCTGTCATAGCGATCTGCACAAGGCGAGTTCGAGAGAAGTCAGCAATGTGCTGATTCAGCAGATCCCACAACTCATCGCCTTGTAGAATGGTTTTGCCGCGTTCCGGTCCAGGTTGCGTGTACCGTTTGGAGTAGTCTATCAGTGTCAAGCTCGTCGGTGTCAGCAATATCGAACCAAGCCCCAGAGGTTTGCCATAGCCGATTTTGTGACGCATATTGTGCTCTAATACGATAGCTAGCATCAACGCGGCAAACTCGTCAGCCTCAAGATTAGTAAAATCGACGCGAAAGTGGAACCTGGTGTCATAATCGAGCGGCTGAATAAAACGATTCGCCAGGATATTGCCAAAGTAGATAGGCCCGGCCGCTGTGAGAGGTTCCACTTCTGGCGAATGGTGGAAGTAGTATTTACGGCCCGCGATCTGTTTCTTAGCTTGATCCAGGTAAAAGTCGCGATGGCGAGGTTTTGGTTCCACCAATACTGCCGTATGGATAGGCTCGTACTTGCGTACCTGGTCTGCATATGCACACGCATCGCCAATATTGACTTTGCCCAGAAACACTCCCCGCGTGCGCTCCTTCAACATCCCAAACGTACGACACGCAATGCAGAGCTGTGTATTGTTGCCACAACGTTCGAAGCTCGTTGGTACATTCGCCCTGTAGTTCACCTTGCCTCGTTCGTATTGGCCATCAAAGAGGGTAAGACACCCATTTCCAAGCGTCTCTACAAGGCAACGCAGCATGCCCTTCAGAGAACTACCCGGAACAATGTATTCGCCTTGTTTGTTTTGCATGAATTGCGCGGGCTTCTTGGGGTCCGGTGAGACAGTGCGTGGATCAGAAACGAATATGGGAGTCTCGGCAAACACGTCAACCTCGATGTGACCCGAATAGAGCTGCTGTGCCCCCTGGCCGACGAGTCGGTGGTGCCAGACGGGTTGACGACGCTCTGGAGGTTTGCTCCAGTCAATGCGCACAAAGTCATAAGGGTTCATACTTCTTACTCCGCAGCTTCAAGACCCTGAAAACGAAACAACTCCACTTTGCCCGTTGTTTCTTCAACATACTCACAAACAGCCAGGCGAACTCGTCGCGCACCCACCGGAGCAGGATAACGCAGGAGACGCGGAATACGTACTTCAGCATAATATCCGGGGGAGGGAGCTATGCCCATTTTTTCAAGTTTCCCTGGTTCGAGATATTCGCCGAAGAGATAGTAATGCCGCGGATGTTCGCTCTTCTTCAGATTCAAGCCACGCTTGACTTTCAACGATGGTAGGCTACGCTCCGTGCCCAGGTAAACCGCCTGTATCTTGCCGTTATTTTGCTCCCAGCGTAGCTCGAAATCAGAATGGAAAATGCGCCCAGAGGTATAATTTGCAAACGATATGCGAGCATCAAAGTGCCAAAAACGTAGCAAGTCCTGGCGCTCCCGCTGGTCCACCACCACGTACGCGGGAAAGCTTTCCACCAGGAACAGCGCTTGTTGCTGCTCCTCTGCCGTGAATTGGCATTCTGCAATGAGAGCGTCAATATCATCGACCGGGCCAGCACACAACATCTCCATTGCATCCCTCCTCTGTTGAACAGCCGCTAGCGGCTTCTCGTGCGTGTCGACTCTGCCGCCACCTGTTCCGGCCAATCACGCATGCGCTGAATAAACTGCTCAATTGCAGCATCTCGCAAAGCGCTCAGAGCATCACCTGTGAAGGCGCGACTGCTGCGAACTCTCGCTCCGTGCTACCGATTGCGAAAGTTCCAGGAAATCATCTTGCCACGTTCCATAGCTACCATCATTGAGCCAGCGTCCCAGGCCCCACAGTTCATTGACCGGTTCCTCGCTCCCGCGAATGATACTGGTCACCAACCCGCCAGGCCGTCCCTTCTTCTCCTGCACACTTATCTCGGCTTTGACCTTGCCAAGGCCACGGGAACGCCCCGAACCAATGCGTATCAACTCATCTTCCATATCCTGCATCACGACGAACAGCATACCAAGCTGCCATATCTCAAAGTTGCGCAGGTGAATATCGGTTTCAAAGATGACGCCTGTGCTCACGACCTCCAGCTCAAACTTGGCACCATGGCTGGCCCCACCTGTGAGGCGATCAATACCAACCCCATCGCGCTGCTCCTTTATTTCGTTTGAGGCCAGGTAGGCATCGCTGATGGCAACACGCCCAATAAAGCCGGTGGAGCCAAAGAGTCGGCAAGCCGGGCAGGAATCCGCGTACACGAGATCCGTTCTTTCTTCCAGCTTTTTACGTTCTTCCTCACTCTTCTTGGCACGCTGCGTAAAGGTCGCCCCGCACGAGTCTCGATAGTCGCGCTGCCTCTGGCTCAAGTCTGCTTCCTTGTCCTCATTGCCCTCGAATGGATAGCAGACCACCCGCGGTTTCAAGCTACAGACAATTTTTTCGAGATGACTGCGGAAGACCCCTTTGAGCGAACTGCCGGGCAAGAATACTTCTTGCCGCCCGTTGCGAAAGGTCAATACCGGTGTCATATCAGGGCCGCTGATGCTCGCGTGACCAGATTTGATGAGTAGTGGTCCTGTAGTGGTAATACGTAGGGTACAGTACGCTTCATTTACTAGTTTCTTCAACATAAAAGCTTGCTCCTCCAGTTGGACAAGCTAGCAGGGCAACCGCAAGGGCAATACTGTTCAAATAAAGCCACCAGCATGGCGACCGCAAGGGCCCTCCCAACCCCATTCCACCTCCCTCGCCACTACTATACTACGGCTTCCCAGCCACGATGTCTTCACGTGTCACGGAGGTTCCAACCTCCGATTTTTGCTAGAACCTATTACTGAAAAATGGTTGTGATATACTCTTCTAGAAACGCCTGGCCCGAGACTTTACGTGAGAACTCCCGTTTGAGCAGGTAGTTTCGCAAGCGCCTGTTTTTCTCATCTTCCTTTACTCCGGTCAGTTCGAGGGCAGAAACTTCTAGATCGTTGAGATGGCAGACACCTAGTCCTCGTGAACGTTTGCCGCCGATTGCACCGAAGCCATGCACAAACTCGCTCAGGCCAACGCAGATAATCTGTAAGTCTTGTGGCGTCGCGTTCTCTAACGTAATCTCCAGGTTAAACACTGCGCTGGCAGGTACTACCTCAAAATCATACTTCAGGCGATCTTTCGCTGTTTCGCTATCACGGTCAATCGCCACACCATCACGGACCTGGATAATGCCGCTCCATTCCTCACGCGGCATATAGAGGTCACTCACATTCAGACGCGCGGCGGCAAAAGGCGAGCCGAACAAGTGACAGGTGTTGCAGAGATCATCGATGGCTTTCTCAGTAACTTCCCATTCCCGCCCTGGCTTATCGCGCCTCTCTTGTGCAATGGCCCGCTGTCGAACTGTTGGGCATATCTTTGTGTTGTTCTTTTTCGCCTCCTGAATTGCCTCATCACTCAGATCAATCAATCCACACGAGGACAATCCCGCTGTTGCAGGAAGGCTGGGAACCAGCTTCTCGACGGTGCTACGTAATGCGCCCTTGAAACTGGAACCAGGGATAAAAGGTATCTCTTCCGGCGTGAGTACGACAGGGCTATCGCTATTGCTTAATGTGACCTTGCCGCCTCCAATATGGAGAGCCGTCTGCATGACCAACCGCCCCGTAAAGACATAACGGTTGCGTAGTTCATAGCGATTTTGAAACTCCTGGCGAGTTGTTTGATCGGTCGAAGCCATATCTACCTCCTGTTAGCTCTCTCTTTCGCCTTTTTATCAGTTTGTTCCGCTGCTAGAAGCCCGTTCTCTGCCACCAGGTGCTGAATGAAATCACGAGCTAGCAGCGCCATCAACTCATCCGACTCTTGCCTGGCATCCTTGCTGTTCAGCCCATCCGTCAGCAAGTGAAATTCATCTTTTAAGCGCTTTCTCTGCATCAGTGATAAGGCCTTTTCAAGGGCAGTGTAAAACTTCTTAATATCACTGCGCGATGGAGGCCAGTTGCGCTCAAGCTGATGTTTGACAAACCTGTACAGTTCATCATATTTGGAAGATTCTGCAATGCTCAACAGCCCTGTCACCTGGCTCGTGGGCAGTGGATCACAGTCCTCTTCTTGCACCAATTGCTGTACAAAGGACACCGCCTCGGCATAGAGTACCGTGTCACTGATCAGCCATATTTTCTGCAACTGCTTTGAGGAAAGCATCGTGACTCCTCTTTCGTTTCCAGGCCTTACTTTTTGCTGCCAAGACTTACTTGATACTCGTATTCCACGACCATCTGACGAATAAACTGACGAATAAGCAGAAGATAGATACGTCGGCGCTCCTGCTTATCAGCATCTGTCACATCGCCAATATTCAACTTTTTAGGACTGCATATACTCGTCAGTTTATTCATCAGTTCTTTTTCCAGGTACGTCTTGAGGCGCTCCCCAAAACCCTGGTCAGAGCCTTCATTCGCGGGAAACGCCTGACGCCAGTAGGAAAAACGAGCAGTTTGTTTCTTAATGTAGTCGAAGATATCTGAAGTTTTGAGCGCACTTTCAGCAATGTTTTCCATGCCGGTCATCTGGGAACGATGCGCCGCCTTCAAGGCATAAGCCGCGTGGTCGCCTAGCTTTACCGCGTCATCATAGAAGTTTTCAGCCTGGATATTGACCTCGCGAATGATTTTCATTTCAGGGTTCATCGCAACTCTACCTCCAAATGGAATGGGTCGGATATGCACACACGCCCAAAACCTTCAGCCCGCCGCCGACCGATGCCGTTTTCCTCGAGTTCAAACAATGACTGCAACAATGCCTCCTCCGGTTCGAGCGAGGAAGCAAACAGGAAAACAGAGCATGTTTCTATCACGTACTCATTGGTTCTGGGCGTACCCCACAGTTCATTCCAGCCTGTCACACGTCGCACACTGGCCGCCTGATAGACCAGGTCAAAGGTCTCCGTAGGAAGGCCGACAAGTTCCGCCAACGTTTCCCCGCTGATCGTGCCATAGTAGCGCAGCAGGGGATCGCAGAGGATCAGCGGCGAATGGAGCGTCAGAGCAAAGTAGAACGGTTTGAGATCGTGCAGATCGTTTACTTCTGCAAGGTTACGCAGCTTCGTATTGAACGCTTCCAATCGCTCTTTGAATACCCTAAACCTATACTCTTCTATTGGCTCCTCTTCTGGCTCCTCTATTGACTCGACGCTGAGAGACACCCGCCCTAACCCTCGTGTCCGTCCTGTTCCAACACGCACCAGCCCCGAATTAGCGACCTCATCAATAAAACGTTGGAACGGCGCAGCCAGTGGCTCTGCTAATTTCACCGTGCCCCAGAAACGTGTATGTTCATCAAACACCTGGCGATTGTACAGAATACCTTCCTCCACCGTCCCGGACTTGCGATTGATGCCCGTATGCGTTTGCAGGCGAGTATTGACTTTCGCAACGATCATCTGCACTTCTTCATCGTCATTGCGGCGATAGTATCCTGTGAAATGATCCATAGACGCACCACAATCCGGCGGGCATGATTTATGCTGTTGCAGTAGCTTGAGTGCAGAGATATCTCCGTTCTTCAACCCATCGCGGCTGCCCAGTTTGAACATAACCCAATCCAGCAGCCCATCACGCACGCCATGTCGCTCCTCATCGTCATCCTCGCCCTCAAACATATAGCGAAAACCAGGGAAGCGTTTGCATGTCTGGGCAGTCTTTGGCAGCGGATAGACCGGGAGGTTTGCGTCTTGCATCCCCTGATCCCTGAAAGAAGCCGGGTAGAGGTCAGGATAGTGGACCTGTCCACTGAGGAAGAGTGACTCGAACTCACTTGTGCTGTCACCATGTAGCAGTCGATATGCAGCAGCCAGGCTCCCTGCCAGAGATGTGCCTGTGATATACGGGGCTGTTCCTGCCCCTCCCGGTGCATGGTCAGAGCGTATAGCCAGCGGCGACACGGCGTTCAAATCAATGGAGAAGTGTTTCACGCTCTCAACCTCCTAAGACAGATAGTAATAGCTGAGGGCATCTAGCTGTTCCAGCCAGGCATGCCACGTTTCTTTTGTACATTCTTTTGTATTCAGCATTACCCCGGTAATCTCGCAGGCGCATTTGCCTTTGCCCGCGGATTTATTCCCACCCAGTCGCTCAATCATGCGCAAACCGGCCAGCAAAAGCAGCAACGAATAGGTAGGGGCATCTTGGAGACTAACCTTCTCAAAACAAGCATGGATGCTGGGATCGACGGCAGTACACTCTAGCCAGCCAAGAATCGTTCCCTTGAAGGTGATATCACTTATGCCAAACTCGCTTGTATACAATGCCCCTTTTACCGCGGTGCGCGTGGGCCGATCAAGCCGTACCTGTGTATAGATATCCACCTGCAAACTCTTATACTTACCCTTGCCATCTCCTTTTTCTGGACTATCATCTGGGCTATCATATTGCTGCTTATCCTCTGGTGCCTGGCGGGCATCGTCAAAGAAGAGTCGCCCTGGACTGGTCTGGGAGCCAAAGATACGTGTTACCATCGTCGCCATTTGACCGAATCCCTGCAATGCTGCCTCCGCATTGTGGGGACTTTGCACACGCTCTTTCATCTGCTCATCTTGCTCGTAGAAACGAGCCAGTTGCTCGCAGTGCTCGCGCAACACCCCTTTGAACGTCGATCCGGGAACATAGAGATACTCCTCGCTGTCACGCACGATGGTGCGATCGACGAGGCCTTCACGGATACCCGTTCCACAGTGAAACGGCGTCTCAAACTTCAGGTCATAGTCTATCTGAATGCGATCAATCTTTGTTGTCACCGTCAACCTCCTCTCTCGCTACAAAGTCGTAGAGTTCGACGAAGTCGAGTAGAAATGTGCGGTAGGTGTCCGTCCCGTCGGCAAACCAGGGGAAGGTGACACGGGGGAACATTGTAGCTGGATTTTCAGGATCACTATACTGCAACTGGTAGTGTCCGCCAAATTTGTAAACCTCGTTCACTACGGTCTCACGCTGTTTGGCTCTCCAGTTTCTCAGCACTGCCAACCCTTCCTGTACCGATGTCGTCAGGTTCTTTTTTAGCACAGCCTCGCGCACTTGATGCAACTTGGTGCGCCCCAGCCCTAGCTTATTGCCATCACGAATCGCATTGAGAAGTTCTGTCAAGTGCTCAACAGTATATGGGCGCAATGTCGCGTAAAATGCCATATCTTGCTTCTGACTGCCCACCTGTTTCTTCTTGTCGTACAAAGACCTGTAGACTCGTTTGAAATCGTGGCTTGTAGTACCCGCCACAACTACAAAATTGATACGGGTATCACCGTACTCACTCCCCTTCGTTGTTCGCGTTCTTGTGCCTTCTGTCTTAGCAAACTTCAGCGTACTCTCGGCAATGTCCTGCAATAATCCGAATGGGTACTTTACGGGCGCGAGCACGATCCCGACTGAAAGGGTATGTTTCTTGTGCGTTCGTTCATGAAATTGCTCGGCAATAGTAAGTGCGACATCCATTGCTACTGATGCAGGAGTAACCATGAGGACATCATCGCCACCGATGAGCAGAATATCAAAGGGAAACAAAGGCTCTTGTGAGCCACCCGTCCAAACAGCATTCTGCTTAGCGTGCTGTCCTACCGCGAGATATTTTTCAATGCCATCGCACACCGCCCTATAAACGGCATCGTCTACCTTTTCAGCGAACTGCTTTACCGCTTCCAGGGTTCGCAACTCTTCGAGCTTCTTCCCCATGCCATTAGCATCCGCGTAGATGAGTCCAAAGTAATCTTTTGCGCCTTTGAAGTTGCGGAAGACGTTAAAGTCACTCGGACGCTTTGTTCCACGCGGAAGTCTGTAGTTGATATTACGCAAGACCGCAATCAGGGTATCCCAAAGAGGACTCGCAGTACTGGATGGATTCTTTTCCAGCAAGTCTTCTATGCAATCTCTGACATTATCGTCTTCTTCGCGTTTCCGCAAGCAACTGGCACAAAAGAGCGCATCCCGCTCATCAGGGTCTGGAACTCCCGTTTTATCGTGCCCCTCGGCATACTCGATCCCACAGGCGTGGCAGGGGCGCATAAAGGGATGAGAAGGCAGGGCAAGTACATCCGGGGGACTATTCTTCTCCTCACGCAGGCGATAACGCAACAACTCAAGAATATCCCAGATGTCATCATGCCAAACATCTTTGATATTTGCCGGAATCTCTTGCTCAACATAGGTGATCGATGCACCCCCACCAGTCTTTTTCCTGTATTCTTCCTTGACCTTTTGACCAAAGTCCTTGGCTTTGTCCGAGTCAAGCAGGAACAGGCCTGAACCACCATTCGCGTAGACTTCTTCTGCCTGCGGGTCCACGCTGAGAGCTATTTTTTTCATTTCCTTGCGGTTGAGGGTATCGAGTAACGAACTGGCCCCGCGGATTTCTTTCAGCTTATTGGTGCCAAAGACATAGCCTTTGATATGGTCGGTATCCAATGCTACCAGTGATTGCCCCACGAAGGTCTTTCCTCCAGCTTCTCTAAGTTTGCGTTTGAGGTATAGCTCAAGCATCGGTAGTATAACATACTTGATGAGCATTTCATACAGGAAATCTTCTGAATTTTCTCAGAAGTGGTTCTGATATTCAGAAGTTCATGGCTCACCGCTCCTATTCTAATAAGCTCAGCCGCGCGGGTCGCAGTGCCGGGGTCGCTGAGCGTAGATCCGCGCATGGCTTGTACAGCGCTTTGGCGGGAAAATCGTTACTAAGAAGATGGGCTTTTTGGGGGGAAAATGCCCTCCAAAAAGGAGACCCGCGCAAATCATTGCTTTTTTTGGCTTCCCATGCTAGACTAGAGGCATAGCAGGCTAAATGGTTGGCCTCCCGCTTGCGGGCTTGAAACGACCATCTTTAATAGCTCTGCTATAACCTGGTCATTGGCTAAATGGTTGGCCTCCCGCTTGCGGGCTTGAAACCGCAATAGATATCATCATGGCAATCATAGCCTTCATGGCTAAATGGTTGGCCTCCCGCTTGCGGGCTTGAAACGGAAAGGAAGCATCTGGATCTCTGGCTCCTTTCAGTGGCTAAATGGTTGGCCTCC
>WNFT01014289.1_pt1 | contig 13313 bp, 8 predicted proteins | sample 5400191 | NCBI WGS metagenome assembly WNFT01 (sample SAMN13153359, study PRJNA577476) | soil metagenome | isolation source: 80 cm saprolite under Madrone tree | place: USA:California | collected 2016-06-14
GGAGACGAAGGCGGCTGCCGCGGCCGGATGGGACCTGGTGGTGATGGACGAAGCGCACCACTTGCGCGGGGCGCGGGCCTACGAAGTGGCGCAGTCGCTGGCGGCGAAGACCTGGGGCCTGTTGCTGCTCACCGCGACCCCGCTGCAGCTCGACCCGGCGGAGTACCACGCGCTCTTGCGCCTGGTGGACCCGGCGCCGGCGGCGACCGAGGAGGAGCTCCGCGCCCGGCTCGCCCGCCAAGGCGATCTCTCCTCGGAGGTCCGCGCGCTGCTCGCGGGGGACGCGTCGGCGGCGGGCCGCATCGCCAAGCTCTTTCCCGACGATCCGGCGTTGCGCGAGCTCGGCGGGCCGGCACTCCTCGGCCACCTCGCCGAGAGCTACGGGCTCTCGGCGCGCTTGCTGCGCAACCGCCGCGCGGTCGTCGGCGGATTCACCCCACGAAGCCTGACCCGGATCGAAGTGAAGCCGACGGACGAAGAGCGGGAGCTCGAGCGCGAGGTCCGGCAGGCGCTCTCCCGGGCCCGGCTGCCGTCCGGCGCCGTGCTGGCCGGGCTCCTCCGCCGGATGGGCAGCTCGCCGCCGGCGCTCGCCGCGGGGCTTGCGGGCGTCGGGGAGAAGAAGCTGGCGCAGCGGGCGCTGGCGCTCTCGCAAGACTCGAAGCTCGAGGCCTTTCTCCGGCTGGTGGACGAGCTGGGGCCCTCCGAGAAGCTGCTGGTCTTCGCCGAGCCGCGGGAGACCATCGAGTACCTCAAGACCGCGCTGGCGCGCCGGCGGATCGAAGCGCTGGCGTACGTGGGCGACCTGGCGCCGGCGGAGCGCGACAAGATGGTCGCCCGCTTCCGCGATCCCGACGGCCCCCGCATCCTGCTCTCCACCGAGCTGGGAGGAGAAGGGCGCAACTTCCAGCACTGCCACGTGCTGGTGAACTACGACCTGGCCTGGAGCCCCGCGGCCATCGAGCAGCGCATCGGGCGCATCGACCGCATCGGCCAGTCGCGCGAGGTGCGCATCTACGCCTTCCGCCCCGAGGGGACGCTCGCTGCGCGCGTGCTCGACGTCCTCGATTCCGGAGTCGGCGTGTTCAGCGAGCCGGTGGGCGGCCTCGATCCGGTGCTGGAGAGCGTGGAGCCCGAGCTGCTCGCGCTGGCGGCGACGGACGATGACGCGAGCTGGGAGAAGATGACGCGCGATCTCGCCGCGCGCGTCTCGGCGGCGCGGGCGGAGGTGGCGCGCGCCTACGATCCGCTGCTCGACCTGCGCAGCTGCGATCCGGGAGCGGTCCGGGCGCTGGCCGATCGGGGCGCGGCGAGGATCGGCGCGCGCCTTCCGGCCGGCGCGGATGCCGAGAGCGCCCTGCGCACCGTCGCCGCGGGCCTGGAGGGCCGGCTGGAGGCGGTGACCATCGAGGCGGCGAAGCGCGTGGGGCTGGCGGTCGACGTGGAGGTGGACGTGCTTCCGGGACAGGTGTCGTTCCACGTCGGTCCCGAGCTGAAGGTGGATGCGCTGGCCGGCTTCGATCTGTCGCAGGACCGCACCGTCGTCGGATCGTTCCGGCGCGAGGTCGCGGTGCGGCACGAGGAGCACGATTCCTTCGCCACCGGGCACCCGCTGGTCGAGGCGCTGTTCTCCTGGGTGCGCGACGGCGAGCTGGGCCGCGCCACGGTGGCCCGGGCACGCATCCGCGGTCTCTCCGGCGCGGCGCTCGACGTGCGCTTCCTCGTCGCCCTGCCCGAGCCGGCGGACCTCGCCCAGGGCGCGCGCGTGCCGTCGCGGCGCGCGGCCCGCCACCTGGAAGAGGCGCTGGTCCGCGTGGCGGTGCGGCTGGACGGACGTGGAGGAGCGCGGGTGGAGGACGCGCTGGCCTCGCAGCTCGACGCCGCGGAGCTGGAACCGGTGCCGGCGCCGGACGGCGGCCCGCCAGCGGCGTTCGCGCAGGCGGTGGAGTCGGCGCTGCGCGTCGCCCAGGAGGAAGCGCAGCGGCGGCTGCGGGAGCTGGTGGAGGGGGCGAAGGCGGGGATCCGGTCGGAGCAGGAGTCGGCGCGCCGGCGGGTGGGACGGTGGCTGGCGCAGAGCAAGGTGCCGGCGGCGGAAGCGGAGAAGGTGTTGGCGCGGGAGTCGCGCGTGTACGAGGAGTCGGCGGCGGCGCTGGAGGGGGCGAGACTGGAGCTCGATCAGGCGGCGCTCGTGCAGCTCGCGTGAGTCAGCGGGCGTTGTAGGCGAGGCCGATCAGCGTGGTGAATCCGGTCTGCGTAGTGTTGTTGCCGGTTTGCAGGGCGAATTGGGGCCCGACGCGGAACCGCGCGGTCACGGCGAGATTGCGATCGATCAGGTACTCCCCTCCGGCGCCGAACTGGGGGCCGAACATGACGCCCGCCGGATTGGAGAAGGAGACCAGCACGGGAAAGTCCGCTCCGACGTCCAGCGTGAGCGGCGGGCTGACGTGGAAGCCGGTGACGAAGCCGACCGGTCCGCCCAGGCCGAACATCACGCCGCCGCTGTTGTCGTGGCTGCCGTAGAGGTATGCGCCCGGTTGCATCTGGAAGGCGAACGCGGTGTCGCCGGTGGTCGCCAGGGTGCGGCGGTACGGAACGGCGAGATTGACGCCGGCGACGGTCGTCGTGGTCCCTTCGATCCCGTAGTTGAACCCGATGTGGAACCCCACGTCGCTCCGCTCGTCCAGCCCCTTCAAATACGTGAAGCCGATCCCCGGCCAACCCGCCTCGAACTGGAGGACGGCGTTGCCCGCTCCGGCGGTCTGGCCGGCGGTGGCGCTCCAGTTCGCATTCAGGTCCGTCGAGGGTTGGATGCTGGTCTCGACGAGCTGCGCGCGCGACGGCGCGGAGAGCCCCAGCGCCGAAACCAGGACGGCCGATGCCACGGTGTGCCGGATCATGATCTCTCAACCTTGGGTTTCACTCGCTCGCAAGCAAGGGCATCGCTCCGTGGAGCGACTCTTCGTCGCTTGATCTTCTCGGTTCGTCGGGTAGGTTGCCCCGCGATGCGGGTGCTCGCCGGAGACATCGGGGGGACGAAGACCCTGCTGGCGATCTGCGAAGTGTCGCCGCCGGGAGGGCGCGAGGGCCCCGTTTCGATCGAGGTGCTGGCGAGCGCTCGCTACGACAGCCGCAAGTTTCCGGGGCTCGGCGCCATCTGCCGGGCGTTCGAGGAGGAAGTGCGGCAGCCCATGCCGCGATTCGCCGGATTCGGTGTCGCCGGGCCCGTGGCGAAGGGACGGAGCCACACCACCAACCTGCCTTGGATCGTGGACGCGCGCGATCTGGCGCGGACGCTCGGGGTCGAGTCGGTCTGCCTGGCGAACGATTTCTACGCCCTGGCCTTGGGAATCCCCGCGCTCCGGCCCAAGGATCTCGTCCCGCTGAACGAAGGCGTGCGGGACCCGCGAGGCCCGTGGGCGATCATCGGCGCCGGGACCGGCCTGGGGGAAGCCATCGCCATGCTCGGCGACTCCGGCGCGCGCGAGGTGCTCGCCACCGAGGGCGGCCACTGCACCTTCGCTCCCAGGACCGAGCTGGAGTGGGGCGTGCAGCGCTTCCTGGCGCAGCGATATGACCACGTCAGCTGGGAGCGGGTCGTCTCCGGAGAGGGGCTGGTCAATCTCACCGAGGCCATCGCGCACGTCACCGGCCAGAAGCCCGGCGACGCGCTCGCCGAAGCGATCGCGCACGATCGCGCGAACGCGCCTGCCGCGGTGACCGCCGGCGCCATCGCCGGCGACGCTCTCTGCCGCCAGGTGGTCGAGCTGTTCTGCGAGCTCTACGGCGCCGAGGCCGGCAACCTGGCCTTGAAGACGCTGGCCACCGGCGGCGTGTTCGTCGCGGGCGGCATCGCGCCGAAGATCCTCGGCTTCATCACCGACGGCCGGTTCCGCGCGGCCTTCCTCGATAAAGGTCGGATGCGCGTACTGCTCGAGCAGATGCCGGTGCAGCTCGTCCTCGACACCGAGGCGGGACTTCTTGGAGCGGCGGCATTGGCCGCCCGCGAGGCGTATTTCTTGCACAATCCGGGTCAAACCCCAACCACGAGCCTCGAATGAACCGCGAGCTAGAGCAGAAGATCATCGACGCTGTCCGATTCTTGTCGATCGACGCTGTCGAGAAGGCGAACAGCGGTCACCCCGGCCTGCCGATGGGCGCGGCTCCGATGGCGTATGTCCTCTGGGCCCGGCACCTGCGCTTCAACCCGAAGGATCCGCGCTGGGCCAATCGGGATCGGTTCGTGCTCTCCGCCGGGCACGGGTCGATGTTGCTCTATTCCCTGCTCTACTTCGCCGGATTCGACCTCAGCCTGGACGACATCAAGGCGTTCCGGCAGTACGGATCGAAGACGCCGGGGCACCCCGAGTTCCGCGACACGCCGGGCGTCGAGGCCACCACCGGTCCGCTCGGGCAGGGCATCTCCAACGCGGTGGGCATGGCGCTCTCGCAGCGCATGCTCGCCGCGCGGATGAACGACGGGGGGAGCTTCCCCATCGACAACTTCGTCTACGTCCTCTGCAGCGACGGAGATCTGATGGAGGGCGTGGCCTCCGAGGCGTGCTCGCTCGGCGGTCATCTCAAGCTGGGCAACCTGATCGCGCTGTACGACGACAACCTGGTCTCGCTCGCCGGGCGCACGGACGTGACCTTCACCGAGGATCGGGAGAAGCGGTTCGAGGCGTACGGCTGGCACGTGCAGCACGTCGACGACGGCAACGACGTGGAGGCCATCGACCGCGCCGTCCGCGCCGCCAAGGCGGACCCGCGGCCCTCGTTCATCCGGGTGCGCACCGTGCTCGGCTACGGCTCTCCCCACAAGGCGAACACGCACGAGGCGCACGGGTCGCCGCTGGGCAAGGACGAGGTCAGGGCCACCAAGCAGAACCTCGGCTGGCCCGTGGAGCCTCCGTTCCTGGTCCCCGACGAGGTGCGGAGCTTCTGGGCGGGGCGGATCGAGGAGCTGAAGAAGGTCTACGAGGACTGGCAGCGCCGGTTCGCGGACTGGCAGCGGGGAAATCCAAGCAAGGCGAAGCTCTGGGAGGCGCTGGTGCGGAAGGAGCTGCCGCAAGACCTCCCCGAACAGCTCGTCTCGGCCGTCGCCACCCCGAACGCGCCGGAGGCCACGCGCAAGCACGGCCAGGCCATCCTACAGAAAGCGGCGCAGCTGGTCCCGGGGCTGGTGGGCGGCTCGGCCGACCTGGATCCCTCGACGTTCACGTACATCAAGGACGGCGGCGACGTTCAGCCCGGCAACTACGCCGGGCGCAACATCCACTTCGGAGTGCGCGAGCACGGGATGGGCGCCATCGTCAACGGGTTCGCGTACGACGGGTTCTTCAAGCCGTACAGCGCCACGTTCCTGATCTTCTCCGACTACATGCGGCCGCCCATCCGGCTCGCCGCGCTGTCCCATCTGCCCAGCATCTTCGTCTACACGCACGACTCCATCTTCCTTGGCGAGGACGGGCCCACGCACCAGCCCGTGGAGCAGCTCGCCACGCTCCGTGCCATCCCCAATCTCGAGGTCTGGCGGCCGGCGGACGGAGGCGAGACCGCGGCATCGTGGGCCGCCGCGCTCAGCCGCCAGGACGGCCCCACCACGCTGGTGTTCACCCGCCAGAAGCTGCCGGTGCTGCAGCGGAGCGCGCCCTTCGACGTGCGGCAGGCCCTGCGCGGCGCGTACGCGCTCAACGACGTCGCCGATCCCGACCTGGTGATCCTCGCCACGGGCAGCGAGGTGGCGACCTCGCAGCAGGCGCTGCAGTTCCTGGACAAGTCGCTCAAGGTCCGGGTGGTCTCCATGCCCTGCGTGGAACGTTTCCTGAAGTGGAGCGCCGACGAGCAGCGCCGCCTGATCCCCCGGGGCCGCGCGAAGCTGGCGGCGGTGGAGGCCGCCCTCGGGCTGGACTGGTACCGCATCATCGCCGACGGGCTGGTGGTGGGCATCGACCGATTCGGGGCCAGCGCGCCGGACAAGGCGCTGGCGGAAGCGTATGACCTGACGCCGCAGAAAGTTGCGGCGCGGATCTCCAAGTGGTTGGGCGAGGGGGCGAAGCGAGGGTGACGACATGAAGCCGTCAGCGAAGCTGGCCGAGCTCGGGCAGAGCGTCTGGCTCGATCTCATCGGACGCAAGCTGATTCACGCAGGCGAGCTGCGCCGGATGATCGAGGGGGACGGCATTCGCGGCGTCACCGCGAATCCCGCCATCTTCGAAAAGGCGATCGTCGAGTCGGACGAGTACGACGATCAGCTGAAGAAGCTGATCGAGCAGGGCAAACCCCCGATGGAGATCTACGAGACGATGGCGATGGACGACGTCCGCGCCGCTTGCGACGTGTTCCGTCCCTTGTTCGATCGGCTGCGCGGCGGGGACGGATTCGTCTCGCTGGAAGTGTCGCCCTACATCGCCCGGGACACCCAGGCGACGGTGGCGGAAGCGAAGCGGTTCTGTCTGGAAGGCGGTCGATCGGCCGAACCTGTTCATCAAGATCCCCGCCAACCCGGAGGGCATCCCCGCCATCCGCCAGGCCACCGCCGCCGGGATCAGCATCAACATCACCCTGATCTTCAGCGTCCTTGTCTACGAGCAGGTGATGGACGCGTACATCTCCGGGCTGGAGGAGCGCGTCGCGAAGGGGCTCCCCATCTCGCAGATCCACAGCGTCGCCAGCTTCTTCGTCAGCCGCGTGGACACCGCGGTGGACAAGCTCCTGGAAGAGAAGGGCGCCAAGGATCTCCTCGGCAAGATCGCGGTCGACAACGCCAAGGAGGCCTACCAGCGCTATCTGAAGACCGTCGCCACTCCGCGCTGGAAGGCGCTGGAGGCCAAGGGCGCCACGCGCCAGCGGCCTCTCTGGGCTTCCACGGGGACCAAGAACAAGGCGTACAGCGACGTGCTCTACGTCGAGGAGCTCATCGGCAAGGAGACGGTGAATACCGTCCCCCTGGCCACCCTGCAGGCCTTCAACGATCACGGCAAGATCCGCGGAGAGACCATCCTCTTTGGCGTGGAGGAAGCCCGGAAGCGCCTGGCTCGACTGTCGCAGCTGGGCATCGACCTGGAAGCGGTCTGCGCGCGGCTCACCGACGAGGGCCTCGATCTCTTCAGCAAGGCGCTCGACGCCCTGTTGCAAGCGATCTCGGCCCGCTCCGCTGCCCAGACCTTCGCGCGCAAGGCGCAGCTTCGCGAGAGCCTGGGGCGGCGCAAGGAGGATGCCGCCGAGGGCCTGGGGATCGCCAAGGAGAAGAAGATCGGCGCGCGCCTCTGGGCCCGGGACGCGACCCTCTGGGGCGAGCGGAACCTGGCGAAGACGCGGCTGGGGTGGCTCGACGCCACCCGATTCGGCCGGGAGCGCCAGCAGGAGATCGCCGGCTTCGCCCGGGAGGCCGCGGAGAAGTTCCGCCACTGCCTGCTCCTGGGCATGGGCGGCTCTTCGCTGGCGCCGGACGTGCTCGCGCGGGTGCTGGGCAAGCGCGAGGGAGGCCTCGAGCTCAGGGTGCTGGACTCCACCGCTCCCGACGCGGTCCGGGCCGCGTCTCGCGGCTTCGACCTGCGCAAGACGCTGTTCCTGGTCAGCTCGAAGGGCGGGACCACCACCGAGGTGGACGCGTTCTACCGCTACTTCCGCGCCCAGGTGGACGACGGCAAGAGCTTCGTCGCCATCACCGATGCGGGCACGCCGCTGCAACAGCGCGCGGAGCGCGAAGGGTTCTGGCGCACCTTCCTCAACCCTTCCGACATCGGCGGCCGCTACAGCGCGCTGAGCTACTTCGGCCTGGTCCCGGCCGCATTGCTGGGCCACGACGTGGGCGCGCTGATCGAACAGGCCGAGAAGGTCGCGCTGGCCTCGCACGCGCGGGTCCCCTTGCAAGAGAACCTGGCGGTGCGTTTGGGCGCCATCGCCGGCGGGCTGGCGAAGAAGGGCGCCGACAAGCTCACGTTCCTGTTCTCGCCGCGGGTGTCGCCCCTCGGCGCCTGGCTGGAGCAGCTCGTCGCGGAGAGCACGGGCAAGCAGGGCCGCGGGATCGTGCCGGTCGACGGCGAGCCTCCCGGCCGGAAGGACGCGTACGGCAACGATCGCCTGTTCGTCTCGCTCGCCCTGGCCGGCGAGTCGCACGACATGGGCTTCCTGGCGGAGGCCGGACACGCTTTGATGCAGTGGAGGCTGTCCGATCCGGCGGAGATCGCCGGCGAGCTCTTCCGCTGGGAGATCGCCACCGCGGTGATGGGAGCGGTGCTGGAGATCGATCCATTCGACGAGCCGAACGTCGCCGAGAGCAAGGAGAAGACGAAGGCGCTGCTCGCCGCGGGGACCCCGCCGCCGCAAGAGCCGGCGCTGCGGTCGCAGGGCCTGGCGCTGTTCGCCTCGCCCGAGCACGCCCAGGTGCTGCGCAAGGCGGCAGGCACGCTGGGCAGCGCGGCCGCGGCGTCCGCGCCGGGGTGGATCGCCGCCCACCTCGCGCTGGGAGAAGAGGGCGACTACCTCGCGCTGCAGGCGTACTTGCCGCCGTCGGACGAGCTGGCGGCGAGCTTCCACGGGGTGCAGGGCGGCGTGCGCGATGCCACGAAGCTTGCCTGTACGTTTGGATTTGGCCCCCGCTTCCTCCATTCCACCGGCCAGCTGCACAAGGGCGGGCCGGATACCGGCCTCTTCGTCCAGATCACCAGCCCCGGCGGTGAGGATCTGCCGATCCCCGGCCTCCCGTTTACTTTTGGCACGCTGCTCCTGGCGCAAGCTCGGGGCGACTTCGAGGTGCTGGCGCAGCATCGCCGCCGGGCGCTCCGCATCCACGTCGAGGACGGCCGCGACGGCGGCAAGGCGGTCGAGGCGTTGCACCAGGCAGTGAAGCTGCTCTCGAGAAAGTAGGTGCCCTCCATGCAGCTCGCGATGCTCGGTCTGGGGCGGATGGGCGGCAACATGGCCCAGCGGCTGCTCCAGGGCGGTCATCAAGTGCTCGTCTACGACGTCGACCCGCGCCGGGCCACCGACCTGGCCGCTTTCGGCGCCACTCCGGCCACCACGCTCGACGAGGTGATCGCGGCGCTCAAGCCTCCGCGGGTGTGCTGGACGATGGTGCCGGCGGGCAAGATCAGCGAGGAGCTGATCACGTCGCTGGCCGCCCGGATGCAGAGGGGCGACGTGATCGTCGACGGCGGCAACTCGCACTTCAAGGACTCCCAGCGCCGGGCCAAGGAGCTTGCGGAGCGCGGGATCCGCTTCTGCGACGCGGGCACCAGCGGGGGCATCTGGGGACTGAAGAACGGCTACTGCCTGATGGTGGGCGGCGCGCCCGACGCGTACGCGATGATCGAGCCCGCCCTGAAGACGCTGGCGCCGGAAGGCGGTCTGATGCACACCGGGCCGGCAGGCAGCGGCCACTACGTGAAGATGGTGCACAACGGCATCGAGTACGGCTTGATGACCTCGTACGCGGAGGGCTTCGAGATCCTCCGCACCTCGCCGTTCGGGCAGCTCAACCTCAAGGAGATCGCCGGCGTCTGGCGGCACGGCAGCGTGGTCCGCTCCTGGCTGCTCGATCTCCTCTACGAGGCCCTGTCCAAGGACGGCCGCCTGGACGGCATCCGCGGGTACGTCGAGGACAGCGGCGAGGGGCGGTGGACGGTCGCGGCCGCCATCGAGCAGAACGTGCCGGCGCCGGTGATCACCATCGCGCTGCAGATGCGCATTGCCTCGCGGCAGGACGAGTCGTTCAGCGCCAAGGTGCAGGCGGCGCTGCGCAACGGGTTCGGCGGCCACGCGGTGAAGAAGGGCTGAACGGTGCCGTACACGCCGGAGCACGACGAGGTCCAAAACCCGCTGCGACCCGGGCTCCGCGCCGAGTCCGCGCCCGAGCCCTGCGCGGTGGTGATCTTCGGCGCCACCGGGGATCTCGCCCAACGCAAGCTCGTCCCCGCCCTCTACAACCTGGCGGTGACCGGCCACCTGCCGGCCGCCTTCGGCATCGTCGGCGTGGCCAAGAGCGTGCTCTCCCACGAAGAGTACGTGCAGAGCATGCGCGAGGCGGTGGGGAAGTTCTCCCGCACCAAGCCCATCGACCCCGAGATCTGGCAGGACTTCGCGGCCGGGATGCGGTACGTGCCGGGCTCCTTCGACGACCCGGACACCTTCGCCCGGCTGCGCGCCCAGCTCGAGGAGCTGGATCAGGTGCGCACCACGCGCGGCAACCGCCTCTACTATTGCGCCACTCCGCCCAGCGCCTTCCCCACGCTGCTCCAGCAGCTCAAGGGCGCCGGGATGATCAGTCCCCCCAACGACAGCCGCTTCACCCGCATCGTGATCGAGAAGCCGTTCGGCCACGACCTGGCCAGCGCCCGCGCGCTCAACAAGCTGATCCAGGAGATCTGCGACGAGCGGCAGGTCTTCCGCATCGACCATTACCTGGGGAAGGAGACGGTCCAGAACCTCCTCGTCTTCCGCTTCGCCAACTCCATCTTCGAGCCCATCTGGAACCGGCGGTTCGTCGACCACGTGCAGATCACCGCCTTCGAAGAGCTGGGCATGGCCGGGCGCGGCCGTTACTACGAGGAAGCGGGCATCCTGCGCGACATGATCCAGAACCACGTCCTTCAGCTCGTCTGCTTGACCGGGATGGAGCCCCCCGTGGCCTTCGACGCCGACGCGGTGCGGGACGAGAAGGTCAAGGTGCTCCGGGCGGTGGAGCCGTTCCAGACGCCTGAAGACGTCGCCCGCAACGTGGTGCTCGGCCAGTACACCGCCGGCAGCGTCGCCGGCGCCGACGTCCTCGGATACCAGCAGGAGAAGGACGTCGCGCCCGGTTCGCGCACGCCCACCTTCGCCGCCTTGCGCTTGAACGTCCGCTCCTGGCGCTGGGACGGGGTCCCCTTCTACCTGCGGTCGGGAAAGCGGATGCCGAAGCGCGCGACCGAGATCGCGGTCTTCTTCCAGCCGCTGCCGCACTCGCTCTTCGGCGAGGGGGCGACGCAGCCCAACGTGCTGATCATCCGGGTGCAGCCCGAGGAAGGGATCGCGCTGCGCTTCGCGGTGAAGGTGCCCGGCGAGAGGTACATGCCGCGCACCGTCAGCATGGACTTCCGCTACGGGACGGCCTTCGGCATGACGGTCCCCGAGGCCTACGAGCGGCTGCTGCTCGACGCCATGCGCGGCGACCAGACGCTGTTCACGCGCAGGGACGAGATCGAGGCCGCCTGGAAGATCGTCGACAGCATCCTCCGGGTCACCGAGAGCAAGGAGTTCCCGCCGCCCAGTCCCTATCCGGCCGGCGCCTGGGGACCTCCGGAGGCCGATCAGCTCATCGCCCGGGACGGGCGCGCATGGAGGCGACTGTGAGCGAGCAGTTCGGCGAGCCGATCTCCGCGGGCGCGGCGCCGCGCACGTGGGGGTCCGGCGAGCTCACGCTGAAGTTCGAAGACGGATTCGACCTGGGCCGCGTCGAGCGCCTGCTGCAGCAAGCGCGCGAGCGCGGGGGGCCGGCGCCGGAGACCCTCTGCACCTTGAACCTGGTCGCCATCTACTTCAACGCCGACCAGTACGAGCGCGCGCAGGAAGCGTTGGAGATGGCCGGCACCCTCCATCCCTGCCGGCTCCTGGTGGTGATCGCCGACGCGATCACCCCGGAGGAGTCGCTGAGCGCGCGAGTGTCGGTGGTGCGGTCCGCCGGGGCCGTCACCGTCGAGCGGATCGTCCTCGCCGCCACCGGGCGCGCGGTCCGCCATCTGGAGTCCGCCATGACGGGGCTCCTGCGCGCGGAGCTCCCCAGGGTGGTGGTGTGGGGCGGGCGGCCGCACGGCGATCTCATGAAGCGGGCGGTGGAGGCGGCCGACCGGATCATCACCGACTCGGGCGCGCGGCCCCCGAACTATCTGGCGGAGACGGCCAAGCTGCTCGCCAAGGGCGCGCCCATCGGCGACCTCGCCTGGGCCCGCATCTTTCCCTGGCAGTCGCTCGCGGCCGATACGCTGGACCTGCCCAATCTCCGCGAGCATCGGGGGAGCATCCGCCGGGCGCGCGTGGTCTGCGCCGGCGCCGTCGGCGCCGAAGGCCTTCTGCTGCTCGGCTGGATGCAGTCGCGGATCAAGCGCCTCCAGGTCCAGATCGAAGCCGAAGGCGAGGCCGAGGAAGAGGGGGGCGCGGCCTCCGGGCCCATCCCCCGCTGCGCGCCGCTCGGCCTCGGCCAGGTGAAGAGCCTCGAGTTCGAGGCTCCTCCGGCCACGTTCACGCTGCGCCGCGAGAAGGGCCTCCTCATCGCCAACGTCAAAGGGGACGACGACGGCTACACGGCGAACCGCGTCCGCCTTCCCCCGGAGACTCCCGGCCGCTTGCTGGCGCTGGAGCTGAAGATCCTCTCCGGAGTCGACGAGCTCTACGCCCAGGCGGCGCAGGCGGCCGCGAAGCTGCTGCCGGCCGTCCGCTCATGACGGAAGTGGCCGTCGTCGTCGACGTCGCGGCGGCGGCCACGGAGCTGTTCATCGAGTCCGTCGCCGGAGCCGCCGCGGCTCGAGGAAGGGGAGCCGTCGCCCTCACCGGCGGCTCGACGGCAAAGCCGCTCTTTGCCCTGCTGCGGACGGCGCGCGTCCCCTGGTCGGAGACCCGCGTCTTCTTCAGCGACGACCGCGCCGTTCCACCGGACCACGAGCTGTCCAACTACCGACTCGCGGAGGAAGGGCTGCTCCGGCACGTCCAGGTGGCTGCCGTCCACCGCATGCGGGGCGAGGCGCCCGACCTGGACGCCGAGGCGCGGCGCTGCGCCCAGGATCTGCGCGACACGCTGGGGAAGCCGCCGCGCCTCGACCTCATGCTCCTGGGGCTGGGGCCGGACGGGCACATCTGCTCGCTGTTCGCCGGCGTCCCGAGCAGCGCCGATCGCGGCGACGAGGAGCTGGTCCGGCACGTCGCGGCCCCGCTGCACGTCGAGCCGAAGGTGGACCGGCTGACGATGACGCCGTTCCTGGTGGTCACGGCGCGCACGGTGGTCCTGCAAGTGACCGGGGCCAGCAAGGCGGAGGTCCTGGCCCGCGCGCTGAAAGGGCCGGAGGACCTGGTGGCATGTCCCGCGCAATGGCTGCGCAAGGCGTCCGGCCGGGTGGTGGTGGTCTGCGATGCCGCGGCGGCATCCCGCCTCTGACGGATGGCGCCCGTCCGCTCGCCGTCCCATCATTCAAGAGGTGATTCGTCCCGCTCGCCGGAGCTTCCGGCCTACCTTACGAGTCGCAGATGGCGGCGCGGAGCGCTCTCCGCCGATTCCGGCTGCTGTCGCCGCTCTTCCTTGAGCTGTCCGTCCACCGCCGCGAGCGGCGGCCTCTTCTGCGCCTTGG
>WNFT01003714.1_pt1 | contig 13311 bp, 7 predicted proteins | sample 5400191 | NCBI WGS metagenome assembly WNFT01 (sample SAMN13153359, study PRJNA577476) | soil metagenome | isolation source: 80 cm saprolite under Madrone tree | place: USA:California | collected 2016-06-14
GCGCGAATGCCTGCGTCGTCACACCGAACGGCACGCGCTGTTCGCTTGGATACAGGCCGACATTGATTTGATTCTCGTGAAAGTTTGCGCCTGCTGTGAGGAGCGCCTGCCTGCCGAGAATGCGGTACGGGTGAAGATATTGAGTGTTAGCTCCCTCCTGAAGGCGCGAGTCGTGTTGTTGAATCCCGTCGCCATGCTTTGGATCGTTCAGGAACAAGGTGAAGTTCGAGTACAGATCAAAGAGGGAACGGCTCACGAAACCATCCGCCTTGAAGCTGTCACCGGACTGGAGCGTCTTACGATACAGAACGCCGGTGGTGCCCATCCGGATTCGTCCGCCGTCTGAAGGATCGATGAAGCCAAAACGAGACAGCCGTCGATCGGCAACAAGATCGAGCGGAATCTGGCCCGAAGAAAAAAAGTCGTTGCGCCCGAAGTTGAACTTGAAGCCGATTGCCTGAGAGTCATCGAGATGGCGCGTATAGTTCCCGGTCACGTTGTCACGCCGGTAGCGCAGCGGATTCTCGAACGGGCCGTCCGTGCTCGAGCCCTCGTGTGCGATGAAGGCATCGGCCTTGTTCAGTGACGGACTGTACGCAAAGAATGTTCGATAGCTCCCGAAGCGGCCCGCCTGAAAACGCACGGTTCCCTTGTCGGCAAGGCTCTCCTTTAGACGGATGTGCACGACACCCAGTCCCGAGAAGTCGCCGTATTCGGCGCTGAAGGGTCCGTTCAGGATGTGAACTTCGTTTACCAGCTCCGGCGTCAGCGTCTTCAGCGCGCCCAGATAACCCTGGCCATGTCCTTGCGTCCCCTGATTCTGCTGGACGTTATCCACGAGGACTTTGAGGCCGCCGTTTACTCCGCCGTGGTCGAGATTGAATCCGAACCGCCGGATCTCGAGCGACTTGCCTCCGCCTTCGTGCTGGCCTGCGTTGATTCCGGCGTTGAGCGTTTCGATCAACTGGTCGTCACGGGAAAACAATGTCTTTTTATAAACTTCGTTGCTATGGGTCTCCACACTCGGTTCCAGCGCCGATGCCACAATGACCATGCTCTGATGGATCGGGGGAATCAGAAATTCGATCTCTACCCGCAGCACGGTGGCTTCATTCAAGCCGATCGTCCGTTCCTGGGGACGGATGTTCTGCCCTTCGAACCTCAGCGTCACTTCCTGACTCGGAACGTCGAGCTGGAATCGGCCGTCATTGTCGGTAACAGTTCGCTGCTCCCCAATATTCGAACTGGCAATCACCGTAACGCCGTAGACGGCTTCGTCTTTTGATGTCACGACCACACCGGAGATGGGTCGCACGTCCTGTGCCAGCAGGGGTAATGCCGCGCCCAAACACCCCAATACGATCAGGATTCGTAGTGTGATTTTCATAGTCATAGGGCTCTACGCGCACAACTTCCGCTTTGGATGGAGATTATGACAAAAACTTCAGAAACTCTTCAGTTTTTCCCGGCCCCTTTAAAGGCAACACTCGTAGCGAGGGGAATCAGCAAGTCGTTATGGTTTTAAGGCAATCTCATCTTGTTCTCTCAATTGTTGTTCTGTTATGCGTCGGGTTCATCGCTTCCGCAGCGGTTGGTGGAAGTATTTCGGGAACGGTGAAAGACTCGAGCGGCGGTGTGATTCCAGGAGTCAGGCTCACCCTAACCAATATTGCTCTGGGAACACAATTCAAAGTCATGACCGACGGTCAGGGACTCTATACATTCCCGAGCTTACCCGTGGGACGATATGACCTGACGCTTGAAGCCTCCGGATTCACGCCTCAAAAGAAAACCCGGCTGGTCATCGACGCAGACAGCGCGCTCCAGGTGAACGCGACGTTAGAAGTAGGTGGCCTGACATCGGAAGTCTCCGTGACCACAGCCGCGGAGTTTTCGGAAGTTCACGTAGAGACTGTCGCCACGCAGCTCGGAGAAGTGGTGTCCGATGTCAAGATGACCACGCTCTCGCTGAACGGCCGCAGCTATACGGACCTCCTGGCGATTCAGCCAGGCATCGCGCCGATCACTTCGTTGAAACCAAACTCCGTAATCATGGCGGGAGTCACCGGCACGATCGCTCCTTCCGGGGAGCTCAGTGCAGGAAACGTTTCGATCAGTGGACAGCGAGAATCTGCCAATGGCTTTCTGGTGAACGGCAGTGACGTTCAGGAGCACATGAATGGCGGAACAGGTGTTGTTCCAAATCTCGATTCCATTTTAGAATTTCGCGTTCTGACAAACAACTTCGATGCCGAGTACGGTAATTACAACGGCGGCATTATTAATGTCGTTACCAAATCGGGTAGCGATCAATTTCACGGAAACCTATTCGAATTCTTGCGGAACACATCCCTGGATGCCCGGAACTTCTTCGCCTCCGAGCGCGCCGCGTTCCGGCAAAACCAGTTCGGCGGCACGATCGGCGGGCCGATCCGTAAACAAAAAATCTTCTTCTTCGGCGACTATCAGGGAACGCGTACAACGCAAGGTGTGGACACCGGTCTGATCCCAGTTCCGACTTTCCAGCAGCGCGCGGGCGATTTTTCGGATGCCGTCAGCGATCTGACCGGCAGCGTCAACGGCAGCTATTGGGCGAATCTGCTTTCGCAGAAGCTTGGCTACACCGTCTCACCCGGCGAACGTTATTACACGGCGGGCTGCACGAGTTCTGCTCAATGCGTTTTCCCCAATGCCGTGATTCCGGCGAGAGTTTGGTCCGCGCCCGCTCAACGATTGCTGCAATACATTCCCGAGCCGAACTCCGGTGACGGTCTTTTCTCGACATCCGCATTTCCGCACACAGTCCGCGACGACAAGGGATCGTCACGGATCGATGCAAACAGCCGTTTGGGTTTCCTGTCTGCGTACTACTTCTACGATAAGTACAGACACGATGATCCTTATCCGGGCCAACAAGGAGGCGCAAGCGTACCGGGCTTCGACGCATTGACGGCCGGCCGAGCGCAGCTGTTCACATTTAGCGACACGAAGGCTTTCGGAGGCACCGCTGTCAACGAATTTCATTTCAGCATCACGCGGAACGCCAATGATGTGGGGAGGCCGCATGGCGGAACCGGAGTGAGTATTGCTTCTCAGGGATTCGTGACTGGGCCGGGAACGCCCGGCATCGTCGTGCAGGCGCCGCAGTTCGAAGGTGTGGAGAACATCGTCTTCAACAGTTTCGTCATGGGCGTGACGGTCACCGGCGTCGATCAGAACAACACGACCTATCACTGGAGCGACAACCTTTCAAAAGTCCGTGGCGCACACACGATAAGGGTCGGCGGCCAGTTCCGTTACGACCAGGTGAACATGCACCCAAACGCCACGTTTAACGGCACGTTCACAATCAGTGGAACCGAGACAGGCTCCGACTTCGCGGACTTCTTATTGGGCATTCCCAGCAATTTCATTCAGACCACAGGCGGAGGTTTCTATCTTAGAAACAAATATGCGGGCCTTTATAGCCAGGACAGTTGGCGCGTGCGAAGCAATCTCATAGTGAATTACGGATTGCGCTGGGACTTCATCGAGCCTTTCCATGAAAAATACAACCAGATTCAAACCGTCGTGCAGGATCAGCAGTCTGTCGTTTATCCGGGAGCGCCCAGGGGGTTGGTCTTTCCCGGCGACCCGGGAATCCCTCGCACATTATCCCCGGCGCGGTACAACAGTTTCGCTCCGCGGATTGGCCTGGCGTATTCGCCCGCATTCAATAATGGAATTCTGAAAAAGATTTTCGGTGGCACCGGCGACAGCAGCATTCGTGCCGGCTTTGGGATGTTCTATACGGCCTTTCAAGGATTGTCGGCGGGCATCATGTACGGCGTTCCTCCTTACGGTTACAACTACCTGAGTCCTGCGCCGCCGTTGTTCGATAAGCCGTTCATCACAGCCGCGGACGGCACCGACAACGGTCAGCGATTCCCATTCCCGAAGCCGCCGTTGGACGCCTCTGCCAGGAAGCCGTACAACGTCAATTTCGCGAATTACATTCCCGTGAATGCCGCTCCTTATTTCTTTCATGATAATCGTGTGCCGTACGCTGAAAGTTACATGCTGTCGATTCAGAGGCAGCTCGCCGCCGGCACATTGCTCACTCTGAGTTACACCGGGAATCAGGGCCATCACAACATGGTCGTGCAGGAAGCGAATCCGGGTGATCCCGCTCTGTGCTTGAGCCTGAGCGATCCGAGCCAGGTGGCGCCGGGAAGCCCGACCTGTGGACCATTCGCTGAGAATGGTGTGTTTACAAGAAACTCCGGTCAGGTGATCCACGGAACCCGCGGACCTCTGGGACCGAATTACGGTACCGTAACCGCACAGAAGGCGATCGCCAACTCGAATTACAACGCATTTGAAGCAAATCTTCGGCACGCGGGCAAGCGATCGGACTTCCTGCTCGGCTACACATTCGGCAAGTCGATCGATCAAGGATCGAATCTCGGCGAGCAGATCAATCCCTTCGACACGCGGCTCAGCCGGACGATTTCATCATTCGACATAAAACATAACTTCGTCGCGAGCTACAGCTACACACTGCCGTTCGATCAGTTGTTCCAGCCAAATCGCTTGACTGAGGGGTGGACCATTTCAGGCACAACACGATTCAGCACAGGCTTTCCAGTCACGATGTATAACAACACCGATACATCTCTGCTTGGCACATTTGGCAACGGAGTCAATAATGACCTGGTAGACACTCCCGACTTCACCCCGGGCCCGCTGCAGATTCACCGTAACCCGCGCGATGGAAAACCCGCATTCAATACATCGCTATTCAGCCTGCCGGGTTTGGGGCAGCTTGGCTCGTCGGCGAGGCGTTTCTTCTACGGACCCGGCATCCAGAATTTCGATATGGCATTGGCCAAGCGTCTTCGCCTGGACGAAACGCGATCGATTCAGTTCCGGCTGGAAGCTTTCAATGTGTTCAATCATGCTCAGTTCTACGGTCCTGCATCGGTTGACGGCAACATCAGTAACTCGACCTTCGGCCAGGTCGTTAGCTCGGCGCCGCCGAGATTGGTGCAACTCGGAGCCAAGCTTAGTTTCTAATACGGATCAGCCGAGAAAATCCTCAACTTTGAAAACCACATCCGGGAATGCGGCAACGGAAAGGGAATCGCCGGGGCGGAGTATGAGGCAGGTCTGGTAGGCGCCGCCGGCAGGGTCACGAAAGACGAGAAGGAGATCGTCTTCGAGATTCTCGATCCACACTTCGGGCACTCCCGATTTGGCGAAACGCGGCAGCTTGACGTTCCGGTCGTACGATAGCGTCGTGTCGGCGACTTCAACGACAAGCAAGGTATCCTCCGCCATCGGACGCTTGAAACGGTAGCAGTCTTCGCGGTACTTCAACACAACGACGTCCGGTTGAGGCTCCGTATAATTGCTCAGGCGAAGTGGGTTCTGAACGCTGATAACGGCTCTTCCTTCAAAGGCCCGGCCGAACAGTCTGTTCCCCGCATTCACGCATCCGAGATGGCGGTTGCCGATCGGGCACATCTCAATGATTTCCCCATCGATGAGTTCCACCCGATCGTCTGGGGTGAGGATACCGGCATCCGCCATCCGGTAGTATTCGTCCACGGTAAAAAGCTTCTTCGCTGCCTCGATTTGCATAACTTTCGTCCTTCTGAAGCATCATACTCCAGCATGTATTCGCCTGCATCACGCACTCCTGTGGCGCCGATGCAATTCGCGATCCGGGCAAACCGCCTTGAAAAGGAGCGTGACATCACACGGAAGATCGCCAATTCAGCGAGTTTGCGGCTTTAGAGTCGCGGTTTTGCCGGAATACGGGCCATGTAGAATCCGACTCGAAAACTATCTACCGAGCGGCGGCAGTTGTCACCGCTTGCCCGTTTAGCCCCCAACGAGTATGCTGGCGCCATGCCGGTGCGCGTGAAGTGGATCGTTCTGATGTTCGTCATGATTGTGGCGCTGTCGCCTCTTGGCGAGATCTTCGATCGAACCGACGGGTGGTCGGAGGATGGCTCCGATCTCGCGCTTTACGTCATCTCGCTATTTTGCTTTGCGGCCATATCGATGATGCGCCGCAGCGGCGCCGTCATCGCCCGGCTCACATCGTCCACCGCCGTGGTGCTGCAAATTCAGCAGCCTTCGCCTGAACGAAAACAGGGGCATCGCTGTTCCGACGAGCGCGCGCTCTTTCTCGCCTTCTGCGACCTGCGTATTTAGAAATCCGCAACGCGGGCTGCAGCCCGCGACCACACCGATCCGAACAATCTCAAATTGCCGAGGATGCATATGCGAAAGAGCACTCTTGTTTTCGTATTGTGTGCCGGCCTGACCGCGTGCGAGTCGGAAGCGGAGCGCGAACGCGAGCAGCGGCGCGAGGTCCAGGCCAAATCAAGCGTTGCGCCTGACGGTTCGATTCATCTGACCTCCGGGCAGGTCCGGACAAACAACATTCAGACTTCTGCGGCCGTCGAGGAAGACGTTGCGCCGGGCATCAGCGTTCCCGGACGCGTCAAGCCGCGTGCCGGCGGAGAATCCGGAATTTTTGCGCCTTTTGCAGGCCGGCTTGTTGCGGATGCCGCTCAAGTGCCGCGCCCAGGCAGCGAAGTGAGGGAAGATCAGTTGCTGGGTGAAGTCGAACAGATATTTCCTGCTTCCGAGAGGCTGCAAATCAGGGCCACGTCCATTCAACTTCAAACCGGCATCGACCAGGCTCGTCAGGAAGTCGATCTGAGCCAGAAGGAACTGGATCGCGCGCGTCAGCTCTACGAGGGTGGAGCGATTCCTTTGAAGCAACTGCAAACTGCCGAGTTCAACGTCAGGCAGGCGCAATCGAAGCTGGAGGGAACCGAACGTTCGAAGGCCGAGTATGACGCGGCCGCCGTTCAACAGAGCGAGCAACGGCGTACAGCGATTCGAGCGCCGATTGCGGGAACTGTCGTGTCCGTCGACCTCGTAGGCGGCCAGCAGGTCGATCCAGCGAAAAGTCTTCTCACAATCGTGGATACGAGCACCTTGTGGATCGAACTCGCGGTTCCGGAGAGTAATCTGCCGCAAATACGGCGAACAGCGAGCGCCGAGATCAGCGCGCCCTCGAATCCCGGTCGAATCTACACTGGACGTCTTGTGAACGTCGGCGCCACGGTCGATCCTCAGAATCGAACGGTCCCGGTGATCTTCTCTGTTGCAAACGGCGACAAGAGCCTGAGGCTCGATATGTACGTCGAGGGTCGCATTGCGACGGGCCCGCCTCAAAAAACCACAATCGTTCCCGCATCGGCCGTGGTGTCAGAACAGGGCATCTCCAGCGTGTTTGTTGAAACCGAGCCGGGCGTTTTCCGGCGCCGGATAATTACGGCCGGCGCGCGGCAAGCTGGAAACATTGTGATTCTGTCGGGGCTGAAGCCAGGGGAGAAAGTCGTCTCGCTCGGCGCGCAAGCCCTGAATAGCGAGACGTTGAAAAGCTTGATCCCGGCTGGGGAAGAAGGGGAGAAACGCTGATGCTGAACCGCGTGATTCTTTGGTCGCTCGAGAATCGCCTCGCCATCCTCACGCTCGCGGCCCTGCTATTTGTCTTCGGTGTCCGAACGGCAATGCAGGCGCCCCTGGATGTGTTTCCGGATTTCGCTCCGCCGCAGGTGGTCATCCAGACCGAAGCGCCGGGCATGTCCGCCGAAGAAGTCGAGCAGCTCCTCACCGTGCCTTTGGAGACGGAGCTCAACGGCACGGCAAATCTCGAGACTATTCGCTCTTCATCGATTGCAGGCTTATCGGTGGTCACCTGCGTCTTTCAGCCGGGCACGGATACATTACAGGCACGCCAGCTTGTTTCGGAAAAACTACAACTGGCGGGCGCGCGTCTGCCGAGCGCGGCCGGGACTCCGCAAATGATGCCAATCAGCTCTCCCGTTGGAATCATCCTGAAGATCAGTTTGACGTCGGAGACAGTCTCGGCTACGGATCTGCGGACAATTGCGGACTGGACCATCCGCCCGCGTCTGCTGGCGGTACCGGGCATTGCCAACGTGACAATCTTCGGCGGAGAGGTGAAGCAGTACCAGGTCATACCCGATCCAGCGAAGCTGAGGGATTACGCGATCGCGCTCAACGAAGTCATGAACGCGGCGCGGCGCGCCAATCAAAATGCGGAGGCCGGGTTTTTCGACACGACGCAACAGACCATGGTCATTCAGGGCGACGGACGTGTCCACTCGCTTGCGGACCTCGAGAATGCCGTCGTAAAGGTCAAGAACGGCGTGCCGATCCGCATCCGGGACATTGCCCGGGTGCAATTCGGGGCGGAATACAAAGTCGGCGATTCCTCGACGTTCGGGAAGCCGAGTGTCGCTCTTATCGTCAATGAGCAACCCTGGGCGAATACGCTCACCACAACTCAGGCGGCGGAATCCGCGCTGGACGAAGTACGGCGTGCACTGCCGCCCGGGGTTGTGATGGACACCGGGATCTTCCGGCAAGCGACTTTCATCGAGCGGGCTATCTCGAACATCAACGAAGCAATGATTCAGGGTGGAATCCTGGTCATTGTGGTCCTGTTGCTGTTCCTGTTTAGCTGGCGCGCGGGCATCATCAGCTTTATTGCGATTCCGTTATCGCTGGTGGTTGCGATCATCGTCCTGCGGCGTTTTGGCGGCACGATCAACACCATGACACTTGGCGGCCTGGCCATCGCGATCGGTGAAGTTGTGGACGACGCCATCATCGACGTCGAAAACGTCTTCCGCCGCCTGCGCCAGAATCGCGCGAAAGACAAACCGGAACCCGTCCTGGCCGTGATATACCACGCCTCCGCCGAGGTCCGCGGGTCGGTCGTTTACGCAACGGTCATCGTGGGTCTGGTTTTCCTGCCCATTTTTTCGCTCTCCGGCCTGGCCGGCCGCATCTTTGCGCCTCTCGGCTACGCGTACATCATTTCGATTGTGGCATCGCTGTTCGTCGCAATGACGGTGACGCCTGCGCTCTGCTACTACCTGCTTCCGGGAGCGGCCACGCAGTCCGAGGACACGGCGACAGTTCGCTTCCTGAAACGCCGTTACCGTACGGTTCTCGGCCGCGTCCTGGATCATCCCGGCGTTGTGATCGCGTTTTCCGCCCTGCTGCTCGCAGGCGCTCTCGCAGCTGTTCCGTTCCTGGGTGGCGAGTTCCTTCCGGAGTTCAACGAAGGAAACCTGATCCTCCACATGATCGGCGTGCCGGGCATGTCGCTCGAAGAATCGATGCGGGTTGGGGCGATCGCGCAAGACCGTCTGAGGCAAGTCCCGGAAACCCGGAAGACCGCGCAACGGTCCGGCCGGGCGGAACTTGGGGAGGACACCTTCGGGCCAAACATGACCGAACTGGACGTGAACCTCGGCGACAGCGCGCGCCGCCGCGATGAGGTGATCGAAGACGTGCGCCAGCGCCTGGGAGAAATCACCGGCTTCAACTTCCGTATCATGCAATTCATTTCCGAGCGCATCGAAGAGACGCTGAGCGGCACTACCGCAACAGTGGTCGTGAAAGTATTCGGTCCCGATCTGGAGGTTCTCCAGTCGAAGGCGGCCGAAGTTCAAAACATCATGGCCGGGGTTCCGGGAATAACGGACCTCGCAGTGGAGCAACAGACCGGCGTACCAAAACTGTCCGTGCAATTCCATCGCGACGCGATGGCTCTCCATGGCCTGAACAGCGCGGATATGGCGGAGGAAATACAGGCCGCGTTCTTCGGCACGAAAGTGTCGGATGTTTTCGAGCAGCAGAAAGTGTTCGGCCTTGTTGTCCGGTTCGATCCCAGCTATGCATCCAATCTTGATGCGATGCGTGCGACGCTCATCGATACGCCGCTTGGAGGAAAGATTCCGCTGGACCAGCTGGCAGACATTGAAATTGTCAATGGACCGGACACAATCAATCGCGAAAATGCGCAGCGTCGTGTCGTTGTGTCCTCCAATGTCAGCGGCACGTTGTCGTCCGTCGTCGAGGAGGCTAAGAAGAGGATCGCTGAAAAGGTCCAGTTGCCCACGGGTTACTACATCGCCTATGGCGGCCAGTACGAAGCCCAGAACGAAGCGTTCCGCGAAATCCTGCTGCTTGGCGTGGCAGCGGTAATCGGCATATTTCTGCTGCTCTTTCTGGCGTTTCGATCGCTCCGCCAGACGGTGCTCGTCATGTCCAACCTTCCGCTGGCGCTCATCGGTGGCGTGGCCGCAGTTCTGATTGCGAGCGGGGGAGAGACGTCCGTCGCGTCTCTGGTCGGTTTTGTCACGCTGTTCGGCATCGCCACACGCAACGGGATCATGCTCATGACGCACTACAACCATTTGATGATCGAAGAACGCATGCCTTTTGGGCGTGATCTGGTCGTCCGAGGTGCAATGGAAAGGCTGTCGCCCATTCTGATGACGGCACTCACCGCGGGCCTCGCCTTGCTGCCGCTTGCGCTCAGTGCCGGAAGGCCCGGCCGCGAGCTGGAGCAGCCGATGGCTGTGGTCATCATCGGAGGGCTGCTCACATCGACATTCCTGAACATGATTGTTTTGCCCGCTCTGTTTCTGAAATTCGGCCGCGCCTTCCAGCCGGAAGAGCGGGCGATCCTGGAACGGAAGATCGCCCGCGAGCACCTTTCGTTTCGAAATGAGGGACTATGATGAACACGATTCTCTTACTCATGCTTCAGGCCACACTCGGCGCTTCGCCGGTCAGCGAAACCGGCACATCGTTCGAGCAGCTCACGCAAATTGCAATAGCGCAGAACAAAACTCTTCAAGCCGCGCGGGAGCAGCTCCGGCAGGCCGAGGCACGTCTGACCCAGGCGGGACTTCGTCCGAATCCCTCACTGGATTTTTCCAGGTCCACCGATACGTTATTGGGCGGCGAGGGCGATAGCGGGTTTGCGGTCACCTTCTCGCAACCGATCGAGATCGGCGGTAAGAGAACAAAACGCATTCGCCGGGCTGAAGCCGAGCTGGAAGTGACGAAGGCGGAGATTGCCGATGCCGAGCGCCGATTAACCGGTCAATTGAAAGAGGCCTACCTTCAGGCGATTGACGTTTCCGCCAGACTGAGTTTTTTCGACCGGACCCGCCAGCTCAATCGGCAGACGGTGGAAGTCATGAACGTCCGTCTGGCGGCAGGCGATGCCTCGCGGCTGGACTCGCATCTGCTACAAGCGGAAAACAATCGCGTGGAAGCGCAGCGACTGCAGGCCGAAAGCCGGTTGATTGCCGCAATGCTGGAGATCCGCAGGCTCGCGGGCATCGCGCCGGACGCCTCCCTTTCACTGAGACCGCTCGCGCCCGCGGCGCCGGCGGTTCGTGACGAAGTTGGCCTCGTTGAAATCGCATTAAGCAGCCGTCCGGATCTTCAGGCAGCGCGCTTGCGCGAAGCGCTTGCTGAGGCCGGGGTGGACCTTGCGCGATCGCACGCAGTTCCCAACCTGACCGGATCCGTGCGCTATGCGCGGGAACCTGTAGTCAGCCGGCTGGCCAGCGCCACCCAACGCCGTGCTTTCGATCGAGAGAACGTGCTGGACTTTGGAATTTCAATCCCGCTGCCGCTCTGGAATCGAGAACAAGGCAATATTCGCGAAGCCTCATCGAAAGTGATTCAGGCCAAAGCTGAGCGCGCCGCCCTGGAAAACGCGATTCGCGCCGAAGTGGCCACGGCATCGCGGCGATACCAGTCGGCGTCGAGAACTCTCGATCTGATCCGCACCGGCGTAGTGAACGAGACACAGGCGGGATTTACGATCACCCAGCTGGCATACCGGCTTGGTGACATGCGGCTTCTGGATGTGCTTGTCCAGCAGCGCTCACTTGTGGATGCACAGATCGCCGAATTAACAGCCGAAGCCGAAGCCGCCGCGGCGGAGGCCGAACTGGAACTAGCTGTCGGCGGACGCTTGAACTAAAAGGGAGAATTACTTTGCTTGCTCATCAACCTGGAAGATCCCGAATACGTTGTTTTCGGTATCACGAAAATAGCCCTGCCAGCACAGGCCCGGCACTGCAAACTTGGGAAGGGCAACTTCGCCACCGAGCTTGGTAATCGTCTGAGCTGTCTTGTCAAAGTCCTCATAGCCAGACGTCAAGCGGCTGAAAGCGGCGCGGGAAACCTGGCGAACCTGCGAAGCGTTCACTTCAGCGCGCCAGGCGTGCCGTATTGCCCGGTGACCTCCAGCGGGTTCGCAGTGCTGCCTGTCGTTAACAGCGTGATTGGCCAGATTCAGTTCATGAAGTTGAACCATTGGCCGGCGATATCGGGGCGAGCAAGAGTTTCTTTGTTAAGGGGAAGTAGAATAAGCTTCCTGCTCTTGAAGGGACCAACGGACGACCGGATCGACCCGCAACTGGGAGCGAGCTATGCAATTCATCGGTAAAACGCGATCCTGCGTCGTTTTGGTGAAGTGGACTTCTGCGCGTAAAGTTCCGGGGAAGCCTCCTGGAAAGCGGCGCACCGAGATGGTTTTTCTGGTTGCCGGTCTGCTGGCATTTTTTAATCTCTTCAGCATTGGATTGAATGCGCAGGTTTCCGGTGGCGTCCTGTCCGGCACTGTGACGGACGCCTCACAGGCTGCTATACCCAACGTGCGGGTGACGCTGACCAACCTGGCGACAAGGGTTGTGCGTGCGGTCGCGACGGATGCCTCAGGTTTCTACACAGCACCGGACCTGCTGCCTGGAAGCTATGAGATGACCGCTGCGGCTCTGGGCTTCACGACTCAAATGCGAACCGATATCACGGTAAACGTGGGAGCCAGCCTGGTCCTCAATGTTGTGATGCAAGCGGGAGATCCCGGCCAGGTCGTTCGGGTGGCTGTTGCCGGGACTCCCGCGGATCAGGCTTCTTCTGCGGTTGGAGGTAACGTCAGTGCCTCTACCGTGCGCGACACGCCGCTTAATGGGCGTGATTGGACCCAACTCGCGGCCCTTCAGGCGGGTGTCACGGGCGTCCAGACGGGAAGCGCCCAGGGCGGAGGCAACTCCCAGCGCGGTTTTGGAGCGGCCTTGAGCATTTCCGGCGCACGGCCGGATCAGAACAACTATCGTCTTGATGGGGTGAGCATCAACGACTACTCGAACGGAGCTCCAGGCAGTGTGTTGGGTGACAATCTTGGTGTCGACGCGGTTGAGCAGGTTTCCGTGCTGGGCAGTAACTATCCGGCCGAGTACGGCCGGACCACAGGCGGAGTCATCAATGCTGTAACGCGCTCTGGGACGAATGCTTTTCACGGAAGCGTCTATGAATTTCTGAGGAACAGCGCGTTGGATGCGCGAAATTTCTTTGACGCCACGATTCCGCCGTTCAAACGGAATCAATTCGGAGGCTCACTCG
>WNFT01012705.1_pt1 | contig 13307 bp, 12 predicted proteins | sample 5400191 | NCBI WGS metagenome assembly WNFT01 (sample SAMN13153359, study PRJNA577476) | soil metagenome | isolation source: 80 cm saprolite under Madrone tree | place: USA:California | collected 2016-06-14
CGCGCGGCGACTTGCAAGCGTTCACTGGCCTATGCGGTCGACGTCTCCGTCGGCGCGCGGACGGCTACCGTTTCAAACGTGAAGGTCGACCAGACGGAGTGTGGCGTCGTGACGCGGCGGCTGGGGATCTCTATCGATGTCTGACGTCCGCCGTCTCGAAGCCCGCAGTCGGGACTGACGGATTCGTCGCTCGACCAGGCGAAAACGACAAGGTCGTTGGGGGCCGCGGCATCGCATGGCCCTCGCTCTCGATCGGATGCCGCCGCCGGGAGTCTTGCCCGTCCTACGTTTCTGTTGCCGTGCCGGGCCGGTTCCGACGGTTTCGTCGCACGCACCGCGGTCGCGCGCCGTCGCGGCGCGAATGAGGAGCCTGCATCCAGGAGCCGCGAGGAAGCTGGTCTCGCACTTGCACTGACAGCCGCGCAGGTCCGACCGGGCCGAGGAGAAACCCACCATGCCCAAAACCCGCAAGCCCACTGCCTTCACCTGGCTCGCCCTGCTCTGCGCCATCCTCGCCGGCGCGCTCCCCGCGCGCGCGGCGGAGACGATCAAGGTCGGCATCCTTCACTCGCTCTCCGGAACGATGGCGATCAGCGAGACGTCGCTCAAGGACGTGGCCCTGATGACCATCGACGAGATCAACGCCAAAGGCGGCGTGCTGGGGAAGAAGCTGGAGCCGGTGGTCGTCGACCCGGCCTCGAACTGGCCGCTGTTCGCCGAGAAGGCGCGGCAACTCCTGACCCAGGACAAGGTGGCCGCGGTGTTCGGCTGCTGGACCTCTGTGTCCCGCAAGTCGGTGCTGCCGGTCTTCGAGGAGCTGAACGGGCTCCTCTTCTATCCGGTGCAGTACGAGGGCGAGGAGCTTTCGCAGAACGTCTTCTACACGGGCGCGGCGCCGAACCAGCAGGCGATCCCGGCGGTCGAGTATCTGATGTCCAAGGAAGGCGGCGGAGCCAAGCGCTTCTTCCTGCTCGGCACCGACTACGTCTATCCGCGCACGACCAACAAGATCCTGCGCGCGTTCCTCAAGGTGAAGGGCATCCCCGAATCGGACATCGCGGAGACGTACACGCCCTTCGGTCACAGCGACTACCAGACCATCGTCGCGCAGATCAAAGCGTTCGGGGCCGGCGGCCACACCGCGGTGGTCTCCACCATCAACGGCGACTCCAACGTGCCCTTCTACAAGGAGCTGGGAAACCAGGGCCTGAAGGCGACGGACATCCCGGTGGTCGCTTTCTCCGTGGGTGAAGAGGAGCTGCGCGGGATCGACACCAAGCCGCTGGTCGGCCATCTCGCCGCCTGGAACTACTTCATGTCGCTCAAGAACAAGAACAACGCCGCGTTCATCAAGATGTGGAAGGCGTACGTGAAGAAGAACAAGCTCCCCGGCGGCGACTCGCGCGTCACCAACGATCCGATGGAAGCGACCTACGTCGGCATGCACATGTGGGCGCAGGCCGTCCAGAAGGCGGGCAGCACCAAGGTCGACGACGTGCGCAAGGCGATGGCCGGACAGACCTTCGCCGCGCCTTCGGGGCTGACGCTGAAGATGGACGAGACGAACCACCACCTCTGGAAGCCGGTCTACATCGGCGAGGTGCAGGGGGACGGGCAGTTCGACGTGGTGTGGAAGACGGGCACCGTGATCCGCGCACAGCCGTGGAGCCCCTTCATCGCCGGCAACGAGAAGCGGGCGGAACGCTAGGGCGGGCGCGCAGGAGTGACGGTGAGCGTCCTGGCCGCCTTGACGGTCGCGCTGGCGCTCGACGCCGGCGTCCTGGACAGGATCGCCCGCGGCAGCCAGCCAGAGCGCGAAGAGGCGCTCTCCGCGCTGGTCGCCGCAGGCGATGCCGGCGCCGCCAGGGTCCTGCGCGCGCTCCTGGAGGGCCGGCTCCACGCAGCGCCGGAAGGAGCGGTCCTGATCGAGCGGGACGGGACGTTCAGCGATGCGCTCACGGGCGCGTCCGTGCCACCCGCCGACGATCTGGAGAAGGTCACCATCAACAATCGCCTCCGGCGGTCGCTGCAGCGCGCCCTTCTGGGCCTCGAGATGTCCGCGCCCGAACCGGAACGGCGCCTCGAGGCCGCGCGGGCGCTGCTGCAGGCCCCCGACACCGACCTGCTCCCGGCGGTGGAGGCCGCGCTCCAGCGGGAGTCCGATTCCCGGGTTCGCGAAGCGCTCCTCACCACCCAAGGGATGCTGGCGCTCTCCGCTCCGGAGAGCAAACGCCGTCTCGCCGCCATCGCGCAGCTCGAGCGGGTTCCCGGGGCAATCACCAAGAGGCTGCTCGCCGATCGGCTCGCGGTCGAGAGCGATCCGGCCGTGCGGACGGTGCTGGAGCGGGCGGTCCTCGCCGTCGAGGCATCGTTGCGCCGGGCGGACACCGCCGGGCTGGTGTTCAGCGGAATCAGCCTCGGCAGCGTCCTGCTGCTCGCGGCGCTGGGGCTTGCCGTGACCTTCGGCCTGATGGGCGTCATCAACATGGCGCACGGCGAGCTGCTGATGGTCGGCGCCTACGCGACCTGGATGGTGCAGCTGGCCTTTCGCCGCTGGTCGCCGGCCTGGTTCGACTGGTACCTCGCCGTCGCGGTCCCCGCCTCGTTCATCGCGGCGGCCCTGATCGGCGCGTTGCTGGAGGTGACCGTGGTGCGCAAGCTCTACGGCCGCCCGCTGGAGACGCTGCTCGCCACCTTCGGCGCCAGCCTGCTCTTGATGCAGGGCGTGCGCACCGCGTTCGGCGCGCAGAACGTGGAGGTGGCGAATCCGGGCTGGATGTCCGGCGGCGTCACCGTGCTGGCCGGACTGGTGCTGCCCTGGAACCGCATCGTCATCCTGCTCTTCGGTTCGCTGGTCCTCTTGATGGTCTGGATGCTGCTCTCCCGCACGCGGCTGGGCCTGCTGGTGCGGGCGGTGACGCAGAACCGGCAGCGGGCCGGGGGCCTGGGGGTGCCGACTCCCCGCGTGGACCTGGTGGCGTTCGCGCTCGGGTCGGGGATCGCGGGTCTGGGCGGCTGCGCGCTCTCGCAGATCGGAAACGTCGGACCGGAGATGGGACAGGGGTTCATCGTGGACTCGTTCATGGTGGTGGTGCTGGGCGGAGTCGGACAGCTCGCCGGTACGATCACCGCCGCGCTTGGCCTCGGGCTGGCGAACAAGATGCTGGAGCCGGTGGCCGGCGCGGTGTTGGCCAAGATCGTGGTGCTCGCCTTCATCATCCTCTTCATCCAGCGCCGCCCCCAGGGATTGTTCGCTCTGCGCGGCCGGGCGGCTGACGAGTGACCACCGCCTTGTCGCGAAGGCTCTTCAGCCTCGGGACGGGACTTTCCTGGCCGGGGCGCCCGCTCGACGGCCGCGGGCTGCGGACGCTCTATCCGCCGCGCACCTGGGCGATCCTCCTCGGCGGCTACGCCGCGCTCGCCATCCTGGTGCCGCTCCTGAACCTGGCCGTGCCCGCGTCCAGCGCCTTTCACCTCCCGGACCACGCGGTCGCGCTCGGAGGAAAGGTCCTTTGCTACGCGACCGTCGCGCTGGCGATGGATCTGGTCTGGGGCTACGCCGGGATCCTCAGCCTCGGGCATGGGCTCTTTTTCGCCCTCGGCGGCTACGCCATGGGCATGTACCTGATGCGGGCCATCGGCACCGACGGCGTCTACGGCAGCACCTTGCCGGACTTCATGGTGTTCCTCGACTGGAAGGAGCTGCCCTGGTACTGGGCCGGCTCCGATCGCTTCCTGCAGCAGGCGGCCCTGGCCGTGCTCGCACCGGCCCTGCTCGCCTTCGTCTTCGGCTGGTTCGCGTTCCGGTCGCGCATCCGGGGCGTCTACTTCTCCATCATCACCCAGGCGCTCACCTTCGCCTGCATGCTGCTGTTCTTCCGCAACCAGACCGGGTTCGGAGGAAACAACGGCTTCACCGACTTCAAGCGCATCCTCGGGTTCCCCCTCGCCAGCCCCCGCACCCGCGCTGCCCTCTTCGCGCTCTCTGTCACCCTGCTCTTCTCGGCGCTGGTCGGGTGCCGGATGCTGGTGCAGTCGAAGTTCGGCCGGGTCCTCACCGCCATCCGGGACGCGGAGGATCGCGTCCGCTTCTGCGGCTACGATCCGGTGGGCTTCAAGCTCTTCGTCTGGACGCTCTCCGCGGCCATCTGCGGCATGGCCGGAGCGCTGTACGTGCCCCAGGTCGGGATCATCAACCCTTCGGAGATGTCGCCGGCGAACTCGGTGGAGATCGCCATCTGGGTAGCGGTGGGCGGCCGTGGCACCCTGCTCGGCCCGGTGCTCGGCGCTGCTCTGATCAACGGCGCGAAGAGCTGGCTGACCGTGGCGGCCCCGGAAGCGTGGCTCTTCGCGCTCGGTCTCCTGTTCATCGTGGTCACGCGCTGGCTGCCGAATGGCGTGCTCGGCCTCTTCCGGCGGGAGGCGAAGTGAACCTCTCCACCGCGCGCGGCCCGGTGCTCTACCTGGATGGGGTGACCGTCAGCTTCGACGGCTTCAAGGCGCTCGACGGCCTGAGCCTGATCGTCGACCCCGGCGAGCTGCGCTGCATCATCGGCCCGAACGGCGCGGGCAAGACCACCATGATGGACGTGATCACGGGCAAGACGCGGCCCGATTCCGGCGAGGCGCACTTCGGCAACGACAACGATCTCACCCGCCTCTCGGAACCGGAGATCGCGCGCGCCGGGATCGGGCGCAAGTTCCAGAAGCCCACCGTCTTCCGCAACCATACGGTGCTCGAGAACCTGGACGTGGCGCTGAAGACCGACAAGCGGGTGGCGTCCACGCTCCGGGCGCGCCGCACGCCCGCCCAGGAACAGCGGATCGACGAGGTGCTCGGGCTGGTCGGCCTGCGACACAAGGCGGACGAGAAGGCGGATCTGCTCTCGCATGGAGAGAAGCAGTGGCTGGAGATCGGGATGCTCCTGGTGCAGGACCCGCTCTTGCTCTTGCTCGACGAGCCGGTGGCGGGCATGACCGACGAGGAGACCGCGCGCACGGGCGAGCTGCTCCAGTCGCTGGCCGGCAAGCATTCCCTGGTGGTGGTCGAGCACGACATGCATTTCGTGGAGAGCATCGCCCGCAAGGTGACGGTGCTGCACGAGGGGCGGCTCCTGGCGGAAGGGACCCTCGACGCGGTCCGGAACGATCCGCGCGTGGTGGAGGTCTACCTGGGGCGCTGATGCTCACCGTCCACGGACTCAACCACTTCTACGGCGGAAGCCACACGCTGCGCGGGATCGATCTTGAAATCCCCGCCGGCTCCTGCACGGCCGTGCTTGGGCGGAACGGCGTGGGAAAGACCACCTTCTTGCGCTGCCTGATGGGCGAGCTGCCCGTCCGCTCGGGCACGGTGCTCTTGAACGGAGAGGACGTCACCCCGCTCGCGGCTTGGCAGCGCGCCCGCCGTGGAATCGCCTACGTGCCCCAGGGACGGGACATCTTCGCCCGGCTGACGGTGACCGAGAACCTCCTGGTCGGGGAGTCGGCGGCGGCGGGCGAGGTGGTGCCGCGCGAGGAGCTCGAGCATCTCTTTCCCCTCCTCCGCACCATGGGGAAGCGCCGGGGCGGAGATCTCTCCGGCGGCCAGCAGCAGCAGCTCGCCATCGCTCGCGCGCTGGTCTCCCGCCCGCGGGTCCTCCTGCTCGACGAGCCGACCGAAGGGATCCAGCCCTCGACCATCAAGGAGATCGGACGCGTCCTGCGCATGCTCCTGGAACGGCGGCTCACCCTGGTGCTCGTCGAGCAATACCTCGACTTCGCGATGGAGCTGGCGGAGCAGTGCGTCGTGCTCTCGCGGGGCGAGATCGTGATGCGGGGCAAGGCTAAAACGCTCGACCCTGCGCAGGTGCGCAAGCATCTCTCGGTCTGATCCGATGGGCCCGGCGGCCGGCGCGAGCGCAGCGGGACCATCTCGGTGGGCAGGGCCGCGCGGGCGTTCGTCTCCACGCAAGGCGCCACCCGCATCTACCGATCGCCGCAGGGGTGCGAGAGCGAGACGGTCGCCGACGTGGCGGCGGGCGGAGCGCTGGTGCTCGCTCCGGATCCGACGGCCTGCTTCGCGGGCGCGCGCTTCCGGCAGCGGACCGAGCTCGATCTGGCCGCGAGCGCATCCGTTTTGGTCTGGGACGTCCTCTCCGCCGGCCGCAGCGCGCGTGGCGAGCGGTGGGCCTTCGACCGATGCTCGCTCGGCCTTGCGCTGCGCCAGCAGGGCCGGACGGTGCTCGACGAATCGTGGCTGCTCGACGCGGCGCATGGCGCCCTGGGCGACCGCCTGGGCAGGTTCGAGGCGCTGGCCACCGTGCTTCTGGCCGGTCCAATGTTTGCGTCCGCCCGCGCGGCCCTGCGGGCACAGGTCGATGGAGGGCCGGTGCGCAAGCGAGCGCGGCTGCTCGAATCCGGCAGCGCCCTCGGCGCGGACGCGCTGGTCCTTCGCTTCGCCGCGGCCTCGGTCGAGGAGCTGGTCGATACGCTCCGCGACCGCCTGGTCGCGATTCCCGCGCTCCTCGGAGACGACCCCTGGCGCGCCGCTCGTGAAAGGGTGACCCATGCACCTCACGCCGCGTGATCTCGACAAGCTGGTGCTGCACGAAGCGGGGTTCTTGGCCCAGAAGCGCCTCGCGCGCGGGCTGCGCCTCAACCACCCGGAGGCGATCGCGCTCATCGCCACCCAGCTCCTGGAATTGATCCGGGACGGGCGCAGCGTGGCGCAGCTGATGGACCTGGGGCGGCGCATGCTGGGGCGGGCGCAAGTGCTGTCCGGCGTGCCCGAGCTGATCGCGGAAGTCCAGGTGGAAGGCACCTTCCCGGACGGGACCAAGCTGGTCACGGTGCACCATCCCATCGCCCTCGAGCAGGGCGACCTCTCCATCGCGCTGTACGGCAGCTTCCTGCCGGCGCCCGCTGCTTCCGCGCCCGGCCCGACGGCTTTCGAGCCGGTTCCCGGCGAGGTCCTCGCGGCCGAAGGCGAGATCGTGCTGAACGCCGGCCGCGAGAGCGTCGAGCTTGCTGTCGTGAACCGCGGCGACCGTCCGATCCAGGTCGGCAGCCACTATCCGTTCTCGGAGACGAACCGCGCGCTCGCTTTCGACCGCGGCCGCGCCCAGGGAAAACACCTCGACATTCCCGCCGGCACCGCGGTCCGCTTCGAGCCGGGGGAGAGCAAGACGGTGCAGCTCGTCCCGTTCGCCGGCGCCGGAGCAAGGTCATGAGCCGGCGCATCGATCGCCGCCACTATGCGGACCTCTACGGCCCCACCACCGGCGACCGCGTACGGCTCGGGGACACCGCGCTGATCGCGCAGGTGGAGCGGGACCTCACCTCCTACGGCGACGAGTGCAAGTTTGGCGGCGGCAAGGTGCTGCGCGACGGGCAGGGACAGAAGGCCGGCGCCACCGACGCCCAGGCGCTGGATTGCGTGATCACCAACGCGCTGATCCTGGACTGGACCGGGATCTACAAAGCGGACGTCGGCATCAAGCACGGCCGCATCGCGGGGATCGGCAAGGCGGGAAACCCCGACACCATGGCGGGCGTGACGCCGGGGTTGGTGGTGGGCGTCACCACCGAGGCGATCGCCGGAGAGGGCCTGATCCTGACGGCAGGCGGAGTCGACACGCACATCCACTTCATCAGCCCGCAGCAGTCGGGAGAGGCCATCGCCAGTGGGATCACCTCCTGGGTCGGCGGCGGGACCGGCCCCGCCACCGGCACCAACGCGACCACCTGCACTCCGGGCGTCTGGAACCTCGCCCGCATGCTGCAGGCGGTCGACGATCTCCCGCTCAACGTCGGCTTCACCGGCAAGGGCAACACCTCCCGGCCGGAGGGGTTGCTCGACCAGATCCGCGCCGGCGCCATCGGGCTCAAGCTGCACGAGGACTGGGGCACGACGCCCGCGGCGATCGACTGCTGCCTGACGGCCGCGGAGGGCGAGGACGTGCAGGTCACCATCCACACGGACACGCTGAACGAGTCGGGATTCGTCGACGACTCGATCGCCGCCTTCAAGGGCCGCACCATCCACACCTACCACTCCGAAGGAGCAGGCGGCGGGCACGCTCCGGACATCTTGCGCGTCTGCGGAGTCGCCTCGGTCCTGCCCTCCTCCACCAATCCGACGCGCCCCTTCACCGTCAACACGCTCGACGAGCACCTGGACATGCTGATGGTCTGCCACCACCTCGACCGCGAGATCGTCGAGGACGTGGCGTTCGCGGAGAGCCGGATCCGCGGCGAGACCATCGCGGCGGAGGACATCCTCCACGACCTGGGCGCGATCAGCATGATGTCCAGCGACAGCCAGGCGATGGGGCGGGTGGGCGAGGTGATCACGCGCACCTGGCAGACGGCGCACAAGATGCGCGAGCAGCGCGGGCGGCTTCCGGAGGAGCGCGGAGAGAACGACAACTCGAGGATTCGCAGGTACGTGGCGAAGTACACCATCAACCCCGCCATCGCCCACGGCTTCGGCGACGTCGTCGGCTCGGTGGAGGCGGGGAAGCTGGCCGACCTGGTGCTGTGGAAGCCGGGGTTCTTCGGCATCCGGCCGGAGCTGGTGATCAAGGGCGGGTTCATCGCCTGGGCGCAGATGGGCGACGCGGGCGCCTCGATTCCCACGCCGCAGCCGCTGCTCATGCGGCCGATGTTCGGGGCGCGCGCGCCGGGGCCGGTCAGCCTCGCATTCGTGTCCCGGCGCGCCCTCGCGGAGGGGACCGTGGCGCCGCTCGGGCTGCGCAAGCCGCTGCACGCGGTGCGCGGGTGCCGTGCGCTGGGCAAGCGGGACATGAAGCTCAACGACGCGCTGCCGCAGCTGGAGGTCGATCCCGAGACGTACGAGGTGCGCGCGGACGGCGTCGTGCTGCGCTGCGAGCCGGCGGCGAGGCTGCCGCTGGCGCAGCGGTATTCGCTCTTCTGAGAGGCGCGCATGTGGATCTTGCTCCAACTGGCCGATTCCGCGTTTCCGTCTGGCGGGTTTGCCCATTCCTCCGGCCTGGAGGCGGCGGCGCAGGCAGGGGAGATCCAGGGAGCCGAGGATGTGGCGCGGTTCGCGCGCGACGCGATCTGGCAAGCGGGCTGGGGCGCGCTGCCGCTGGTGCGCGGGGCGTTCGAAGACCCCTCCTCGCTGCCGCGGCTCGACGACCGGGCGGACGCATTCCTCGCCAACCACGTGGCGAACCGGGCGAGCCGGACGCAGGGCCGCGCCTTTCTCTCCACGGCGGCGCGCGTCTTCCCGGAGAGGATCGCGCCGCTGCAGGCGCGGGCTTCGGGCCTCAAGCTGCACCTGGCGCCGATCTGGGGCGCGGCGATGAGCGCGCTCGAGCTGCGCCTCGCCGATGCCCAGCGCGTGCTGCTCTGGAGCGCCGCGCGCAACGTGCTCTCCGCCGCGGTCCGCCTTGGCCTGGCCGGAACCCACGAGGCGCAGGCGATGCTGGCGGGCCTGGGGCCTCTGCTGGACGAGGCGCACGCCGCATGCGGCGAGCTGCGGCCGGACTCGCTCGCCCAGCCCGCGCCGCTCGCCGACTTGCTGCAGGGCACGCACGACCGGCTCTACTCGCGGCTGTTCCAGTCCTGACGGAGGCACGCATGGGACACGAAGGCGATCACGAGCACGCCGATCACCCGGGACACTTTCATGAGCGGGAGGTCCCCCGGCGCCGCGACTTCCGTTCCCGCGCATTCACCGTCGGAGTCGGCGGTCCGGTCGGCAGCGGCAAGACCGCGCTGGTGCTGGCGCTCTGCCGCGCCCTGCGCGACCAGGTCAGCCTCGGCGTGGTGACCAACGACATCTTCACTCGCGAGGACGCGGAGTTCCTGGTGCGCAACGGAGCGCTGCCCCGGGAGAGGATCCGGGCGGTGGAAACCGGCGGGTGCCCGCATGCCGCGATCCGCGAGGACATCAGCCACAACCTGCTGGCGCTGGAGCAGCTGATGGAGGAGGTGCGGCCGGAGCTGCTGTTCGTGGAGAGCGGGGGCGACAACCTCGCCGCGCAGTACAGCCGGGAGCTGGCCGACTACACCATCTACGTGATCGACGTGGCGGGCGGCGACAAGGTGCCGCGCAAAGGCGGGCCGGGGATCACGCAGTCGGACTTGCTGGTGATCAACAAGACCGACCTGGCGCCGCACGTCGGCGCCGACCTCTCGATCATGGACCGCGACGCGCGCAGGATGCGCGGCGACGGACCGACGGTGTTCGCGCAGGTGACGACGGGCACCGGGGTGGACGCGATTGCCTCGTACGTGGTGCAGGCCTGGCGACGCGCTACGGACGCGTGACGTCGAAAACCAGGTTCTCCGCTGCCGGGCCGAAGGAGGCCCATGTCACCACGCTGGTCTGGTTCACGCCGGGCCGGGACCAGTCGCAGACGCCGCCGGGGAAGATCGCCTGCAACCGCTGCAGCTCGGCTGCAGTGAACGAGACCGCGTAGTCGCGGAGGTCGATGGACTTGAGCCGGCACTTCAGGACGTTCTCGTCCAGAGGGCCACCAGCGACCTTGCGCGGGAATGAGAACGAGGGCCAGAGGCGGTTGCACTGCGAGTCGGGCTGGCTGCTCCAGGTCTGCGGTTCGGCGATGAACTGTGGAGTCACGCTGTAGGTCCAGCATCCGTCGACGGCATCGGCCGGCTTGTTCCGGATCACCTTCGCGCGCTGTGGAGCAGCGGAATGGTCGCTCTTGACTGCCTCGACCCAGCGGATGAACACGCCCCAGCTCCGGGTGGCCACCGCCGCGTTGAGGGCAGCGCCGGCCGGCGTGGGGGTGCCAAGCAGCTCGAAGATGTTCAGGCCGCCGCGCCACATCACGTGGTTGCCGGTGTTTCCGTTCGCCTTGCGCATCCTCTCGCGCACCGCGAAGTGGTGGTGCTGATAGTGGTAGAGCTGATCGTCGTCGAACAGGGCAGAGGTGTCGAACACGGGGATCGAGGCGAGCCCGCCGCCTCCGCCCAGGGTGATCCCGCCCTGGTAGGCGCGCCGGATCGCTCCCAGGTCGCCGATCGTGCGCGGCGCGACGAAGTTGGCGTCGTCGTCGTACCCGCCGATGCGCTCGTTCAGGTCGAGGAACTGCGCCACGCTGATCACGCCGGAGTTGAGCGCGCCGAGGCCGTATTGCACTCCCACGTTGTCGAACGGCCGGAGCCCGAACCCGGTGACGGGGGCCCTGCCGTAAATGTTCCGGGCTACGTCGAAGACGGTCGGGCGCGCGCCCGTCGGGTTGGTCAGGGGGTCGTAGCGGAGCCCGAGCGGGACGACCGGGTTCCAGACCGCCGACGTATAACGCCCGAGGATCGGGCTGGGCGGCGTTGGGTCGACGCGGCCAGGGACGGGATCGGTGCGGCCCATCTGGTTCGCTGCATCGTACCAAGCCTGCAGGCCCTTGTAGCCCGTGACTGCCACCCGCTCGGCGTCGGTGAATCCGGCGGGGTTCGTCGCCAGGAAGTAATGCGTCAGCAAGTGCCCATCGAGGCCCGCCTCCGCGATCGACAGCGCATCGGGGAACGTCGCGTTGATCAAGACGCCGTCAAACAGACCGGGGAAGGCGTCGCCCACCTGCAGGCTGGTGTACGCGCCCCCTGATCCGCCGGTGCTCACGGTGAAGGAGGGCACCCCAAACGTCTCGATGAAGTGCTCCTTGCCCATCATCGTCGTTTCACCCGCGAGGAAAGCGTTGCAGCTGTTGGTAGGGTGGTTGAGGGTGTTGGTGAACATTGCGTAACCTTCGGCGAGCCGCGCGGGATCCAGCACGCTGGCGCCCTCGGCGGGACCCTGGATGAACCAGCCGCCAGGACAGCCGGAGCCGTGCACGGCGATGAGGCGCCTGTTCCATCCCCTCGGAGGCGAGAACGGGCTCGGCGCAGGATCGCGCGTGGGGTCGAAGAGGATCGAGTTCTGGTAGATCCCGCGGTTCATCGTGCCCGTCTCGACCCGCACCACGAAAGGCACCGTCGATCCCGTTGCGGTCGTCGTCATCGCGACGTCGGCGGGCAGGGCCGTCGTGCTCGGCAACGGCTTGAATGCGCCGCCGGCAGTCGACATGTAGACGTAGGTCACCTTGGTGGCGGCCGAGCAATCCGGGTCCAGGGACGGACCCAATTTCGTTCCGTCGGGAAGCGTGAAGGTCGCCGTTTGACAGATGAACGGCTGCAGATGAGGCCCAGAAATGATCGGACCCGTGACCGGATAGTTCGTGAGCTCGAGTGATTCATGGGGGCGCCCCCAGCCTTTGCCTTCCACCCTCAGCGTGTTGCTTCCAAGCGCGAGCCCGGTGACCAGGCCCACGAGCGTGTTCGCCGAATCGCCAGGGTGGAATGCGGCCGACACGTCGCGCCCGTTCAACGAGATGATCAGCGGCTGCCGCGGGTTGGCGTGAGGAAACGAGACCTCCACCAGCACATCGCCGCCGCTGACGCGATCCGGGCGAGTCGACAGCGTCCGGATCCCGAAGCTGTCGTCCCGGTCGTCGCGGTCCTGCGACTCATCGCGGTCCTCTCCATCGTCGCCGGCGAAGGCCCACTTCGACGTGCCAAGGACGGCGAGCAGGACGAGCGTAAGATGGATCCACCGCGCGCGAGCTAGCATGGGTTCCCCCTTCAGCTTCCGAGACCCGTCCTCTGCTATTCGTTCGCCGAATCGAGAGTCAAGGGGCCCCGTGTCGATCGCACAGACGGGTTGTCGCTGACGGACCGCGCCGAGCTACGCCCTTGGCGCGCGTCACCTTCCCCCGAAGACGAGGGCGGGAAGGCCGCGACGACCACCGGCCATCCGGTCTCTCGCGACAACAGCACCGAGAGGCCGGCCACCAGCGCCACCAGCGGATGCGTGCGCGCGCCCCCGAGGAACGATCCGTCCGCGGAGGCGCGGGGGGCGGACAGCTCGCGCTCGATCCCGATCAGCAGGCCGGCCGCGATGGCCAGTCCGAGCGAAAGGTAGAGTTCGTCAGGCTCCAAGTCCCCTCCGGACCGGGAGCTTGGCCCCGGCCCGTACGCCTCAGGGGCTATGCTTGAGCGAGGTCATTCGGCAGTTCCGGCTGTGAGACGCGTCCCAGGCTACCGGCCCACCGACTTCCAGCGCTGAGGCAGGGGCGCCACCATCTGCCCTCCGCGGAAGCGCCCCGGATCGATCCCGTACTTCCGCACCTTGTAGCCGATGATCCGCTCGGTGCTCCCGAGTAGCCGCGCCGCCTTCGCGCGGTTGCCGCGCGCGCTCTTCAGCGCGTCCACGATCAGGTCCTTCTCGTACTGCTCGACCGCGTCGCACAGCGAAGTCTGCACCACGGTGCCGGAGGCCTCCGCCGTCTGCAGCGTGGGCG
>WNFT01013433.1_pt1 | contig 13304 bp, 8 predicted proteins | sample 5400191 | NCBI WGS metagenome assembly WNFT01 (sample SAMN13153359, study PRJNA577476) | soil metagenome | isolation source: 80 cm saprolite under Madrone tree | place: USA:California | collected 2016-06-14
GAAAGCGCTTTTGACGCCGGCGAGATTCCAGAAATTCCCGGTGCAGGGTTGTAAAGAGCCAGCTTTTCACTTTGGATGCATCTCTTAACTGATGGCCTTTCGTCGCCCAAATATAGAATGTCTGCTGTGTCAAATCGCAGGCGTCTGATTCTGACTGAGTCAGGCTGAGCGCAAACTGATAAAGAGGCCGGTAATATTGCTCAACCAGACCCTCAAAGTCCGGGCGCTTAGCGCTCTCTTCGGTGTGACTCATGAGGAGGCGAATTGTTCCCGTTCGGCGATTAAAAATCGGTATCTGCTTACCGGAATGCGCCCGTCCTCGGGCGCAGCAGCATCCAATTTAGGAGCGGCGCCAGGAAAATCTAACATGCGGGCGCTGTTCGAGCTTGCTGCGCCCGAGGACGGGCGCACTCCGCTAAACAGATACAAAAATCGTTGTAAGTTTGCTCGTTGAGGGGCAAAAGGCGAGATCAAAATCGTCCCGGTGGCGGGAATAGTCGGGAACAATTCGGGGGCTGGTTCCTCTCAGATTTGTGAGGGAAGGCTTCCCTCAGCGAGCCTAGAAAACCACAACCAACCCAAAATATATGAAAAAATCAGTGCTTCTTATTCTGTTGCAGTGCTGTGCACTGCTCTCCGTACCGGCCCGAGCTGGGAACGAAAACGGTTCCGCCGGCGACATGCCTGCGTATTATGATCACCAGCTCCTCACGATCAATTTCATGGAGCTTCCTGCCGGTGGCGAAAGCGCCAATCTCGCGAGGAACCATTCGATCAATATGATCTTTATGTCGGATGCGGGATTGCCGGGCGGCCAGCCGTTCATCAGCGTCCTGGACGCGATTCAAGGTGATGGGTTCAACCCATTGTGGCTGGAAGTGCAGATAAATTTCACGGCCGGACACACACCGCGCCAACTCTTTTCGGATGATGAAATCGCAAACGCGTTTGTGGCAGGGGAAGTTACACTTACTCCGACTGACGAACTGTACCGGTGCTCGGTGGTTGGCCCGAAGTAGGAGCCCGGATCACCGATTACACACAAGACAGAAATTTGCCGGCCGTCTGGATGTACTGTCCCGCGATAGCGCCGCAGGCCTGGCCACCAGACGGCTTGGCATCGAGGTGTGGCAAACGGATTCCTGGACTAAGCCGATCATCGCCTGCAAGGACTCATGCGGCTTAGATCAGGGTTTTTCACGCTCTCACCATGCGAGCCATTTTCCTCTCATTAACATCCTGCTTTAGCTGGGTGGAGAAGTGGGCCAGACAGGAAAAACCGTTTCAACGGTTTCCGCACGCTGTTGAAACCGTTGAAACGGTTCCAACGTCCTCCGGATCGACGCCCACCCAGCTAAAGCAGGGTGTTAATGAGACGTTCTTAAGCTTCGGTCAACTGCTTGTAAAATATGCGCGCAGATCTCTTCTGCTGTTATCGTTTCTCAGCACCTTTTTGCCAAGCGCTGCGGCGATCACCACGAACATCACCTATGGTTCATTTTTTTTTGTCCCCAGGATAGTCTCGATTAATGTCGGAGACACGGTCGTCTGGACCAACGGTTTTGGCTCCCACACAGTGCTTGGCACCGGCTCGGACCCTATTTGCGGAGGGGCGTTTTTGCCTTGTTCGCACACGTTTAGCACACCCGGGACTTATCTTTATGAATGCACGCAATTGGGCCATGCGGCCGCAGGAATGACCGGCGTAGTCAACGTGGCGAGTGCGTCTGTGGCGGCAGCGCTGCTTACCAATGCCATGCGGCTGGCGAATGGGCAGTTCCGGTTCACCATTATCAGTACTGCCAACAGGGCGAACACTATCCAGGCCTCAACCAATGTTTCCAGCTCAACAAATTGGATTTCTTTGAGCACGATGACTCCGAGCACGAGCACTTTCACTTTCACTGACACCAACGCCGGTGGTATGACTCTTCGATTTTATCGCGTGGTCGAACCGCCATAACCATATGGCGAGCCGCGGCAAGCATTTTGGATTATGTCCGTCCTCGGGCGCTTTTTGTTTGCGAATAAGCAGGCCTCTCAGCAGTGAGCAAGTCCTCAATCAAAGCGGCAGAAGGGACAGCCGCCCTCCAAGACGCTAACGCGAGTTACCGTGCTCTGGAACCTGCATCAGCTTGAAATGTGATCAGTGATCCATAGACTCCTGCTCGTGCAGCCGCCGCGAAAGAAATCGACGCTTTTTGGACTGTGGACCGGCGCGGCTGTGATTTCCGCGGGCGGTCTGCTGGCCACACTGTTCGTTTCTTGTTCGTCAGTCAGTCGCACGATAGTGGCGCCGCCCGAAATTCCCGGCGCAACCTACGTGGGGAACAAGGCATGTTATGAGTGCCATACGAATATTACGCGTGTTTTCCCGGCCAGCGCGCATGGCCGGCTTCATTTTGAAGGGGCGAAATTGGCGGGCCAAACAGGCTGCGAATCATGCCATGGTCCGGGCAGCAAACACATTGAGGGGCGGATGAATTGCGTGAACTGTCATGATCCGCACGGGGGCGACATTCTCAAACGGGCGGGCGGCCTGGCCATGGCGCGGCTCAACCAGAGTTGCGCCGAGTGTCATCGCGAACAAACCCGGCCATTTGTTTTTGAACATGAAGCGTTGCGGGAAGGCTGCACCGTCTGTCACAACCCGCATGGCTCGATGAATCGGAAGCTGCTGGTCGAGAGTGATGCGAACCTTTGTCTCAAATGCCATGCGCAGGTGCAACGTGCCCAGGGCGAGATCGATATCGGATTTAAGCCGCACACCCAGTTTCTGCGCCAGGGCGCCTGTTGGAGCGCCGGCTGCCATACGGCGGTGCATGGGTCGAACATGCATCCGAGGATGCTGTACTGATGCGTGGAGCGTGAAGCGTGAAACTGATGCGTGATGCGTGAAAAGTAAAGCGTGAAGAGAAAGCGTAGTTCGTGAAATCGGGATATATTACTATCGCCAAGAGCGTGTCCGCGGCCTATGTGTGGGCGATATTCACGCATCACGCATCACGTTTCACGTTTCACGTTTCACTGACGCTTTGCTGCGTTTCAACATTCGCCAGCCACGCCGCCATTGATGAGGGCAAACTGCCTCGCCCCGCTTCCGTGCAGGTGGATTTTGAACGCAACATCAGGCCGATCTTCGAAACGACATGCTGGCGTTGCCACGGGCCGGAGCGACCGAAGAGTCATTTCCGGCTCGACAACCGGGAGTCGGCGCTCAAAGGCGGTGAAAATGGGGTCGATATTCTGCCGGGAAACAGCGCCGGGAGTCCGCTGATTCACTATGTTGCGCGCTTGGTGCCGGATTTGGAGATGCCGCCATCCGGGAAGGGCGAGCCGCTCACAGCCGAACAGATAGGACTGTTGCGGGCGTGGATTGACCAGGGCGTACCGTGGGGCGCCACCAATCCGCCCGTGCAGGTCGCGTTTTCTGCTGCGCCAACACTTCTCTGGATTGCGGTCCAAGGGGATAAATCAAAGTTTCGGGAGATCGAGGGCATGAAGGAAGGGTTTGGCGGCGGCCTGGAACATTTTTCCATGCAGGAACAATTGGGTCCCGATAAAACCTTTTCCGTTGAAGGCCGGGCGCTTTTTCCGGATAACGACTTCCAAATTAAACTCGCATTGCGAAAGGCGGACGTTGGGTTTGTGCGCGGTGGATTCGAGCAGTGGCGGCGGTATTATGATGATTCCGGCGGGTATTATCGGCCATTTGCCGTGCCGTCGTTCAATTTGAACCGCGATCTGCACCTGGACATTGGCCGGGCCTGGATAGACTTTGGACTGACGCTGCCGGACTGGCCGCAAATCGTCGTGGGATATGAATACCAGTTTAAGGAAGGCTCAAAATCGATGCTCGAGTGGGGACCCGTGGGTGGCGAGACCAACGCTTTTGGAAGAAATATTTATCCTTCCGCAAAGGACATCGATGAGCAGGTGCACATCGTGAAATTTGATTTGAGCCATGAGTTTTCAGGCTGGCGCGTGGAAGACAGCGCGCGGGTCGAGTTTTACCGGCAAAAAACGCAGCAGGGCGATGCCAGGGATTTCATCAACAGCGGCGGGCCCGATGTATTTGTCCAGACGCGCGAAGGCGCCAGCCATGTGCAAGGGATGAACACCGTTCGAGTGGAGCGGCAGATTACGGACTGGTGGTTTCTTTCCGGCGGGTATCTATATTCGAGATTCGAAGGAGACGCTTCTTTCAGCCAGGAGACCCTGAATGCGGCCGGCGTGCCTACGTTAGGACAGTTTTGGTCCAGCGATGTGATCGTGCTCAAAAGGGAGGCGCATGACTTCAGCCTGGCGTCGCTGCTGCAACCGGTCGAGGGCCTGAGCGCGTCTCTGGGAGTGCAAGCGGAATGGCAGCGACAGCATGGCGCTGGAAAAATCAGGCTGGATCCTGAACCCATTGACCCTGCGGTGCCGGCAAGTTTCGTTTTGAATCCGGCGACGATCCAATCGGATTTGGACGAACGCAAGGTAATGGAAAACGCTGGCTTGCGTTTTACCAAAATCCCATTCACGATTCTGTTCGGGGAAGCGCGGTTCGAGCAAGAGGACATCGGTCAAATCGAGCAGGATGACATCATTACCAAGCCTGCGCAGGGATTTCTCCGCGACACCGACGCAAGGAATGATCGGCGCGAAGGGCGATTGGGATTCAACACCTCACCCTGGCGTTGGTTGACCTTCAGCGCGCATTACAAGAACCGGCTCAGTGAGACGGATTACGACCACCGTGTGGACTTCACCATCCTGGATGCAACCAACCACGTGTTTGGTCCCAATCCGGGATACTCGGCGTTCATTCGGCACCGGAAGATCGATACCGATGAGGTAGAGGCCAAACTGGTCCTGCGCCCGGCCAACTGGCTGCGGACCACGCTCACTTATCAATTAGTGGCGACCGATTATTCGACGACCACCGATCCCGTTCCTGGCAGCAGCGTGCCCGAAAGCCTGCTTGCCGGAAATGACGACGCACACGTTTATGGACTTGGCCTAACGCTCACTCCCTTCCAGCGCTTCTATTTCTCCGGGACGTTCACTTATAGCGAGTCGCGGATTGTAAGCGGGCTGCACGCGGAGCCTTCAGTTGTCCCTTACAAAGGGCATGTGTATGGAGTGATTGCCAGCGCGAATTTTTCCCTGAACCAAAAGACCGACCTGCATTGGGCCTATTCTTTTTCTCAAGCTGAATACGGCCAGAATAATTTTGCCGACGGCCTGCCACTCGGCTTGACCTATTCGCGACATGGGTTAATGGCGGGTGTGTCCCGCAGGCTGACGAGTTATCTGACCTCCACCATCCGATACGGGTTCTATCGATATTCGGAACCAAGCACCGGCGGCAGCAATGACTACACAGCTCATGGCGTATTTGCTACGCTGATGGTGAAGTGGCCTTAAGAAATTGTTTCACATGAACCACTGCAAAGAATGCATTCTGATAATCTCTATTCTCGCGCTCACGAATGCTCTCGCCGACACCGTCACCATCATGCCGATAGGTGATTCTGGAATTGAGCAGCACAGTCCAACCAACAATCTAGGCGGTGCGACAGAGGTTGTTTCCGGAGCGCTAGGCGCCTCCGCTGGGTTTGAGATCCGGCGAGCGTTGTTTCAGTTCGATCTGCAAGGCCAAATTCCGGCGGGTTCTATCATCAATTCCGTAACCTTGCGAGTCGCCGTCGTTTTCCATCTGCCGCAGAGCCCGGCGAACTCCAATTTCGACCTGCGCCGCGTCCTGTCATCCTGGACTGAAACCGAAGTGACATGGAATTCGCGACTCTCGAATGTGCCGTGGCAAATTCCTGGCGCATCCGGTCCGATGGATTCTGCGGGAGTGGCAAGCTCGTCAGTTTTTGTTAGCGGCCTTGGGAATTACACATTTCCTTCGACGCCGGCAATGGTGGCCGATGTGCAAGCCTGGGTGAACGATCCCACCGTCAGCTTTGGTTGGCTGCTCGTCAGCGAGAAGGAGACCACGCCGCACACCGCACGGCATTTCGCCACGCGTGAGGACTCGGTCAATAGTCCGCGGTTGGTGATCAACTTTGCGCCGCCGTCCCCGCCGACGATTGTGACCCAACCGCAAAGCCAGACCAATTTCGTTGGCAGAACCGTGGTCTTGAGCGTCACCGCGAACGGAACGCCGCCACCGAGCTACATCTGGCAATTCAATGGAACTCCAATTCCGGGAGGAACAGACCCAACACTCGTCCTGAATAATGTTCAAACCAATGACTCGGGCCAATACATCGTCACGGTCAGCAACCAGAGCGGACAAACCAACAGTCAGCCGGCGACGCTCACGATTTTACCCCAGCCGGGCCTGTTTGTGAATATAACCTTTCCCACCAACAACGCGCTTTTCCCGGTTGGAGCTGGAGTGCTGGTAATGAGCCAAGCCGGAGAGAGCAACGGCACCATCAGCCAGGTGGAGTTCTTCCTGAACACCAATTCAGTTGGCGTTTCGACCTCCAGTCCGTTCAATTTGCTGCTCACTAATATTCCGGCGGGCGATTATCTGCTGAGCGCAATTGCGACCGATCTCCGCCAGCTCACGACGACCTCCTCAGTTCTCATGGTATCCTTTGTCAGGCCGCCTGCAGTCACGCTGAACCTCTCGCCCTCGGATACGAACCTGCCGTTAGGAATCACCATCACTAATACAGCGACCGTCACGACGGACCGGACGAAAGTGACTAATGTCGAGTTTTTCGCGGATGGCACATTCTTAGGGAGCGTTACCACTCCCCCGTTCACAAACGTATGGCAGCCGGCAGAAGAGCGATTGTACTCGGTGACAGCGGTGGCGATGGATGAATTCGGCCAGGCGGGCACTTCCGCGCCGGTGGTCATTCAAGTTCACTTGCCGGATTCAATCCCGCCACGCATTGCAATCACCAATGCACCGCCCAATTTTGCGCGGCTCACTTCCTCCACTGTCGAGCTTTCGGGAACGGCCAGCGATACCCATAGATTGGATCATGTGGAATATGAAGTGGACAGCGGTCCGTTCCTGGGAAATATCGGTGGCAGTTTGCCGGCCCAGGGCACCTCTAATTGGCTGGCGACGAATGTGACCCTGCTGCCTGGCAAAAACGCAGTGCGGTTCCGCAGCATTGACTTCGCCGGGAACTCTTCGCCTGTTCTGACACGGTTTTACACCTATGTTTCAAAAGCGCTCCTGACCGTCACCAAAACGGGGGTGGGTACAGTGACGCCCGATTTGACCCAGACCGAATTGGAGATCGGACAAGTTTACAGTGTCACCGCGCGCCCTGGGCCAGGAAATATTTTCGCCGGTTGGGAAGGCGTTCCCAATACGAATAGTCCGCGGCTGAGTTTTGAGATGACACCAGGCCTGAGCCTGGTCGCCCACTTTCTCACGAATGCTTTCCTGCGGCGGGCAGGCAGTTACTGGGGAGTTTTTTACGACACCAATGCCGCAGTGCCGGAAAGCTCAGGTTGGTTTGCATTACAACTGGCGCCGAGCGGGGCCTTCACAGGCAAGCTGTCAATGAACGGAGCACGATATCCCTTCCGCTCGCGCTTTGATTTGAATGGAAGCGCCTTTCTGCCGGTGCTTCGCAAATCGCTAGCGCCGGCGGTGCTGGCGTTGCATTTGGATTTGTCGGGCGATACCGGCCAAGTCACTGGTTTCGTTACGAATGCCGAGCGGACAAATATTTTCGTGTCCGAATTATTTGCCGAGAGGAATTCCTTCAATGCGCGGACTAATCCTGCGCCGCAAGTGCTCCGGCTCGGATTCGGTTTGAAGCGAGTGTCCGACCAGACGATAATCGGAACGACGAACTGGGTCAGTTCATCAATATCTGGGGCAGTCTTGGTCCAAATTAATTTTGATGATGGCCCGCGGTTCGTCATGCGTTCGGCTCTGTTCCAACACGGGTTCGAGGGCCGCAACCTGCCACTCTATTTCTCGCTTCATAGGGGAAGCGAAGCTATCGTTGGCCTGCTGCATTTCGATCCGGATGCGATGACTGGAGAGTTGGGGTGGTCCAAAACAGGAACCAACGGATTATCTACTCAACTTGAAATTGTGCCTCTGTCAAAATAGCTGACGAGCACATCGAAGAGTGTCCTTAGAACCGGGACCCGGTGGCAGCTCGATGCAATTTCACGCGCAGCTCGTACAGCTCGCAGAAGATGAGATTGCCGCCCTGCTGATGGAGATTGTTGTAATGCTCGCGCCCCGGAGGCCCGCTCCATTCGGAGGAACTGGAAGCAGTCCAGGTATGCCACTGTGTGTAGGTATTGCCCGCCCCTTCAGGTTCATAGCCTGACAGATTCATGTTCACGTAATGTTCCTGAATGAAGACCGTCCTGGCAGGACTGCGCACCTTGTCCAACCCCTTATTCAGCACCAGTTGGCTGATGATCAGATCCGTGCAACTGTACACGGTCGGGGCGTAGGTTGGCTTTTTCATTGGCTGGGCGCTGGGACAAATATAAACCTGAGGCCTGGCAAAGTGGTCCTTGGCTCCGACATAAGGCTTGAGCAGTTTGAGCGGATTGTCCTGAGCAAACGGGCTGTTGAAGTCCGTTATATCATTAACGCCCGGATTGATAATCTTGCCCTGTTCCGCATTATAGATGTGGAAAGCGAGCGCAACTTGTCTGGCATTGCTGAGGCAGGCGATGCGCTTTCCTTTTTCCTTGGCGTTGGCGAGGACCGGCAAGAGCATCGCCCCAGAGCCTCGATGATCCTGGGAGTTAAAGGATCGTCTTTATAGGCAAGGGCGAATGAGGCCAGGCTGGCCGCAGTGGATTCTCCATAGCTGCCAAAGGCGCCCTGCAAACGGCCTGCCTTGGCTTGTTGCGCGAGCAGGGGTTCCACACTTCGGCGGGCAAAGTCCAAGTACGTGCCCTGGCGGGTCACGGCATGGAGATCGAGCGCGCTCAACAAAAGATAAGGACTGCCCACGGTCGTTCCGCCTTTGGTCGCATGATTCCAAAGCCGAAGCGCAGCCTTTAAACAATCATTAGTACAGCCTCGTTTCTCAAGTAGGCCACTGAGCCGTGCCCAAGCGCCTATGACCAAAGGTGAATTGCCTTCACCGGGTTGGATGATGGGATCGTCGTCCGTGCCGACGACGTTGTCGGTGTGTACTTCCGGGGCAGACCATTTGGTCCATTGGCGGCCAGGGCTTTGCGAAACAGTATTGCGGAGCGCGCCAGTCTCGGGGATCTGCATTTTGGCTACGAACTGTGCTCCCCACAAGGCTTCATCCAATGCATCCACCAGACCATCGCCGTCGCGGTCGTAGCGCCCAAAGCATTCTGGCGCATCATTCAGTGCGTTCAGCAAGGCGAAGACCACTCCGCCATCACCATGATCGTACATCAATTTGTTATAATCGCCCGCGCTGTGCCAGCCGCCAGTAGCGTCGATGTGGGTGTCGTCCGGCAGTTTCGCATCATCAAGATGACACGCTTTGTGCCATCCGGGCACTTCAAAGCCGCAACGTTGGATGAAGAAAAAATCGACAGCGCTTTGCGCGGTTTGCTGGAGCACCGTCCCCGGTCCAACCAGGAACGGGACTGAATCGCCCTGCGCTTTGCCCAGTTGAGCGCGAGCGCGGAACTGGCCGGCTTCGTGGCACGAGGAAAAATCCACACGCCAAAAATACCAACCCCAGTCATCATCGGTACCTTCGTAAATACGCCCGGCGCAGCGAACGGCCTGCTTCCACTTCGTCCTGCCTGCCGGCGTGACGAGCTGGAACGAGGCGGAACCGTCCGAGGGAAAGAAGTTGGCGCGACCAGACGCACCGAAGAGGCATTCGCTGGCGCCGTTAGCGAGAGGGACAGGGGTTGCCAGCTCTCTCCGTGAACTGGCGTGCTGGCATCCACGCGCACCACTTTCTGCTGGTCATCGGTCCAGCAGGCCAGGATCTGGGCAGTTGCCGCTGCTTCGCAACGTGCCCAGGTGGAAAGTTCATAGCGCTCGGTCCACGGGGCAAGGCCATAGTTGATCGAGGAAATTGCCACCCAATCAGCGGAGGGGATGAGCAGGGCACTGGATTTTCCTTCACGCTGGTTGGTCGGGTCGGGACGAAACTCGCCGGCGCGGCGGCCCGGAAGCAAGGTGTCATCTTTTTCCTCGCCCCAAAAACCAATGCGCCCTCGCTCGTCAGCCTCAAGGCCTTTATTGCCCATAAAAGAAGCCGCTGCCGGCGCCAGGCTAACGTCATCGATCTGAGCGCGGCCTTTCAGACGGAACCAAACGCGGGCGCGGAAGGTATTGGTGTTGACGTGTCCGTCTTCCGGCTTCCGCGAGATTAGTTGAGGTTCAATCCCGGCATTTATTTCCGCGCCCACGTAGCACCAGCCCAGCGACGCACGTAATGGCGATGCGACATGCTGAGAAATGAGGTGTCCGTGATCGTCGAGAAGATCCACGCCGAGCCTTGCAAGGCCGGAGGTGCAATTAATCCTTCCGCTGAGGCGATAGTCCGCGCCGGCCTTAAGCTGGACCATGTCACTCTCGCAAATTAGCTCCTCTCTCTTGGATACACCGCTAAGAGAGCGCGTCCCGCGATAAGCCGTGGCTGTGACCCATGAAGCTCCAGGATAAAGATGCCAGCCTTCCGGCTGCGAGCCACCGGTCTCGAAAGAACCGTTGACCAGTGAGAGGCCTGAATTCGGCACGGCGCGCTCGGGAACAGATGCGAATGCGCAACAGGCGGCACTGGCCCAGAGGAAAAACATGCCCTGCCTGGCAAGCGCTAAGCATGCCGCATTATCATCTTTCCGGCCGCTTGCCGCGTGAGGCGACAAGGGCCTCGCGCCGCGGGTTCCGCTAATAATGACTTGGCGGTCCCACCCGATAAGGATGGGAGGGCACAAAGGCGGAGGCATTTCACGAGAGTCAGACTATTTAACCCTCTGCGTCAAGCCCGGCGGTTGTGACAAGTTCCAGCCTCACAAAAGGGGACTGGAACTCTGCGCTTCGTCACCGCCCGCTCGATTTCATCTTCTTCGTCACGATAGTATTTGCTAGATTGCTGGGGGATGATCACTTTGCTGCTCGCCACGCGCAACGCGCACAAAATTGAGGAAATCCGCGCTATCATTGGGCAGGCATATGCCTACTTATCCTTGAAGGATCTCCCCGATGCTCCCGAGGCGATCGAGGATGCCGGGACGTTCGCCGGAAACGCGACCAAGAAATCAATTGCACTGGCTAAATGGACACAACACAGCATACGTCACACTCAAGGTCTGTATGTGTTGGCGGACGATTCGGGCCTTGAGGTGGACGCATTGCACGGGGCCCCCGGAGTTCATTCCGCGCGTTTTGCCGCGCTGGACAGTGGTCAATCCGGCAATTCCTCGGATGCGCAGAATCGCGAGAAACTATTGCGACTTCTTCAGGATGTGCCGCCCGGCCGGCGGACGGCTCGCTTTCGGTGCGTGCTTGCTCTGACGCCGGTGCCCGAGCCGCAGAAGCAGAGCACTTCGCCGGTTTGCGAAGCGGATGAATCGGAGCTAGCGACCGAGTTGTTCGAGGGCGCGTGCGAAGGGCAGATTGGTTTCGCGCCGAGAGGGCAGGGGGGCTTCGGCTACGATCCATTGTTTGTGCCCGACGGCTACGAGCAGACTTTCGCTGAACTGGGTGACTCGGTTAAGAACGAGATGAGCCACCGCGCCCAGGCGCTGGCAAAGTTGAAACAGAGATTTGTCCGCGGTTTGACCCATTTATCGTGACGACTCCGCCAAAGAACTCGGTAGCCCTCCCGGCGAGCAGCACAGACGGCTGCGCCGGGAGGGCAGGCTTTGTTTAGGGCTTGCAGTTAGGTTGTTCTGGTGATGGATGGCGGACCAGGGTCGTCCGATTCAGTTTCAGAAGGACCGCCAATTGTGAGGCGGCCTCTTTCTCAGTAAGATGCCGCGCGGTTCGCAGGACTTCTTTCGGCACCCAATCGGGAAATGAAGTGATCAGCTCCATTTCTTCACCCAAGCCAATGCTTGCTTTGCATTCATGGGATCTGATCGAAGGCTTCCTGTTTGGTCTCGAGGAAGCCGTGGAGGTGCTGAGCCCGCGTGGGGTGCCGCAGCTTGCGTAATGACTTGGCTTCGATCTGGCGAATGCGTTCCCGAGTCACGTTATAGATGTTCCCAATTTCCTCCAGCGTGTGGCCGCAGCCATCGATCAGGCCAAAGCGCATTTCGAGAATCCTCCGTTCGCGTTCGGTGATACTGGTTAGAACGTCATCGAGCTTCTCTTTGAGCAAACTGTGGCTGGTGACGTCGGATGGGTTCTCGGCGGTCTTGTCTTCGATGAAATCACCGACCCGCACGTCGCCATCATCGCCCACCGGTGCGTCGAGCGAGACCGGTTGGCGGGCCATCTTGAGCAGGGCTTCGACGCGCGAAACCGGCAAGTGCATTTCGTCGGCGAGGTCCTCGGCTGTAGGCTCGCGGCCGAGCTCCTGGCTAAGTTGTTTCTGCGCGCGCCAGAGTCGGGTCATGATCTCGATCATGTGGACCGGAATGCGAATGGTGCGGGCCTGGTCGGCGATTGAGCGGGTCAAGGCCTGGCGAATCCACCACACCGCGTAGGTGGAAAACTTGTAGCCGCGCCGATACTCGAACTTCTCGACCCCCTTAAGCAGGCCAATATTGCCTTCCTGAATCAAATCGAGCAGCGACTGGCCCCGGTTAACGTACTTCTTGGCGATCGAGACCACCAGCCGCAGGTTCGCTTCCGCCATGTGGGTTTTGGCCTGGTGGGCGCGGCCGGCGGCGCACTGCAATTCGTCGAAGCTCTTGTAGAATTCTTCGCGTGGCCGGCGGACGAATTGTTCGAGGGCGAGAATCTTTGCCCGCTCCTCACGCAGGGCATCCTGGCGCTCGCTCGATTTGGGTTGGCCTTCCAATTCGTGCATGCGCAATAAGCTGGCTTGGAATTTCTCGTGGACATTCCCCGCGACGACCATCATGTCTTCAAGAACTTTTTGTTTGTAAAAGAACTTCGGAAAGTTGGTCTGGAGCTTTTTGTCGAGCTTCTGGAACTGGGCAAAGACCTTTTCGCGGCGGGCAGGGGACGTGACCTTCTGCCACTGGATGTATTGCTTGTCCAGCTGCGCATCCAGCGCCTGGATCTTCCTGACCAGACGGCGGAGGTCTTTGAGGTGGCCTTCGCGGCTAGCGACTTTTTTGTCCACCACGATGCGGTCGAACCGTTCCTTTGGGGGTTCGGACAAGAGCTTTTCGGCAACCGCACAGTGCTCCTTGGCGCTGAGGCCCAAGCCATAAACCAGGCGCTT
>WNFT01007762.1_pt1 | contig 13301 bp, 13 predicted proteins | sample 5400191 | NCBI WGS metagenome assembly WNFT01 (sample SAMN13153359, study PRJNA577476) | soil metagenome | isolation source: 80 cm saprolite under Madrone tree | place: USA:California | collected 2016-06-14
AGTGGACATACGTATGACGAAGTGTGGCAGCGTCAATGAGAATGACAGTTGTCGTTCGGGAATGGGGTCGAAGAAGTCGTGAGGCATTAAATGGAATTCTATCATTGCGATCTTTGCAGGAGCACATATCCGGATTGGCGACTATCCGACGAGCGGGCTTGCCTTTTGCGATCGTCCATGCGATTCAAGTCGTCCTGCTTTGCGCAATAGTCGGAGTTATCGCCTGGGCGTTTGTGGGCTTCTTGGAAGCTCTGGTATTCCTGCCCTTGAAGATCGTCTTCCGCATTCCGACAGGTGCTGCTGACTTCTTGATAACCACAGACAACCCCTATATAGCAATAAGTGTTTCGATTCGCGCCAGATACAGTTCGCATTAAAAGTGGTCTTTTGATGAATCGCGATATTCAACTCGTGCGGTTTGCGGCTACGTCGCTATAATCAGGCTTCAATAAAAGGAGGGCCCCATGCGTGTCGCGACCGCGTTGCTGGTCTGCCTCGGACTGACGGCGTCCAGTCTATTCACTCTCGCTCAGACTTCCACCGGCGGGCCGACTCCGGCCGCTCCGGGGGCCCAGAATGCCACCACGCCGACGCGCGCCCCCGCCTTCGAGTACCTCGGCACGCTGCACGCCGAAACCGGCACCCGCACCGTTGTCGAAAATGGGCCCCAGGGGACGCGCACGATCGTGCAGGTCGTCGGCGGCCGCTTCGAAGGCCCGCGTGTCAAGGCGTCGGTGCAGACGCCGGCCGGCGACTGGATCACCAACCGGGCCGACGGCAGCTACCGGCTCGACGTTCGCCTCACGTTGAAAACGGACGATGGGGCGCTGATTCTCGTGACGTACAACGGCATCGGCCAGACGACGGACGCGGGCGCATCGCTGCGGATCGCACCACTCTTCGAGACCGGCGATTCGCGCTACGTCTGGCTCACGCGACTGCAGGCGGTCGGCGTCGGCGAGCGTGTCGGCACCGCGGTCACATACGACATCTACGCACTAAAGTAGGGCCGACGCGGGCTTGATCGCGGCGATTTCCGCAACTTCGCCGGCTGGTACGCGAAAGATTCTTTGACTGTTCATCTTTACGTTCTTCTGAGGTGTGAACAGAAACTTGCATTGAACCCATACGAACGTCCCATCTTCGGGTATGGAGGTAATATACCGATGCCTGAATTCTTGTCTCGGATTTAAATAATCGGCGTTTCCAAAAAACCGCTTCTTTCCATTTATACGTTCGTCGATCGTTCTCGGAAAATTCAACTGATATAGAATTTTTTCTCCACCATCTTCAACCCTGTCTTCCGGCATAAGGTATCTCACGGTCACCTGAAAATCTTCGTATTTGACCCGGACCAGGCTTTGGTTCTTCAGAAACGAGGTGATTTCAATGATCCACTTGCCGTCTTGCTTACCGACAAATTTCAAATCGATGTCGATATCAGCCGCCGGTTCATTCATGCGCTGATGAATGAATTTCCAATATGCCCATCCGCCCGCGACAATGAGTGCGAGAACCTGCAACACCGCTGCTATAGTCTTGATGGTTTCGTTCATGTCCCGACCTCAAGATGCCAATAAGCTAACCCGCTCGAGGTAGACGATAACACCATGATTGCGATCGGTCATAGAAAACGTAGGAGGCACGCCGCGGGCGTCACCGGCAGACCCTCTTTAGGAAGGGGAAGGTAAACCGCTCCTTTGCACTGTCACAGCGCTCCGAATCCCTTCACGCAGCGTGATTTTGGGAGAAAAACCAAGGAGACTCTCAGCCTTCTCGAGATTCGCAACGTACCGCGTGATCTCTCCGGCAAGTGGACGAGCAGCGATCACTCGCGGCTTTTTGCCGACAGCCCTGCCCACGTACTCGGCCATTTCCAGGAGCGTATGACCTCTTCCCGAAGCAAGGTTGATCGTGTCATTCCGGACGCGGCCCGCCACGAGCCGTTCTATCCCACTGACGATTCCATCGATGCAGTCATCGACATGGGTGAAATCGATTACCTTCTCGACGCCAAACACGGTGACTGGCTCATCCTGCGAAATGTTCCGGATAAAGAGCGGAACGACCCGCTGCATCCGATGAAGATCGTTATCGTATCGGCCGTAAACATTGCTCAGACGAAAGACAATGTAAGAAAGGCCGTAGCAGCGCGCGTACGCATAGACCATCGACTCACCGGCAATTTTGCTCGCCGAGTACGGGCTCGCGCTCAGGCCGAAATCAGCGTCGGGTTCAACAGTGCTAAGGCGGTAGACATCGCCATACACTTCGCGGCTGCTGGTGAAGATGATCGGGATGGTCAGCAGCCGGCAATACTCGAGGACGTTGTGAGTCATCGTGATGTTTTCGAGCGCTCGCCGAGGCTCGAGCACCAGTTCATTCACTTTCGGATGGGCAGCGAGATGGACCACGACATCAGGCTGTTCCCATCGAATGGTGCCGAGGATGCTCAAATCCTGGAGAGTGGTGTCGAACGCATTAGTCCATTCATTCGCACGGCAATCGATGCCCATTACCTCATGGCCGGCCTCCAGGCACCGGAGAGCCAGATTCGTTCCGATCTGTCCACTCGATCCAGTGATCAATATCCGCATGGGTATCCCTCAAAGTAGCGCGACATGAAAATGAATCTGGAAGATCGAAGCATCGACGACGCCTCGCCGTATGAGATGAACCGTTCCGCCATCGCAACTTCAGTGTCCGAGTAGGCTGCGCGGTTGTTCAGGATGATCTGGGCAAAGAGCCGCTCGTATTGATCCAGGATCCGCCACAGTAAGGAGTCTTTCCGCCGACGATGCTTCAGAAACGGTTTGGGCAGATGTTTTCCTTTGAAGCCGCGCAAGGCTGCCGCCAGCCAGAAATCCCAATCGTCAAATCCGCTTACATTGATGCGATACCCTCTGATGTCTTCCCACATTGATTTCCTGAACATGCAGCAATAGGCGATCTGGTTGAAATATTTCAGGTGTTGCAAATCGAATCGGCCCGCAGTCCATATCCTTTCGATGTCGCCGAAATCCTGACGGTCCGTGTAGACCAGGCCGAGATCCGGATCCGCTTCCAGCAGTTCCGTACTTTCCTTCAGCATGGTCCGCTCGATCAGGTCGTCTGCATCCAGTGGAAGAATAAACCTGCCGCGTGCTTCCGAGATGCCCCGATTGCGCGCCGCAGCCACGCCCGAATTGGTCTGACGCACGAGACGTATGTCACGATCCGAATTCGTCATGATCCGTTGCTCGATCCATAACGCGGTGTGATCGGTGCTGCCATCGTCAACCATGATGATCTCGATTTCGGAGAGCGTTTGTGCGAGAACGCTCTCCACCGTCTCGGCGAGGAAAGCCGTGGAGTTATGACAAGGGATAACCACCGAAACGGCGACGGGGGTCTGGGATTCAAGTACCACGGGTATAAAGAAGGTTGCACTTGGCGCAGACAGGCATCAATCCGCACTGCAAGATCGTTTGTCGCACCTGTTGAAAACGCTCGCCGGTCCAGATTCCGGCGAGACCCTCATCTTTGAGATTACCGATACGGAACTCAGGAAAGAACTTACAGGAGACGACATCGCCATTCGGAAAGATATCCATCCGCGTCTGGATTGCGTGGCATCGCGTCTTGTTCTGGGCCGGTTTGTCGCTCCCCATAATGAAGGGACGCATGTCGTCCGCATCGAGTCTGGGATTGTATCGAAGCTTCAATCGCCACTTCGCGGCATCGATGCGGGCGACCTCGGCATTCAATTGATCGACGAGGTTCGGGTCAAGTCTGAAGTTGTACGAATGCCAGCTCGGCTTGCCTTCGCCAAGCTTCCACGAAAAATGCTCGGCGTAATATCGATCCATTTTGGCGGATGTTTCCTCAGAGATGTACCAGGGGAAGCTAACGTACACGGTTTCGACGCCTTGCTCCTCAAGAAACTGCACGAACTCAAACATCCGGCTGACCATTGCGTCCGTGATGACACAGTTGACCGTGATCTCTCCCAGGAACGCATTTTTCTTCTTCTGTTCCACCAGCAACAGCAGGCCATTCATCGTTCGTCGGAATGTCCCCCTGCCGCGCAGGGAATCGTGCTCCTTCTCGAAGCCGTCGATCGAAACGGAAACTTCGAGGTGGCTGGAGATTCTGACCAGCGACTCCAGTCTCTTTTCGATCAGCGTGCCGTTAGTGCACATGGACGTCCACCTTAAGTCGTTAGCGAGAAGGTCCACGAGTCCCTCCCAATCCTGGTAAACGAGCGGTTCACCGCCCCAGAGGTACACATTGGATTTGACCGCCCTTGTGGCTTCCAGCACCCTCGCGACGATTGAGAGTTCAAGATCGCCGTGCCTTTCCTTTGTGAGCCGGTGGTGATATCCAGTCTCGTTCCACTGGTAGCAATGGATGCAGCGCAGGTCACAGCGGTTCGTCAGTTTGAATGCGACTTCCTGAGGCAAAGGCATGGCTCGTCCGCCGGCTTGCAGGTGTGGCACGATCCGCCGCATCTTTTCAAAAGTGACTGGATCAATCGTAGGGCCGGAGTTCTTCCGTTGCGGTGGAGGCACGTCACAGGCGTCGAGAGAGGCGCTCAATCGCTCCGCTGCGACCTCAGGAGTCTGCCGAATGTACGATTCATGATCGCCGGGAACCGTGTGAACGACGAGTCCGCCGAGGCTGAGGTCACGCCAATTGTCAGAGAGGCCCTTTCGATCGTTGTCCGAACTGACGAGTAACGTGATGCGGCCGGGATAAACTTTCGGGCGGTATTGCAGGGTTTGCCCAATGTGTTGGACGGCACGCAGCCACAATGCAGTCTTTTGTTTCAGCCTGACCGCCACGTGGAACCAGTTCTCATTTCGGAGTAGACGTGTCAGATTCGAAAAGCCAACGCGCGAGATCGACCACTTCGATTTCAACATCGCTAACGGTTTGGCGTCTGCATCGATGGGGCGCCACGTGTCCATCAGGAGCAGTAGCGCGATCTCCTCGCCCTGCGCAACCAGCTGTTGAGCCATCTCAAATGCCACGATGCCCCCGACACACTCTCCACCCAGTGCGTATGGACCGTTCGTTTGCACCATGCGCATTTGATGTATGTAGGATGCCGCTCGCTCCTGGACGGTAGCGTGACGGCTGCCGAGTAATCCGTAAACGGCCTGATCACGATTGAGATTGCGCATCAATCTGGCATACATCATCATCTCGGCCATTCCCCCGGTACCCCCTGGAACCAGGAAGAACGGCATTTTGGACTGGCCCCTCTTGATTTCGACAACCCTGGGGCCAGACACTGAAGCATCCGGGCTACAGGCTGGTTCCAAAGAATCAAGCGTTCGGAGAAACGCGGCAAACCGGGCGACGGTCTGATGCTCGAAGAGAGAGACCAGCGGCAGGTTTCGATTCAATGTGTTCTCAAGCAACGCAAACAGATTCAGAGCCAGAAGCGAGTCTCCGCCACGATCGAAGAAGCTGTCATCCCGGCCTATGGACTGGGCGCCCAGCGCGCGCGCAAATGCGTCTGAAACCAGGCGCTCCATCTCATCGCGTGGCGGACCACCCTCGACTCCGGTCTGGTCATCCGGAGGCGGCAACGCTGAGCGATCCACTTTGCCATTGGATTTCAACGGCAGCGTCTCCAGAAGCACAAACGCGGACGGCACAAGATAGTGGGGAAGTCGCTCGCGGGCGAAGCCACGGATGATCGAAATGAGTTCGCTGGGGCTGCGTTCCACCGACTCTGCAACAACGTAAGCCACAAGACGCTTGTTTCGAGCGACGACACAGACCCGCTTCACCAGAGGGGATCGGCTCAGGACAACCTCAACTGCGCCCGGTTCGACGCGGAATCCACGGATTTTGACTTGATCATCCGTCCGGCCTATGAATTCGAGGTTCCCATCGCGCCTGTAGCGGACGAAGTCGCCCGTCCTGTAAAGGAAGGTGCCCGCCTGATCCGAAAACGGATTCGGGATGAGCCGCTCGCGCGTCAGATCCTCGTCATCGAGATAACCCCGCATAAGGCCGTCGCCTCCGAGGTACGCCTCGCCCACGACGCCGATCGGGACAACCTGCTGAAGCCCGTCGAGCACATAGATCTGTGTGTTGGAAACGGGACGGCCAATCGGGATAGTCCCACCGTTAAACCTCTGACCGCTCATTAACGGATAGAAGCTCGTGAACGTGGTGTTCTCCGTCGGACCGTAGCAATGGATCAGTTGACCAGGTCGTGCCTGTTTCAGAAAACGCTCCGCGTGCGGAACGGAAAGGACATCGCCACCGACCAACAATTGCCGGACGGTCATCAGTTCGGCGAGATGCGTATCAACGAACAACTCGAATAACGCGCTCGTCAGAAAGAGAACGCTAACGTGATTACGACAGATCGCCTCGCTGATTTCCTTCAGTGAAGGACGTCGAGTTGGGGGCAGCACCAGTCTTGCGCCGTTGAGGAGGGCGCCCCAGATCTCGAACGTCGACGCATCGAAGGCGACTGGAGCGATTTGCAGGAACACATCTCCTGAAGTCAGGCTCGCGTAGTTCGCTGCTTTGACGAGCCTCAGGACGGCGCGATGGCTAATGCATACGCCTTTCGGGGTTCCCGTTGAACCGGATGTGGGCATGACGTAGGCGAGGGCTCCGTACGCTGAGGCAGAGGCGCTACAGTGTGGTTCCGCGAGACCAGGTTGTGGAACGAACGCGGCGCCGCACTTTAGGATCGCCAACATTTGCACGATAAGAGACGGCGATGATTCGGTGGGGATTTCAACGAGCATCCCAGGCCTGACACCCGTTCTCACAAGGTCGCTTGCGAGTTGACTGGCGCGCTTATCGAGGTCCGAGTAAGTGGTCTCCTGGTCACCGAACACGAGCGCAATCGCGTCTGGAGTCCGTCGCGCCTGGGCCTCGAACACCTCATGGATGGTCATGTCTCGCGGATAATCGATCGCCGTGTCGTTCCTTTCGTGGAGCAGCCAGTACCTTTCCGCAGACGACAACAAAGGCAACGTCGCAATACTCTGATCAGGGCGGATGGCAATCTCTTCAAGCAGCCTCCCGAAGTGTCCAACAAACTGCGACATCGCCGGCGCATCGAAGAGGTCCGCGTCATACTCCAGCAGCCCGCCGAATCCTTCCTGCGTTTCCCACATGTACAGCGTGACGTCGAATTTGGCCGTACCGGTATCGATGTTCCGCGCCTCCACGCGGAGACCGGGCAATTCCCAGTCTGGTCGCGGCACGTTTTGATAGCCGAACATGACTTGAAACACGGGCGACGAATCGATCCGTCGTTCCACCTCGAGTGCGTCGACGAGCATCTCGAACGGCATATCCTGGTGACTGTAGGCGCCGAGAACAACGTCGCGGACGCGGGCAAGGAGTTCCCGGAAACTCGGTTGACCTCCGAGCGAGGTGCGAAGGGCCAGCGTGTTGACGAACAAACCGATCAGGCTTTCCAACTCGGCGCGATTGCGATTAGCAACGGGCGATCCGACAATAATGTCCTCTTCACCCGTGTATCGATAAAGCAGCGTCTTGAAAGCGGCAAGCAACATCATGAACGGAGTCACGCCTTCATTCGCGCTCAGACGCTTCAGTGCGTCCGTGACTTCCCTGGAGACGGCGACAGGTTGGCAGGCGCCTCGACGTGGCCCCGAATCAGTTCGCGGGCGATCGGCAGGTAGTCGCAGCACGGGAAGCGAGCCGCCCAATTGTCGCTTCCAGTAATCCAGAAGTGGCGCAAGTGCCTCACCATCCAGTCGACGTCTTTGCCACACAGCAAAATCCACATACTGCAGCCGGGGAGCCGGGAGAGAAGCGGAGTAGGTCGCGCAGAGCTCGCGCATGAACGGATTGAACGACCATCCATCAAAGGCGAGGTGATGCATGGTCAGAACCAGCAGATGCTCCAGGTCGCCCAGCCTGAAGAGGTGCGCGCGGATCAAGGGCGGCCGTTTGAGATCGAATGGCTCGCGCGCCTCCGTCTCAGCTCGCCGAGTGGCCTCATCGAGAGTGCGCACGTCCGTCACCGGCATCGTCAACGGATTTGCGGAATGAATCGTCTGAACGAGCTGTCCATCGATGAGTCGAAGCGTTGTGCGGAGGACCTCATGACGGCGCACCATTTCCGAAAGGCCCTGCTCCAGGCCCGGTGCGGAGAATGCTCCCGAGAGTCTCAGGGCAACCGCAAGATTGTGAAGCGGACTTGCAGGCTGCAGTCGTTCGAGAAACCAGATGCGTTGTTGAGCAAACGACGCGGGCAAGGGCGCGTCTCTGGGAACGGGCTCGAGCGGGGGACCGCCACGCTGGAAGCGGAGCGCGTCGCGTACGGCGTTCCAAAGTGCCGCTCGGTCTTCACTCATGAGAATTGCTCCGCATACGCGCGCGGATAATCGATCCCGGTCCGCGCTCTGGACATGATGTTTGCATGCAGCTTCTCGAGGACGGCCCCGTCATATCCGGTCGCCTGCCACGCCGGGTACGAGATTCCGAAGCCCAGGTATTCCCAGATTCTGGCGTTGCTTTCCTCGGCATAGCCATAGGGCTCCAGAAGAATCACCGGGGTGGCGGAGTTCAGCGAATCAATCAGGGTGCAGCCGCCCGGCTTGCTTACAATGGCTTTGCACCGCCGGATGACGTAGTACAGGCTATGAACGTCAGCGGACCGCTTATATATAATGTTGCGCTGATCCACAACTTCTGCCATGGGAGGGAATTCACCGGCCCAGGGATGCCACTCCGGATCCATCATGAAGCATCGATCTCCCGGCCTTTTGTGTCTCGCCTCATCAGGCTCATGGATGACGACGTCGAGTGCGTAACCCGTCTGCTCGAGATCGGGAATTTTGCTCCGATACGTTCCAATACCCCAGCCTCCGCCGTGGACGGCCAACCGATTCTCCCGCTCAACGAACGGCACGGGAGCTGAGTCCGTCACCGGAATCTCATGAATGATCCTCTTCTCCTCCCAGTTCCAGAGCCAGATGGGTCTACCGCTCGACTGCAGATGTGGAAAGATTTTGAAGGATGCGGAGATCGCCGCGTCGATCCTGCAGTGATCGACATGGATCGGCGCGCCCAACAACTGGCGATATCGCTCGACGATTGGCAGCCAGAACCCAGACCACACGATGAAATGATCTCGCCGTTCCACGCGCCACTGTCCCATCAAGCGTTCGGTGCCGTCGGCGTCGAGGCATTCCTGAACGTCCCGTGCCATCCGGTGCGCCATCTGCGCCAACGCGAAGCTCTCATGATGAGCCTTCTTATGCGCGAGATGACCTTGCTGGCGCGCGGGTGTGTAATAGTTCTCGAGGACCTCGACGTCGGCATCGAAGTGCAACTGCCTCAGTTGACGCTGAATGAGTAGTGCCGGAATGTAGACGCCCAGACCAACTCCAGACGTAAGGATCGTTACTGCAGCGGATTGGTGATTCACTTTGATGGCATGGTCTCCATGAACTCGGCGAGCGTGCGAATAGAGTTGAAGGAGGAATACTCGAGCCGATCGAAGTCGATCCGGATCGAGAGCCGCTCCTCGAGATCCTTCTCGAGGGTTTGCTTGATTGCGTCGATTGCGGCCGTCATGACGGAAAACGTTCCTTTTTCACCGCAAGTCCGATGCCCATGTACGGCCCCATGCCCTCATATTGATCGGTGTACTCGAAGCACTGGTACTCGTCCATCGAGTTCACTTCATTCCACACCTTCCTGACATCCGGCCACGTCACATTTGAAATATCGTGGAAGGCAATCATTTTGGCGGCATCCTTGACGGCCGCGAACTCCCGCCGGCACTGCGATTCTTCGTGGTGCGAATCGATGAAGACGAGATCGATCGTCTTGAGAGAATCGATCAGCGCGCCGAAATCCGCAGACAGTGTGTTGATGCAGGCGAACTCCGTACGCGGATTGACAGCTTTGTAGTCGGTCATCGAAGGGCATGGAATGACGTCGAGAGCGATGGCGAAATCAAGTTGTGAGAATCGATCGAGGACCTCCACGGTTGCCACAAAGGAGCCGCCGTGCCGGATCCCGATCTCGAGATACGAGCGAATCTGGAGTTTCGAAAGTTGGATGAGATACTTGCTGAATTGCGATGGATACTGCCAGATGCGCAGGCCGGATCCGCAGAATGGGTGAAGACTCGCGGGAAACTCGTCGATTCCCTCATCGTTCAGACCCAGGTCGAGCAGAAGGGTTTCGAGATTTGCGGCTTGAGCAAGATACTCTGGCGACTTTTCACGAATTAAGGAAATCCGTTCAAGATGGATGGCCGTTGGATGCAGTCCTTTCAGCGACCGCCATCCACGTTTCTGCTCATTCCAGACGGAAGAATTCGTGATCATTGTCGGAGTGAAACAATTGTAAATGAAAAAAAAGGGAAAACAAATGGACGCCTTGCTTCACCACTTGCTCCGCAGCAGTGCGGCGCGCTTTCCCGGCAAAGAGGCGATCGTGCATCGGAATCGCCGCATGACCTGCGCCGGGACGTGGCGTGCCGTCACATCGCTCGCCAGTCGTTTGAAGTCGGCGGGGTTGGAACGCGGCGATAGACTCGGAGTTTTTCTGGATGCCTCCATTCCACAGGCACTCTCCATCTTCGCGGCAAGCGCGGCGGACGTGGAGCCAGCATTTCGAGGTGAGGGCGATGCGTTTGAACGGCAGATCCTCGGTGCAATTTCCCGCCGCTAATTTACCGATTTCACGGCAAGCTGAGCGCTGGCAATAGGTGTCAGGACGCCTGTGAGAGCGTCTCGCTGAATTCCGCCGCGGACCACGATGGTAAAGTTGCTCGACAATCTCATCGACAGTTCACCCTTGTAAGCCGACAAGTTCTCCAGGTATGGGCGCTGGACGGTCGCACGTTCTGTTACCGCCGCTACCGCAAACCATTCCCGCGGGTAGTAGAAAAGCTGCAGGTAGCTGACGCGCTGCCAGAATGCCGCTCCGCCATTCGCTTCACTCAAGCGGCGAAGGGTTAGGTCGTGCTCTGCGAGAATACCCCATTTCCCGAAACCGAGGCGGGTGTAAGCACCTGACATGGCGCGATGGCCTATGTGGTCCGATCCGCGGAGCGAGTTTATCCCGACAATCGTAGTGCCTCTGCCGAAGACGTCGTACTCGGCCATGATGCCTTCCCCCTTTTCTCGCGAGCTGGCGGGTTCGTGTCCGCCCGGCGCAAAAACATATGGCGCCACAAGCCATCGTTTACCCCAGAGAAAGGCTTTTACCTGTGTTGGCGTGTCATAGTACCCCGCACGATTTCTGGCCTTGATAAACGTGGTCTGATCGGGAATGTTCAGTCCCGTTGGAAGAGCGTCCCGTCCTGCAGCAAACTCGATACCGTCTTTCGGCCGATACTGTAGTAATGCCGACGTGAACAGGACGTGTCCGGGCCGGATGGCGGGATCGTACGCGCGCGGTTTGCGCGGAGTTGTTTCATTCTCGATTTCGGCTATTGCCGAGACTCGAACGCCTTTCCCTAAAGTTGTTACATTGCGGTAAAAGAGACGAATCTTGTCCACACCGAGATATGGGCCTCCTGGTGAATGGTTGAGTTGGATGGATGGAATGACACGGGCGTCCTGGTCAATGTGACCATTCAAGCTCAGTAGATTCAGCACATGATTTGAGTGAGGTTCATATTCTCGCGCTCGGAGGCTCTGTGCATCGTCTATCCCACGTCCATAAGCGGTCAGAAGCCCACCCCCCTGCGGCGCAACATGACACGATATACAGTTTCCGTATCCCAAACGTATCATGTTGGGCAACGCAGATGCGGGCACTGGCGTGAGCAACAGGACAACGAACAGCCACCTCATCGGGGTCCTCCTGCAAAGGTGGACGTTTCTCTTGCCTGGAACTCAAAATTCAATTTCACATCATCAGTAACGCACACGCCGAGCTGGCACGGCGGTTCAATTCCAAAATCGCTCAGTTTCAGCCCACCTTCCGCAGTGATTCGATATCCTTTACCGTCATTCAAGACCTTGAGACTGATCGCGAATGGACGTGTGACACCACGCAGCGTCAACTGGCCTGAGACAGGGCAAGCTGCATCGCGGCCTTGTGGCAGCTCCGGACAAGTGATTCTGTCACTCACAAACTCCAATTCAGGTGTCGTATCGTTTGCAAGTGAGAATATCTTCCGTCGCATGTGCTCATCGCGCAGCGAGATTCCCGTCTTAAACGATTTCGGGTTGATGCGAGCACGGATGTTCTGCAGTTCAATGCGTCTTTCGCCTTTGACTAACATCAAGCTGCCCGTCATCTCGCGGGATTGGCCATGCACTGTGAAAATAGAGACATTCGCAGCCGCCACGAACTTCACAGTACCGTCGAAAACCCGAAATTCTGAACCGTCTTCGGCGCGACCAACATGGGCGGATAGCAAAATTGCTACGAGAAATGCTTTGTTAACCACCGACGCATTAATGGGTGTAAGTGGATTCATACATACCTCCAGTTTGAGTATTTCTTTCGAACTGCGATTTCTACTTCCTGCAGTAAGGGGCTGGGATGCTGGCAGGAAAATATAAGGGACAGAACTTGTTTCGACTGATCCTGAATGAGTCCTCCGCTCTTCACCGCTACTCGATTCCACGTCTTTCTGCCGATAGGCGAAATAAGCAGTGGTGCAGTGGACGGGGCCTGGCCGGACCTGGAAAGCTTGTACAACCCGTTTGTGCCGGCGCTGCAAAACACTAGAACCTTATTCACGGGATTCGTCAGCGTCGCCCACGTTCCTGGCTGCATCGACGCTGCAGGATCGCCCAACGTCGTACCGGTAGCCGAAATGAGGCGGACACAGTAGAGCAACAAAGCGAGGATGGTTAGGGTGACGACGATTGCATTTAATGGGGATGACACAAGCAGCCTTCTCTTCATACTGACTTCACCCTGTCTTTCCTCCGTAAATTCTCGACATGCTGACAGGCGGCACGGCTCAGTCACTGCCATGCGAACCGAGTTCTGTCCTGCCATCTACCATAGGCACATCGACAATGTAATAAGCAGGATGGGCGCCACAAATCTGACCGAAGTTATGTAGCGGCGCTGCATCGTCTTCCGTTTCGCAAGCGACTGGCGCGGCGTTCCGTGCAGGGTGGAATTCCCACTTCGTATTCTTGAACAGCCGTTGCTATGCGCAGGCAGGGGCGCTCTTACTCGCGGGAAAGCTCAACAGGACGTAAGCGGCAGGTTGCACAAATCGCCAATTCGCAGGGACTTGCTGTCCGCCTTCCAGGAATTTGTGGTGTGCGGGCAGGTCCACTCCTGAAATCCCAGACGTGTTCAACGGTAGATCATGGCCGACA
>WNFT01003719.1_pt1 | contig 13298 bp, 15 predicted proteins | sample 5400191 | NCBI WGS metagenome assembly WNFT01 (sample SAMN13153359, study PRJNA577476) | soil metagenome | isolation source: 80 cm saprolite under Madrone tree | place: USA:California | collected 2016-06-14
GGCCCCGGCACCAAGGTCAATTTCATCGTCCGATATTCGATTCCGATCTTCTTCTCGCAAGCCAATACCAACCCTCAGCTCGCGTGGAGCGCTGTATCGGTAAACGACCAGCTTCGCATCACGGTGCGCAACGACGGCACACGGCACATCCGTATCTCGGGGCTGAAAGTCGAAGACCTTTCCGGCCACAGCACGGCTTACGGTCAAGGGCTTGTCGGTTATGTGCTGCCGCACTCGACGATGCGTTGGACCATCCCCGCTAAGGACATGACACCGGGGACCACGCTCAAAATAACCGCACAGGGGAACAATGGCCAACTCGCCGCCACGGCCGTGCTGGAATCGGCCGGCGAGTAATCGTTGGCTTGGCGCGGTTGCACTGCTTCTTTGCGCGTCGTCTGCGCTGGCCGGTGAGCAGGCCGCGGCGCCTGGGCTGATCCCACTTCAGTTGGAAGTCACGATCAACGGTCAGCCGACCAATCTTATCGCAGAGTTTTTTCAGCTGCCCGACTCCCGTATCGCCGCAAAACCGGAGGAACTCGGCGCGATTGGGATCAAGGTGCCCGAAGGTTTCGACGAGGATGTCGTCCCGCTCTCGGAAATTCCCGGGCTTCGATACAATTACAATTTTGCCCGCCAAAGCATCGATATCGCGGTTACCGATATGCTGCGGCAGTTGCAGGTTTTGAACGCGCAGACCGATAGCGGCTATAACCCTCCGGAGCGGACCTTTGGAGCGTTCGTCAATTACACCGCATTCCTATCGGGAGGTTATGCCGGCGCGAACGGGCAAATCAACGGCGGATCGCTGAGCGTCGATGGTCATGTCTTCGGTCGTTTGGGCACGCTTTCACAGTCGGGAATCATCGGAACCACGACGAGCAAGCAAATGAGCGTGCTGCGGCTCGACAGCACCTGGTCCTATTCCGATCCCGAAAAGATAATCTCCTATCGTGCGGGCGACGTAATTACCGGCGGACTGACCTGGACGCGGCCGATGCGCATTGGCGGAATCCAGGTTCAGCGCGACTTCAGCCTCCGGCCGGATTTGATAACCATGCCGCTGCCTTCGGTGTCGGGGACCGCCGCACTGCCATCGACGCTCGATGTCTATGTCGGCAATGCAAAAACCTACTCGACCGAGATTCCGAGCGGCCCCTACCGCATCGATAACATTCCCGTTGTCTCCGGCGCGGGAACCGCGCGCCTGGTGGTGACCGACACGACCGGCCGGCAGGTGCAATCGGAAACCCCGTTCTTCACGGACTTCAGATTGATGCGCAAAGGGCTCTTCAGCTATTCGGTCGAAGCAGGGTTTCCCCGATTGGACTTTGGGGTTCATTCGTCGACTTACGAAGGTAGCCTCGTCGTGACGGGAAGCTTTCGCGCGGGCCTTAGCGACGAGATCTCGCTCGAAGGCCACACGGAACTTGGCCAAGGTCTTATCAATGGCGGTGCCGGCGTGGTTTTCTCGGTCGGCCAACTCGGACTCGTCTCCGCCGCAACCAGCATCAGCAGCAAAGGGTCGGACACCGGCGCGCTTGTGTATGGTGGGTGGTATCTACCTTTCGGCAATTTCAGTCTTCAGGCGACGATGCAGCGAACGATGGGCGAATATCGCGATCTTGCCTCGCTCCCGGTAAATTCAGGCGGTCCTCTTCCGGTCGGGCTGAACGTCCCGCGCGCCATCGACCAGCTTGCGATGGGCTATCGCTTTCCCGACTCCAAGACCAGCGTAAGTCTTGCCGCGATTCATCTCGATCGAGCGCTCGAACCCAAGTCGACGATCCTGACGGCTTCTTTCACGCGTTCGTTCGACAATGGAATGTCCATTTTCGCGACCGCATTCCGCGATCTTGACGACAAGAACGCGGCCGGCGTTTTCGCGGGGATCGCGATACCGCTCGGACCCTCCTTGAGCAGTTTCGCCGGACTTACACACGACAAAAACGGCACGTCGGCTACCGCCGACTTGCAGAAATCGATCGGCACCGAGCCCGGCAGCTACGGCGGACGTTTGTCGATAGCCGAAGGGGCCAATCCATTTGTCTCCGGCTATGGCGCGGTCAAACTGCAAGGCGGCGTTCTGGAGGGCTCGCTCACGCAACATCGATCGGCAGTCGATGGATACGCGGCGTTCAGCGGTGCACTGGTCGCCGCCGGAAAGGGCCTTTTCATCGCACAACGAATCGACGACGCCTTCGTCGTCGTCGACGCGGGCGCCCCCGGGGTCAAGGTGCTCTTGGAGAATCATCCTGTCGGCGTGACCGGTTCCGGCGGCGAACTGCTCGTGACCGGACTGCGTTCCTATCAGAAAAACAAGATCTCGATCGACGCGTTGGACCTGCCGGTCGACGACGAGGTCCCCAATACGGTACTGCGCGTGGTTCCCGCCGAGCGCAGCGGCGCCATCGCCAGGTTTGCGATCGAGCAATCCGCACCGTCGGCGGAAGTGATCTTTACCGATGCCAATGGTTCCTTTGTCGATCCGGGCACGCACGGCACGCTTCTCGGTGCAAACCAGCCCTTCGTCGTTGGATATGAGGGCCGCGCGTTCATCAAGAATTTGAAGCCGGAGAATACCGTTGCAATCGATCTACAATCGGGCCCCTGCGAGGCGACTTTTACCTTCGAGCAGAAGCCGAGCACGCTGGTCACCATCGGACCGATCGCATGTCGATGATTGGAACTCCGCGGATTTGTTCGGCTAACTCTCGGTTAACACAAGATTGGTAACCAAGATCTCGGGAATGCCTGCAGCAGGTTTGAAATTGGGATCGGGCATGTTGCGAAGAGTTGCGTTGTGGCTAATCCTCCTCGGCGTTGCCGTATGCGCGCCAACCCAACTATACGCTGCGCCCTCCTGCACTATGACAGTGGCCAATATCGATTTCGGCAGTGTCGATGTGCTGCCGGGTACTGCTGTCGACATCACGGGCTCGGTCGCTTTCAATTGTACCGGCTTCGGCAATAATGAGCTGGACCGGTTCTGCATCAGCATAGGCTCGGGCGCGAATTTTTCGGGATCGCAGCGGCAACTGAACGGTCCGAGCGGCGCCAAGCTGAACTATGACCTCTATACGAATTCCGCACGCACGCAATTATGGGGTTCTTGGCAAACCGGCTTCGATACGGCCGGCCTGCAAATCGACATTACGTCGGACGGGACCGGTAAAATCGTAACGAGCGTGCCGATCTATGCCAGGCTTTTCAGCGCTCAACAGACGGCGGCCACGGGATCCTATTCAACCACGTTCCCATCGTCGACCGCGGGCGCCTATGCACGATTCGCCAAAAAGACGGCAACTTCGTGCGACACCGGGGGAACCCACGCGCAGTCAGGATTTTCGGTCCTCGCCACCGTTGTGTCGACTTGTAATGTCAGCGCCACCAATGTGAGTTTCGGCACGGTGGGCTTGGTCAATAGCAACGTCGACGCGACGAGCACGGTGACCGCGCAGTGCAGCATCTCGTTGCCTTATACCGTGTCGCTGAACGGCGGGAATGCGGGGGCGAGCGACCCCACCCAGCGCAAGATGGCCAAGGCAAGCGAAAATATCACCTATGGATTGTACAAGGACTCCGCTCGGGCGCAGCCCTGGGGAAACACCATCGGCACTAACACGGTCGCCGGGACGGGGACGGGCTTGTCGCAAGCCAACACCGTGTACGGTCGTGTGCCGTCGCAGACCACCGGATCGCCGGGAAGCTATAGCGACACCATCGTGGTGACCGTCACCTATTGATCGCGCGTTCCCGCAGGACCAAGTCCGGTCAATCGGACATTGGCCCCGGGACATGCCGGAAGCGAACTGTTAACCGCCATTTCCACTTTCCTATTGTTTTCCACTCTCGGTCTATGTTGTTTGCGCCGCTTTCTATTGCCGGTTGTCTTTTTGCCCTCAATTTTAAGAAAATCTTCGCACGTCCCGCCTAGCGTGCCCCCGCAACCGATCAAAACCCGGCAACACGGTGGTGGCACAAATGCAGGTTTCGACTCTAAGAAAATCTTCGCACTTCGCGCATATCGTGTGCCCACGACTGATCGCAACCCGGCAACACACGGTGGGGGACACCATGCATTTGCTGAAGAGAGCATCTTTTTGCGTTCTAGGAGCCTTGGTCACAGCTCTGTCGCTGGTCGGACCGAGCGCCAATGCCAGCACGTCGACGGGTACATTTACCGCGACGATTACCGTGCAAGCAAATTGCCAAGTGATCTCGACCAATACGCTCAACTTCGGGACGCAAAACATTCTCACGGCGAACACCGATGCGTCGGCCACTTTCGCGGTCCAGTGCACGAATACAACTCCATACAATATCGGCCTTGACGCAGGCACGACCTCCGGCGGCACGGTGACCACGCGCTTGATGACGAACGGCAGTGCGACCGTCTCCTATAAAATGTATTCCGATGCGTCGCACTCGACGAACTGGGGCAACACCGTTGGAACCGACACGGTTGCGGGCACAGGCAATGGCAGCTCGCAGACCCTGACGATTTACGGACGGGTACCTGTGCAAGCGACTCCCGTGCCCGCGACGTACAACGATACCGTGACGGTTACCGTTACGTATTGAGAGCCTCGGCGGAAAGCGCACACGTCATGCAGCAGTATAAGGCCAGAACGAACATCGTAGGCCGTCGCGCATTATTGGCGCTCGGCGTTGCACTTGCGGTTCTCGCGCTAACCGCTCCGCCCGCAGCCGCGAGCACGGCGACAGGCACGTTCACCGCGACGATCACGATTCAAGCGAGCTGCCAAGTGATCTCGACCAATACGCTGAGCTTCGGGACGCAGGGCATCCTTACGGCGAACACCGATGCTTTGGCCACTTTCGCGGTCCAGTGCACGAACACGACTCCGTATAATGTCGGATTGAATGCGGGTTCGACTGCGGGCGGTACGGTTACAACGCGCTTGATGACCAGCGGCAGCGCAACCGTCTCCTACAAAATGTATTCCGATGCCTCCCGCACGACGAATTGGGGTAACACGGTTGGTACCGACACGGTTTCAGGCACAGGAAACGGCGCCCAGCAGACATTAACCGTATATGGACGGGTTCCCGTACAGACCACTCCGGCGCCCGCGACGTACAACGACACGGTGACGGTAACCGTAACCTATTAGCCCCAGTGCGCTCCCGCCTCGAATAGTGTAATCCGTCGCGCGAACAAGATTACCGCGGGCCGGGGGAAAATTGCGCGCGCTTTGCGCTTCATTGACGCTGGGGATCGCATTCGCGTGCTCGGCGCTGATTGGTCCGCCCGCCGACGCAGCCACGGCGACAAACACATTCGCGGCAACAATTACCATTCAGTCGAGTTGCGAAGTGGTTTCGACCAGCACGCTCGATTTCGGCGTCGCAGGCGCCCTCGTCGCCAGCCGCGACGTCCAGACGAACTTCGCCGTGCAATGCACCAATGCCACAGCTTTCAATGTCGGCCTGGATGCAGGCTCTACGCCCGGCGGTTCGGTTGCGACGAGGCTGATGACAAGCGGCGGTGCGGTCGTAGGCTATCAGTTGTTCTCCAACGCGGCCCGCACGGCGAACTGGGGCAACGCGGTCGGAACGGATACGGTTTCGGGCGCGGGTAACGGTGGTGCACTGGACTTGACGGTTTATGGCCGCGTCCCCGCGCAGCCCACTCCCGCTCCCGGGATTTACAGCGACACCGTGACCATAACGATCACCTATTGATGGTTGGGCCCGAACCCAAGGCCGAAGGGAACCAGGGCGAGGTCTGTCAGGCGCAGATGCAGCATGCGCTGTTAGTGCCGCGAAGGAAGACCGCGAAACCATTGGCCTCGCCTTTCCTGGCACTGATCAACAAGGCGACCGATAGGGTCACTCGTCTCTCGATTGAATTAGGCATCTCACCGCTCTCCCGTTCGCGCCTCACCGCGACCTTGCCGTCCGACACCGACGCCAGCGTGGATGAGTTCCAGCGGATCGTTGACAGTCGTCCCAAGTGGCCGAAGCCGAACTGACAACTGACAATGTTGACCAGGACCTGACTGTAACAAGCCAAGCGGGAACTCGCGGACTTGATCGCGGAAATCGCGGCCTTGGAAAAGCAGCACCATGGGCCAGCCTCAGCGGCAGGCGCGACATGAAAGCCTAGGCGTTATCACTCCGGCGTCACTCCTTCTATCGCCTTAGCTTGAGCCATTAAGCTCTGCAGGATTTCTCTAGTGCGATCGGCCTTGAGCTGGTTCTCGAGTATCTGCACGAATTCGGCTTCGTTTTTCGCTTCGCCCAATTCGTCATTGGTACCTGTCCTAACCTGGACAGGGTACACGTCGACCGCATCGTGAAGGACTCTAAGCAGCCCGAACTGGTAATAATTCAGCGTAGGAACAGTTATGTACAGCACCAGTTGCATTTTCGAGCCGTGCGCCGTGGCGCCCACCGTGCCTCGCAGCAGACCTCCGGAGATCTCATCCAGGACTGACGCCTGCTCTCTAAGAATCTTGATGGGCGTTGACTTCGCATCTACCCGCGGGAGTTCGCCCCAAAGGTTCTTGGTCGCCATTGTCAGACCCTCTCCAGTTCGATTGTTGCAATTATCGGCAGATGATCAGATACGTCGGTATCAATGCGGCCGTTAGCTCCTAACAAGGACGTCCCCTGTATTGAGTGCACAATTCTGATTCCATCGTCTGGAACATGAGGCAATAACTCGGGCCGCAAGAGCACTTGGTCAAACATGTTCCAAAAATAGCATGTATGGGAGCTGTCCCAACGAAAGTACGTTCCGGGCGGCCCCTTAGAAGCATCGCCTAGAAAGTTCCACATTGGATTATAGAAGAATGTTCTCTTGCGTCGGTTCACAGTGCGTGAGCCTAACCTCGCAATTCGCCTGTCCATGACAGCATGCAAACCGTCAGCGGTGACCATCCCGGCCTCAAAAGGGCTCATGTTTAGGTCCCCCATCACAATGGTGCGCGAGTGTCCAACTCTTCGCTCAGCACTTGTTATGATTTGACTCAGTCTCACCGCTTCAGAGATTTGATCAATGTCTCGCTGGTGCATTTTGCTCCCAAGGTGGATCGCGACCAAGATTACATCGGACCCAACAGGCGGCACGATGCGACGGACGGAAACTTGCCAGTCGTCCGACACTACCTCGACGTCTTGGGAGGGGGGATACTTTGAAAATACGCAGACCCGCGTGGCCACATTTTGCACAAGCCGAAACAACCGCAAACGGCCGGCGTTCAATTCAGGTAGTAGGCCGTTGCCGTCACCACATTCGGCTAAGGCCAGTACGTCGACATTATTTTCGTCACAGAGGTCCCGAATAAGCTTTGCGTTCGGTTTCTTGTAGACGTTCCAGAATAGGAAGGTCGCCATTCAGGAGGGTTCAATCGCTTGGAATGTGCTCATTGCCCTGTAGCCTCTTCGATGCACTTTCTGAGTTCACCCTCAAGTTGGCGGCCATCGTGCGTGGCCAAACACGGGCACAAACCGGTTCGGGCGGACGTGGATCCTTTAAGGCTTTGCGGCCTTGGCGGCTTTCTTCTCGGCGGCAATGACGCCTATTGCGGTTAGCCTCTCGGCGCGATGATGCCGAGCAATATACCATTCCTCGCAGAGGAGCTCGATGAGAACGATAAGTTGTTGGGCCTCGTCCGGGTCGACATCAATAATCACGTTAATATCAGCTTCCATGTGAGCACCGATGTTTCCGATGCCGCGGACGTGATCGATTGCGGTAACTGAATCGGGCTGGACGCCCAAAGGAGCCTTGCCATTATCTACCTGATCTCGAAGCGCATCGATTTCGTCTATCAAACGCCTGCCGCTGATCCCGCAGAAATCTCTGATCATTCCTTGTAGGCACCGCCGCGACATAGTGGCGCTTGCCTTCGGACTAAGATCTCGGATGCGGCATGCTTGAGTGTAATCATCGCGGATCGGCTCCGGAATATAATCGGGCAATGGCATCGCCGAAGATTCTGGCAATAGCTGCCACTCCATAATCTTATCGCCAAGAACCATGTTGCCCGAGTTGGAATAGTGTCGCGTGTGGAGCGATGCTACCAAGGTCATCTTTCGACAGGCATTGTTTGCACAGACGATGGATAAGACTTTGACTCCTGTCCTCCCGAACTCGCCCTGATCATTGAAAACACCGGCCTCCGTCTCGCCCCACCGCTTTTCAGCAACGGCTTGGTGGCGGCCGCAATAGGGACAAATCCAATTGTCGCCAGCGTCTGGAATTGGAATCATTTATACGCCTTTTTGGAGGTAGCCTTCCCACGCTGGCAATATAGCAGCCTTCGGTGTTTCTGTTAGGCTATGGACGGGATTAGGCAGACGAGTAACCAGAAAGGCCTTCCAAGATGGGCGATCTCCGATATGCCAATGAGAAATTTCACACTGCCGCGTACGCGCTAGCCAGGAACGGCTCCCTGAAAAAGCGGCTGCACAGCGCATACATGAGTTTTCATCCGATCCAAGCCAAAGACTTTGCCGACCCCGAGCTAAGAGCTTTGTACGAGGAAATTATGCGTAGGCTTACCGTTGTTGAGGATGCTGATAAGGGTTATGTGCCTGCCACCCTAGAAAAAATGACAGACGAAGAGGCGGACGCCGTCAGTAGTCTGATTATGGAACTGGCATTCGGTATACAAGATGCCTGCGCTCGAGACTAATGGATCGGAAACGGCTGAAAGCCAACCTGCATATCCACCCATGACGGAAGCTGGGTGCCTGCTCCCCGATGTCCGCATACGGAACAACGCAGATTTCGCCTCAGCACGGCGCTGGAAACGTCTGGTCCCCAGCGGATGATGAACGGTGCGAACGGCAACGGCCGGCGATGGTCGCACTCCCGATTGTTGCAACAGGCCCAGAACCAGCGAGGCGGCTGTCGCTGCAGCTGGCCAAGCGTGGGAACTGGCGGGGCGTTCGCTGCCATGGCCGACGATAACGCTTTTCAAAAGGCTTGGGCCAACAGGCACCGCCCCGCCTTTCCTACGACTCAGGACCCGGCCTAGGCCAGTTCATTTGGCTGGGCCTATTGGTGCCCAAAATGCTACGCTTAAGGGATGGCAATGAACCGGGTTGAACGCAGACGCCGAAGCAAGGACGATGAGAAGCGGCTGAAGGACGGCATCGATCCCGAATCCCCGGAAGCGACCGCCGCCATGGCGAGGCTAATGAACGAGCTTTTCGAAGTTGCGAAGCGGGAAAAGAACATCGATCCGCCGGTGAGATTCCTGCAGGCGAAAGTGGATGCCACGCTTAAGGCCCTGAGGGAAATTCGGGTCGATTGTAAGAAAGGCTGCGCGCATTGCTGCCGTGTCTGGGTGAGCGCAACTGTGCCCGAAGTGCTCTTCATCGCGAAATTGCTGCGCAAGCGGGGAAACGCCGCAACCGTCGAAAAGGTAAGAGCAGCCCATCAGAGCACAAAGGATTACGACATCCAAACCAGGTCGCGTCATGTTCATCAGTGCCCGTTACTCAGTGAGGATATCTGCTCGATCTACGAAGCGAGACCGGTGGCCTGCCGGTTTTGGGCGTCGACAAACGTGATGGTCTGCCTGCGCGCTTTTCGCCAACTGAGCGGTGAAAACGTCCCAACCCCGATGCGCCATCTCAAGAGCCGCGGCGGTTATGAGATGGCTCTGGTGATCGCGCTGAAACACGCGAATCTCCCGCATCACTACTATGAGTTCAACGCGGCGCTAACGCGCGCGCTCGAGAGGGAGGATGCCGAAAGCGCATGGCTCGGGGGCGAAGACGTGTTCTTCGACGTCAGGCGCGATCCGCACGACGTTTCCGCCGACCTCATCTCGCGTCAGCTTTATAAATACGCGTTCGGCTGAAGCGTTCTCGCGCTGGCCAGCCGGGCAGTCGCCGCCACTTTTTGTTCGGCGGCGGATTTTGCTTTTCCCGTTTGGCCGAGAACCTGTGACGCGAACGGCGAATCCGGACCATTTGAATGTCCGGAACTGGCGATCAACTGCCCTTCCCGGACTTCGCCCGGAACGCCCTGAATGCCGCTGACGCCGCGTTGCCCGCTCTTGGGAGCGTTGCCCAGCCTCCAGCGCCTCCCGATAGAGACAATCCCTAACCCCCTCGGCGATCAGCACCAGTTCCGCGCGCGGTAGCTCCTCGACGGGGAGCGCTGTCAGCTCGCGCTCGATGTCCTGCAAGGCACGAGCCTTGAGATCAGGGCGGCCAAGGATTGGGGCAAACCATTGCTCCAAGACCTGATGCTTTACGCTCTGGATAATCTCCCGGCGGCGTCCATGCCTTTGGCTCTCTATCGCGTCGCGGCGCTCTCGTTCCCTGCGTTTGTCGTCCGCAAGCCTCTGGACGTTCTCGCGATCCCTCTCGGCCATGCGTTCCGCCATGGCTTTCTGTTCCGCTAGTTGTTGTCGCTCGCGGTCCTTGGTTTCCGTCCTTGCACACCAGCTCACGGCGGAAAATCCCCTTCCGCCGTCGCTGGTGCCCACTTTTGTAGATGGATGGCGACCCCGACAGGATTCGAACCTGTGACCCACAGCTTAGAAGGCTGTTGCTCTATCCTAGCTGAGCTACGGGGTCGTGCCGGAACACAGAATACAGAATACAGGGATCAGAAGCGCGTTACCGTTCCTCTTGATCCCTGTATTCCGTATTCCGTGCTCCGGATCAATGCGTCCAGGGAATCTTCTTATCGAAGCGGAAATTGTCGGAATAGGCTTTCGCCTTGGCGGACGGCTTATGCGGCTCGAAGATTTGGAACGGAATCCCGTTTTTCTCCGCATAGGCGACCGCTTCGTCGAAGGTGTCGAATTCGAGGACGACCTGGCTGCGCATATCGGCCGACGCGGTCCAGCCCATCAGCGGCTCGATCTGGCGCGGGCTTTCCGGCTCGTATTCCAGCAGCCATTTTTTGGTGCGCGCCTTGCCCGACTGCATCGCATTCCTGGCCGGTTGATAAATCCGCGCTAGCATCGTTGGTCCTTTTAGTTCGCTTCGTTCAAATGGTCGGGGCGGCGTGATTCGAACACGCGACCCTCTGCTCCCAAAGCAGATGCGCTACCAGGCTGCGCCACGCCCCGGCCGTGAGGAGGGAATACACGTTGGCCATGCGATCATCAACATCGCTATTTCGAATCGACGAAATGGCCGGCAAAGATTGTCATCCAGTCTTTGCCCGTGACGTAGAAGAGCTTGCGCGCGGCATCATAGGCGATGCCGTTGAGGACGAAGTTGGAATCGGTCCCGATGTGGCGATGCTCCTCGTCGCTCATGCGATCCCAGAGGCTGTTCAATTGCGCGACGGCCTCGACGCAGCCGGTGCGCGGCTCGATGCGCACGATGGTCCAGGTCAGGAAGACGTTGGAGTAGATTTTTCCGTCGACGCGCTCGAGCTCGTTCATTGCATCCAACGAAGTGTTGCCGACGCGAACCGGAACCGAGCGGATGATCTGGAAGTTGGCCGGATTGGCGTAATAAAGCTTGTCGCCGCCATCGGTGAAAATCAGGTTGGTGCCGTCATTGGTGAGCCCCCAGCCTTCATGCGGGTTCTGCATGCGGCGCACGAGCTTGCCGTTGAGGTCATAGACGAAGGCCGCGTGTTCCTTCCAGCTCAGCTGATAAATCTGATCGTGCAGGATCGTCAGTCCTTCGCCGAAAAAGCTCTTGCCGAAATTGGCCAGCACGGAAACTTTCCCGCTGCGGGGGTCGATGGTCGTGAGCCGTGTGTCGCCAGCGACCAGGCCCGTGCTCTCGAAGAGCCTGTCGCCGCGGACCTCCAAGCCCTGGGTGAAGCCAAGAATATCGCGCTTGATCTGCGACTCGACCTGGAAGGTCATCGGCTTGGGCGCGGGACAGCTTTGCGCATTTGCCGCGCCGCAAACGAGCAGCGGGACAATGACGGCGAGCCCTTTAAGCGAATAAAGAAAGAATGCGCGCATGCCGCTAGACTAAAGCATGATCCGATTCAATGGAATCGGATCATGCTTTAGATTCTTTGATTGTCGCGCAATCTAACGGCGAACCGCGATAGGCACTTCGCCGGATTGCGCTTTGGCTAGCCGGTTCTCGAAAGCAAGCCGTGCGTGAACCGACCGTCAGGCTTCGAGGACGGAGATCTCGGCGGCGAGCTGGCCCTTGGGGCCGTCGCCGGCGCGCACTTTCACGCGCTGTCCGGGGAAAAGTTCCCTGATGCCCGAACGCCTGAGCGTCTCCATATGGACGAACACGTCGGGCGAGTTCGAATCGCGCGACACGAAACCGTAGCCCTTGCCGCGATTGAACCATTTGACGGTCGCCTCGAAGGCCGGTCCTTGCGGTTGCGCGACGTAGCGCGGCTCGCGCGGAATTTCGGGCGGCGCGTTTGCCGTGCTGTTGTCGAGCTCAACCACGCGAACGGCCTGAAAGCCCTTTGGACGCAACACCGCCTCGCACACCACGCGTGCACCTTCCTGCGCCAGCTTGAAACCGGACTGGCGAATGCAGGATTGATGCAGAAGGATGTCGCCTTGCGCGCCGCTCGCAGGCTTGATGAACCCATATCCCTTGACCGAATCGAACCACTTAATTCGGCCGACGATTTCTACCACCGGCTCGCCATTTTCGGGCGATACCGATACTGCTGTCTCCGTGCTCAAGACTTGCCCCACTATCCCCCCGATTATTAATGAAAGGTTAACATGATCGTGAGATTTGGAGAAGCCACTGATTCGCCCGATGTGAAACAGGCCTTCGTTCTAAGAAGCGCCGGTCCAATTCACACCATCGACCACGGGCAATTCCGCTAAGGGCAAGTATTTGCATGGAATTCAAGGGCCACTACAGCATTCCAGCCCCCCCGGAGGCGGTGTGGGCTGCGCTCCATGACGAGGCCATGCTGGCGCGAGCGATCCCCGGCTGCGAGGCGGTCGAGAAGGTCTCGGCGAACGAGTTCAAGGCCCGCGCCGTGGTGAAGATCGGACCGGTCAAGGCACGGTTCGAAGGACGGGTTCAGCTCGCCGAGCACGCGCCGGAAGCGGGCTTCAGTCATGCGCTGACCCTCAAGGGCGAAGGCCAAGGGGGTGCTGCGGGTTTCGCGCGCGGCGAATCCGAAGTGCGGCTGGCGCCCGAAGGAAGCGGCACCGGGCTGCATTACGACGCGAAGGCGGTTGTGGGCGGACGGCTCGCGCAGGTCGGACAAAGATTGATCGACGGCGCCGCGAAATCCCTGGCCGACGAATTCTTCGCGAAGTTCGCCGGCCTGATGCAGGCGCGAGCGGCGCCTCAGGCTCCGGTCGGTGCGTCGGCGTCAGCGCCGACGCATGCCGAAGAAG
>WNFT01006789.1_pt1 | contig 13298 bp, 13 predicted proteins | sample 5400191 | NCBI WGS metagenome assembly WNFT01 (sample SAMN13153359, study PRJNA577476) | soil metagenome | isolation source: 80 cm saprolite under Madrone tree | place: USA:California | collected 2016-06-14
ATGTACCGTTGCGGGAGTCCTTGGAGGATTTGCGGTACAGGGCGCCCGAGCCGGGGGCGGTTCCTCCTGTGCAGTGATCGCAGTGCTGGGCTCGCAGCGGGCTTTCCGTGGGGCGGAGAGGTGGGCTGCGTGCTGGTGTCGTCGTCGTACCGGTGCGCCGCGATGTCGCGCGTCTGCGTGAGCGGCAGACTCGGTCTGAACGGTGCGTGCTTGACCGGAGCTTCTCGATTGTGTCGCCGCTGCTCTTCGACGGTGACGACTCTTCTCCGGTTTTGGGCGCAGCCCGGTCGGAACCCAAACAACCTGCGCTCCCTCAGCCCGTCCGCCCGTCACTCCATTAGCAAGACCGTTGCCGGGAGCCCGATCGAGATCGAACATGCACCAAACGAAGCATTCCTCAGCCGTCTCTTCAGAGCTTGCGGCACGCACTGGCAGTGAAGTAATAAACGCGAGAGATGCTTCTCGACTTCCTGCACGCGCATCAGGACGAGATCATCGCTCGCGCCAGGCGGCGGGTAGCAGAGCGGACCGCTCCGGTTGCGGACGGCACCGAGCTTGAAAAAGGCATCCCACTCTTCCTGAAACAGCTCACGGAGATTTTCCGGCTGGAGATGGCAGGAGTTCGGAACGCGCCGGACACCCTCGGGGCGGATGCGGCACTGCACGGCGCCGAGTTGCTTCGCAATGGGCTCACCGTCGCGCAAGCGATCCACGACTACGGCGACATCTGTCAAGTAGTCACCGAGCTGGCCGACGAGATGAACGCGCCGATCACTCCGCACGACTACAACATCTTCAATCGTTGTCTCGACGATGCGATGGCCGGGGCAGTCTCCGAGTATCTGCGGAGGCGAGAACGGATGACCGCGGACCAGGACATCGAGCGACTTGGGGCCCTCGCACACGAACAACGCAACCTGCTCTCCACAGCGATGCTCGCATTTCAAGCCTTGCTGGCCGGCAACGTCGGCGTGAGCGGCAGCAACACCGGCAGAGTGCTTTGGCGAAGCCTCATGGGACTGCGCGATCTCACCGACCGCGCCTTGGCAGAAGTCCGAGTCGCGGGCAGCCCCCCCCACCCCACTCGTATCGAACTGGCTGGATTCATCGAAGAGATCGAGGTGGCGGCGGCCATGGAAGCGCGGGCGAAAGGATTGGTGTTGACGGTCGTTCCGGCCCAGTACGGCGTCACCGTCGAGGGCGACCGGCAGCTACTCGCCTCGGCGGTCGGAAACCTGCTTCACAACGCTTTCAAGTTCACGCGCACCGGTGGACATGTGGTGCTTCGGACCATCGTGGGCGCCTCTGGTGTCTCGATCGAAATCGAAGACGAGTGCGGGGGCCTTCCACCGTCGCACGAAGACGGTCTGTTCAAGCCATTCGAGCAGCGCGGAGCCGACCGCACTGGACTAGGACTCGGGCTGTCCATCAGTCGCCGGGCCGTGGTCCACAACGGTGGAGCCATCCGCGTCGTGAACCTTCCCGGCAAGGGATGCATATTCAGTATCGACCTGCCCACCCCAGGCTAGCTGGGCCGGGCCGCTTGCCGGACAGCCGCCGCCATCAGGTCGCACGCCCACCATTACCATCTTGATTGCGAGCCGCGCCGCACTTCATGCCGAATCAATCCATTCGCTCCACAAGTCTCTGAAGTTTTCCGCGCGCGGATCGGACCCGCATCGGTCAGTTCACCGATGCAATACCGAAAAGAATTAGTGCTAAATCAATTTCATGAAGCAGATGGAACTGAAGCTCCCGAGCCGCGGTGGCAAACGTAAAGGCGCTGGTCGCAAACCGAAGGGCGACAAGGCCGGCGTCTCGCATGCACGCAGGCCGCAGTTCAAGGCCCGCCACCCGGTCCACGTCACGATGCGATTGCTTTCCGGAGTGGGCTATCTGCGCGGCTATAGCCGGAGGCGCGCCATCGAGGATGCGTTGCGTGCGGTCAAGCTGCGCTTCGGAATGCGCGTCGTGCACTACTCCATCCAGGGAACCCATCTGCACTTGATCGTCGAATGCGATGAGCCATCCGCGCTCTCGCGGGCGATCCAGGGGCTCGCAATCCGGCTGGCGCGCGCGCTGAACGGGCTCGCAGGACGCACAGGGAAGGTGTTTTCGGATCGCTTTCACTCGCACGTGCTGGAGTCGCTACGACAAGTCGTCCACGCGGTCCGCTACGTGCTCGAGAACTTCCGCCATCACCTCCGGGAAGACGTGGCACCGGAAGGCGCGGACCCCTGCTCGTCGGCTGCGTGGCGCAGCGACGACGGACCAGTCAGCTCCCCCATGACCTGGTTGCTCCGACAGGTCGCGCGCCCGCCTTTACCACCCCGGGCGGCCTGCGCCGGCTAGCTCGGAATTACGTGCCCCGCGACGTCATGTCCTGAAAATCGCGCCGTGGCCCGCGCCATCTACTGACAAGCCGCCGTGCGGAAAGCGCGCCAGTCCGCGCGCGCCGAGTCGCAGGCCGCCTGCGTCTGCGGCTCGACGAACACGAAGGACTGCAGCTGGCCAGCCGAAGTCATGCAAATACATTGGTTGTATCGTTCGGCCGCCGCTCCTCCGAGCGGGCATGGCCCGCCATCGCAGCGGTACTGGGTGTCGCCGGGAAAGCCGCCCTCGCAGACGGCCTGGCAGCCATCCCACGCCGGGCCGCTGCAGGCGAGCGAGGCCAGCACGACGGTGGCGATGACGAACCGCATCGAAGGCGCGAGCATGCCAGAAGCCCTCGACGAAATCGACGACCGCCCTGGCCGCTCGGCCGTGTTGATTCGGCGGATGTGTTCTACATTGCGGCTGTGAGGCTGCTCGGAATCGTCCCCGCGATCCTCCTCCCCGTCCTGCTGGCGCAGGTCAGTCCGCCCACCCGGACCACGCCCCAGAAGCGCGACGCGGGCGTGCGCAGGCGCCGCGATGCGGGAGACCGCCCCATCATCCTGGGCACCGATCCACCAGGCAGGCTGCGCCCCTCCGCTGAAGCTGGCGACGGCGGTGTGGCGGAGCGCGATGCGGGGCCGGATGAGGTCCACCGCGAGCTGCAGGCGCTCCGCGCGCGCATCGATGTGCTGGAACAAGAGCGGTTGCGGACGCAGCAGACCGTGGAGGTGCTTCAGCAGCTCAATGCCCAGGTGCAGCAGATGCGGCAACAACTCGCGGATGCCGAAGCGGGGCGCGTTGCGGAAGAACAGCAGCGGGAGACGCAGCAGGCCAATGTGCAAGCCGCGGTGGATGCGCTCGCGTCGGCGCAGCAGCGGTTGATGGCGGGTGACTACGGCATCGATGCCGAGCTCGATCGGGCGCAGGCCACCTTCACCGGCCAGGCGCAGCAGGACGTCCAGGCGGCCCGCGCGGCCCTGCAGAATCGCGACCTGGCCCGGGCGCGCGCGTTCCTGAATTCGGCCATTCGCGACGCGCAGGCGGGGCGGTAGCCCGGCCGCGGCTCGAGATCTGTTCTAAGCTCCCGCGTATGATCGGGCGCCGATCTGAAGGCGTTCGCCGAGGGCAAAACCGATCGCGTCTCGGAGGAAGGGGACGGACCGATGGGACCTTCGCGCCTGCTCCTCGACAAGCCGGTGATCGCCGCCATCGAAGGCTACGCGGTCGCCGGCGGCCTCGAGCTCGCCCTCTGGTGCGACCTCAGGGTGGTCGCCGAGGACGCGACGCTGGGCGTCTTCTCCCGGCGCTGGGGCGTCCCGCTGATCGACGGCGGGACCGTGCGGCTGCCTCGCATGATCGGACTCTCGCGCGCGCTCGATCTGATCCTCACCGGCCGGCCCGTGCCGGCGCAGGAAGCCCTCCAGATCGGGCTCGCCAATCGGGTGGTTCCGCACGGGGCGGCGCGCGCCGCGGCGGAGGAGCTGGCTGCGCAGATCGCGGAATTCCCCCAAATCGGGCTGCGGACCGATCGCCGGTCGGCGCACGAGCAGGCCGACTTCGACTTCGCCGAGGCGATGCGCAACGAGCTCCGCCACGGCAACCGCGCGCTGGAAGGCGGAGCGAGGGACGGGGCGAGACGGTTCGCCGCCGGGGCCGGCCGCGGCGGCAAGGCTCAGTAGCGCGGCAGGCGGGGCGGGCGCGCGCCATGCCGGACCGCTCCGCGGAGCGGCGCATACTCCAGCTCGGTTCCGGAGCGCACCGACCGGAGCAGAAGCCCTCCCCGGCTCATGTCGCCGCGGCCGACGAACGAAGGGGGGAAGAGGAGCCGCCCGCCGAGCGCGTCGAGGAAGATGTCCGCGTACTTCCCGGTGGCGATGCTTCCCAGCAGCACCGCCTCGCCGAGGTCGCCCAGCTGCCGCGCCAACAGCTCCGCATCCCGTTCCAGCGGCTCCCGATAGCGGCGGTCGCGGACGTCCACCGGCACGTCGGCCATGGCGCGCAGCTCGTCGGCCGTGATCGTCTGCTCGACGTCCAGCATGCCCCGCCCCGGCACGATCGCGAGCGCCCCAGACCCGCCGCGCGGCCCGCGCCCGAATGCGCGCGCATAGGCCAGCTTGCCGCGGAAGTAGAGGCCGCTGGCGAATTGGAAGACCTCGCCGAGAGGCGCGCCGGTCTTCTGGAACTGCCACGCCAGCGGGAAGTTCGCGCGCGGGCTGAGCAGCAGTCCCATGCGCTCGCCTCCGGCCCGGGCCGGCGAGAGCAGGAAGACTCGGGGCGGCAACTGTTGCATGCTGATTGAATACCGCATCGTTGTCGTGGATGTTGACGTTGACGTTGACGTGGACGGCGACGTGGCCCTGAACGACATGACCTTCCGCATCCGCGCCGCCTACCTCTGCTGCTGCGTCCTCTGGGGCTCGACCTGGATGTTCATCAAGTTCGGCCTTCGCGACCTGCCGCCGCTCCTCTTCGCCGGCGTCCGCATGCTCCTGGCCGCCGCCGTCCTCCTGCCCTTCGCCGCCCGCACCGGGCTGCGCGGGTACGGCAAGCGGGCGCTCGGCTGGATGGTCCTCGTGGGCGTCGTCCAGATCGGCATCCCCTATGCCCTGCTCTTCGCCGGCCAGCAATGGATCCCGTCGGCCCTGGCCGCGATCCTCTTCGCCACCTTTCCCGTCTGGCTGGCGCTGGTGGCCCGCCTTCTCCTCCGGGGCCAACCACTGACGGCGCGGAAGCTCGCGACGGCCCTGCTGGGCATCTCGGGCGTAGCGTTGCTGCAACTCCCGGCCTTGCGCGGCGCGACGCTCTCGACCCTCGCCGCCCTGGGCGGCGCGCTGATCCTCCTGGCCTCGGTCGTCGTCGCCTTCGCCAACGTCCTGGTGCGGAAGGAGCTCGGGCCCTATCCGCCCATCGTGATCGCCTTCGTGCAGGTCCTCGCGGGGGCCCTGCTCATCGTCGCCCTCTCCGCCGCCCTCGAGCAGGGACAGCCCGCTGCCTTCACGCCACGGGCCCTGCTCGTCATCGCCTACCTCGCCGTCCTGGGCACCGCGGTCACGTACCTGCTCCTCTTCTGGCTCATCCCGCGCGTGCCGATCTCCGCCATCGGGGCCATTCCGCTGCTCGACACGACGGTCGCGGTGATCCTCGGCGCCCTGGTCCTGCGCGAGGAAGTGGGCTGGCCGCTCCTGGGCGGCGGCGCGCTGGTGCTGTCCGCGGCGGCGCTCGCCAACCAGGCGGGCACGGAGCCCGCGCCGGAGCGATCTTGACGATTCACGAACAGTTGCCCCACGCGCATCTTGGAGCTATGCCACCCTCCTCTCTAAGGGTGTCCGCATGCTCCAGATGCTTCCCTCGATCGAAGACGGCCACGTGGTTCTCCGCCTCGGAGGCGACCTCGACGGCGAAGGCGCCGCGGCCGTCGCCCGGCTCATCGGCCAGAGCATGGGCGATTTCTCCATCGACTTCACCGACGTGAAGCGGGTGGAGGACGCCGGTTTCGACGTCCTCGCCCAGGCCATCCGGCGCTGCCCGTACAAGCTGGTGGTGCGCGGCCTCGAGGACCAGGCCGCCAACAGGGTCAAGCTCAAGCCGTAGCCGCACCTCCGGCGCGGCAGCGGCTAAGCGGCGCCGGCCGCGATGTCGTACAGGTAATCGACGAACGAGCGCACCGCGCCGTCGATGCCCTGGATCTTCGGATTCGCGCTGTCCACCAGGTAGTACTCGTCCGGCGCATGCGCGCCGCTCCCGTGGCCCATTCCGAAATGGCCCGCCGCCAGCCGCAAGGGCGCCTCGGTGAAGAGGTACCCGGGCCAGGAGCCGCCCAGGCGGGGCCAGAGCAGCGGGTCGATGCCATACCGCTTGTAGGTGGCGATCTCCGCGCGGATCAGCGGCGCGTCGGCCGCGGTCGTGTTCGGAGGATAGGCGCCGCCGACGTTGATCTCGACGTCCGAGAACCCCCGCTTGTCCAGGTGCGCGCGCAGCTTCTTCAAGCAGTCGTCCACCGTCATGTCCGGCACCAGGCGGAAGTCCATTTTCGCCACCGCCCGGTGCGGCAGCACTGTCTTTCCACCCGCGCCGGTGTAGCCGCCCACCAGCCCCTCGATGTTCACCGTGGGCCGGCCGGCGAGCCGCGCCTCGGCCTCGCGGAAGCTGACGTCGCGCACCCAGCGCCGCACCCCGAGCTGCTTCTTGCGCACTTCCTCGCTCTGGCGCCGCGCGGCGATGTCCACCATCTTCTGCTCCGCCGGAGAGAGCGGCCGCACCCGATCGAACCAGCCGTCGATCGCCGGATCCACGCCGTCGGGCGTCACCAGCGTGTTCAGCGCCTGCACCAGATGGAACGCCGGGCTGTCCACCGAGGCGCGCAGCGAGGAGTGGATGTCCTTGTCGGGACCGCGGCCCCACTTCTCGCCGCTGGCCGCCAGCTCGCACTCGATGATCCCCTTCGCTCCCAGGTTGATGGCGACCTCGCCGTCGAGCTGCTGCGCGGCGGACGGCATCTGCATGCCGAGGCACCGCGAGAGCGCCTGGGAGATCTCCGGCTTGCGCACCACCTGGGCAAAGTGGATCGAGCCGATCTCCTCTTCACCTTCGGCCACCAGCACCAGGTTGACGGGGAGCTTGCGGCCCGCGCCCTTGATGGCGTGGAGTGCGGCGAGGAACGCTCCCTCCGGGCCCTTCTGGTTCACGGCCCCGCGCCCGACGATGACCTTGCCCACGCCGGGCTTGTCGACCAGCCGCCCTTCCCAGGGCGGCGAGGTCCATTCCTTGGGGTCGACCTGCTTCACGTCGTACATGAAGTAGAGGCCCAGCGTCTTCGGCGCTCCAGCGTCCAGCGCGGCGAAGACGCCCGGGTTCCCGTCCGTCTCGACCCTCTCTGCCCGCTGGAATCCGGCGTCGCGCAGAAGGTCGATCAGCATCGGCGCCCCCTCCTTCCCGCCCACGCTCTCCGCGGCGATGGTGGCCTGCCCGATCCATTGCTGGATCCGGTGGACCGTCTCGTCCCGGCGTTTGCCGATCTGATCGTAGACTGGCGCGAGGTCTTCGCGGGCCAGGGTGGGGAGGGCGATGGAAGCGGCGCCGGCGAGGGCGCCCCGGAGCACGGAGCGGCGGGAGAGGTCGGTCATCCGCTCCCTTTTTCCTGACTGCGCTCCGCTGTCAAGCGCCCCGGAGGCTGAGGTATCGTCCCGGGATGATCCGCTACTACGGCAAACCCGGCTGAACAGGCTGCATGAAGGCGCGGGAGTTCCTCGCGCGAAAGAAGCTGCAGGTGGAGGAGCGGAACCTGATCAAGCAGCCGCTGACCGCCTCCGAGCTGCGAGTGCTCGCGGCCAAGGCGGGCGGCGCCGAGCAGCTGGTCGCGCCCAAGCGGCGGGCGGAGGCCGAAAGTCTTTCCGGGGAAAAGCTGATCGCCTGGCTCGCGGAAGACGGCGCCCGCGTCCGCCGTCCCATCATCGAGGCCGGCAGCGAGCTGACGCTGGGGTTCGCGGCGGAGGCGCAGGAGAAACTCCAACGTCTGCTCGAGTAGGCGGCCGGCCCACCTCGGGGCGCATGCTCCCACATCCGGCTCCGCCGAGGGGGTTTCCGCCACCGCAGGAAATTTCGCCCCCACCGGCCCTCTATCGTACGATCGTCCCGTGGCGCTCAACGGAAACCTGGCGGAAACCTCGGTCACCGACCTGATCCAGTTCTACAGCATCAGCCGGCAGACGGCGGCAGTGACCATCGTGTCGCCGGCGGGGCCGGAACACGACGTCGTCGTCTTCATGGAGAACGGCGACATCGTCGACGCCCGATTCGGCGAAGTCACCGGAGTGGACGCCGTGCGCCGCGCGCTGCACCTGCGCGAAGGAGAGTTCCACGTCGATCTGAACGTCACCACCCCGAAGCGAACCATCTTCGACCCCTGCAACAAGCTGTTGCTGGAGCAGATGGTGTCCGACGACGAGTCGAACAACGGCAAGTCGGACGGTGCCGGCGGACGCAAGGCCGGCGCGGAGGAAATCATGATTCCGAAGTCGCAACCTCCACCCAGGAAGGGGGGCTCGGCCGCGTCGGTGTTCCTCGGCGCGGCAGTGTTGGCCGCAGCGGCGGTCGGTGGAGCGCTCTGGTGGCGCGCGCAGCAAGAGGCGACGGCCTTGGCGCAGAAACAGGCCTCGGTGCAGGCCCAGCGGCTGGCGGACGCGCGCCGGCCCCGCGTCCAGGGAGTCAGCGACACCGAGATCATCTTCGGCATGAGCGCGCCCTTCTCCGGGCCGGCCAAGGAGCTGGGCCGGGCGATGAAGACGGGCATCGACATCGCCTTCGCGGCCGCCAACGACGCCGGAGGAGTGAACGGCCGCAAATTGCGCCTGGTCGCGCTCGACGACGGCTACGAGCCGGAGCGCACGCGGCAAGTGATGAAGGACCTGGCCGAGAACCGGAGCGTCTTCGGGTTCATCGGCAACGTGGGGACCCCGACCGCCGAGGTGGCCGTCCCCTACACGCTGGAGAAGAGGATGCTCTTCTTCGGCCCCTTCACCGGCGCCGGCCTGCTGCGCCGCGACCCGCCCGATCGGTACGTCTTCAATTACCGCGCCAGCTACGCGGAGGAGACGGCCGCGACGGTGAAGTACCTGGTGGACGTCCGGCGGATCTCGCCGGACGAGATCGCCGTGTTCGCGCAGCAGGACGGCTACGGGGACGCCGGCTTCAACGGCGTGGCCAAGATGCTGCGCAAGTACAACCGCAATCCGGAGAAGGCCCTGCGGGTCGGCTACAAGCGGAACACCAGTGACGTCGGCGAGGCCGTCGAGACCCTGTTGCGGAGCCGGCACCCGGTGCGCGCGGTGGTGATGGTCGCCACCTACAAGGCGGCGGCCAAGTTCATCGAGAAGGTGAAGACCGAGCGGCCGGACATCATCTTCTCCAACGTCTCCTTCGTCGGCAGCCAGGCGCTGGCGGACGAGCTGATCTCGTACGGACCGAAGGTGGCGGAAGGCGTGATCGTCACCCAGGTCGTTCCACTCCCGCAGAGCAATGCCACCGCGGTGCTGAAGTACCAGGAGCTGATCCCCAAGCACTCGCTGGGAGAGAAGCCGGACTTCGTCTCGCTCGAGGGCTACCTGGCCGCGAATCTCATGATCGAGGGCCTGAAGAAGGCCGGACGGGACTTCACCACCGAGTCGCTGGTGGATGCCCTCGAGCAGCTGCGCGGGGTGGACCTGGGCGTCGGCGCGACGATGGCGTTCGGCATGAGCGAGCACCAGGCCTCGCACAAGGTCTGGGGCACCGTGCTGGACGCAAGCGGGAACTTCCAGGCGCTGGATATGGACTAGGCCCGGCCACCGCAAGGTGGCATAGGGCCTACGTTGAGCGTGATCATTCCGCCGTCGGTGATGAGTTGTGTTCTAGCGCCGAGGCTCGACGCACTCGGTGTGGTCGAGCGCGATGCGGCGGCCGGTGCGTTCATGGATCAGCACGCACGAAGGCCCGCTCTTCACCAGCCTGAAGCGCTCCGGCGTCCCCAACTCGCGTCCCTGTAGCCGGCGCCCCGCCGGATCGCGCCGGGCGGTCCGCTCGATCACCAGGACGCTCTCCCGCGTCAGCGCGTCGTCGGCGAGCGCCACCTGCACCCCTCCCAGAGCGGAGCGGACGGCCTCGAGCAACGCGGCACGACCCTCGGGGGTCGGGTTCACGATCACGGCCGGACGATCCTGTGAGGTGGCGGACAAGAAGGCTGCGGCGCAAAGACCGGCGATCATCGGGTCAGGATCCGGTTCTGCCGCCAGACCGACTTGAGGACTCGACCCTCGCCCCAAAGCGCCGTGTCCGAATCGGCGCCGAAGACCAGCGCCGGGATCAAGGTCGGGTTGGGGCACATCGTCGTCAACCGGTAGTTCAGCGCGGCCGCGAGACGCCTCTCGCTCTCGTCGCCCAGCGGCTTGGAGAAATCATCGGCGACCCGGCAGCCCGTCAACATCCCCGTCCCCAGCCCGCCGGGCACGAAGCCGTCGGTGTAGTCCCCGAAGCCTTTCGCGTTCACGCCCTTGAACTGGATGGTGAAGTAGGTGTAGCCGCAGTTCTCCTGCGGGTAGAAGCCGTACGGCTTCCCGCAGGTAGTCCCACCGATCTGGATGACGCTCACGTCCACTCCCGCGAGGGAGTTGAGGATGGACTCGCTGGCGGAGCACGTTCCCGATCCGGTGAGCACGAACACCCGGTTCAGACCCAGCGTCGGAAGTGGCGCCCCCTGGGAAACAGACGGGGACAACCCGACGGCCGTGCTGAGGAACGGATTTGGTCTCAACGGGTCGTGGAAGATAGGGTCGCTGTCCGGATGCTTGTCGTTGAAGGTGATCTGCTCGAACGTCTTCCCGAACGTCGCCCGTCCCGCGATCATGTAGGCGAGCTCGCTGGCGATGGCCAGATACCCGCCGCCGTTGTAGCGGATGTCGAGGACGAGGTCGCTGATGGACGACTGGGCGGCGGCGGCGCTTGCCTTCAGCTGGTTGACCGCGTCGATCAGCGCTCCTTCCGCGGTGGCGATGTGATCGTTGAAGAGGATGTACCCGACCAGGCCCGCTCCGGTGTCGATCACCTTGACGGTCGGCGTCGGGTTCTCGGTCACCGCGGCGGAGACGAGGTCCACGCTGGACCGCGCACCCGTGTTGATGTCCTGGACCTCGAACGCGTGAGGTTCGCCCGCGGTCGCGGGGAACAGTCCGGCATTGAGCGTAGCGACGTCGTTGCCGTTCACGAAGTCGGCCCCGTCGATCGAGACGATCTGTACGCCGCGCGTGACCTTGGGATCGGCCGGCGAGCCGGGTTCGATGAACCCCGCCACGTATTGCCGGGGCGCCTTGGGCCCCTTCAGGACGACCCAGGTGATGCCGTAGCCCACCTCGACGCCGGACTGCGACATGTTGAGCCACTCGGCGGTGGGAATCCAGAAGTGGAAACGGTCCTTGTCGGCCGTCGAGGGGGTCTTCGCCTGCGTCTTGAGCTGCGCGAAGTAGTCAGTGGCGCCGCTGCCGTTGAGCGGCGTGGGCGCCTTGGTGAACTCCGCCGGATTGACCGCTGGCACCTCGCTGTACCAGAGGTACGTGTCATCCGTCCAAGCACGGAGGAACATCTGCTCGTCGTTGAGGCTGCCTTTCTGATCCGTGTAGGCCCTGCCCGTCGTGGGATCGGTGCCCGTCCGCGGCGACGCGCATTTTCCGGCCAATTTCGCCCAGTCCGGGGAACCGCTCCCGCAGGACACCAGGGCGAACCCGAGAGCGGCGATGACTGTCGAACGCATCGGTGAACCTTTCTTCGTCCAGGAGCCGAGCGCGTTTCGAAGGTACTATCAATGACGCCGTGGAACAATCGGCCATCCCGCCGGTGGTCGCGTGGTGAGCATGAAGCGGGCTCCCGAACGTCTCGATTCGCACTCCGGCGCCGCGCAGCGCAGGACGCCGATGGCGGAAATCTTCTGGTACTTCCTCAAGCTAGGCTGGCTCGCCTTCGGCGGGCCGGTGGGCCAGATCGGCTTGATGCACCTCCAGGTCGTCGAGCGACAAAAATGGCTGGACGAGGAGGAGTTCATCCGGGCCCTCAACTTCTGTCACGTCCTCCCCGGACCGGAGGCGCTGCAGCTCGCGATCTACATCGGCTACCGCCGGGGAGCGCTCGTGGGCGGCGCGCTGGCCGGGATCCTCTTCATCCTCCCCGGCTTCATCAGCCTGACCGCGCTGGCGTACATCTACGTCAATTACGGCACGACGCCGCAAGTGCTCGGCGTGCTCTGGGGATTCCGCCCCGTCGGGCTCGCTCTCCTGCTGGCGGCGCTGGTTCGCATCTCGCGGGCGGCGCTCAAGGGCCCGTTCGCGGTGGCGCTGGCCGCCGCTGCCTTCGTGGCGTTCTACTTCGCTCACGTGCCCTTCCTGATCGTCCTGCCGGCTTGCGGACTCGTATTCGTCGGCTGGCGGAGGGCGGCGCCGGCAGCGGCGGCCATCGCCCTTCTCTTCCCCTCGCGCGCCGAAGCGATGGAACCGGCGGCGCGGCGGCTGCTCGAGATCTCTTCCTTCTTCCTCAAGGTCGGCCTCTTCTCCTTCGGCGGCGCGTACGCCGTGCTCCCGTACATCCGCGAAGGCGCGGTCGGGACCTACGGCTGGATCACCGATCGCCAGATGATCGACGCGCTGGCCCTGGGGGAGACCACGCCCGGGCCGCTGATCTCGATCGGCATCTTCGTCGGCTACCTGGCGGGCCACTCGCGCGGCGTCCCCTGGCTGGGCGCCATCGCCGCTACCTTCTGGCTCTTCCTGCCCTCCTTCGTGTTCGTGCTGGCCGCGGCCCGGCACATGGACTGGCTCACCTCGCGCCCCGGCGTGAAGGAGTTCCTCCGGGGAGTGACCAGCGGCGTGGTCGGCCTGATGTTCGCCATCTCCATCCCGCTGGCGCAGATCGCTTTCCGGCCGCAGGGCACGGTCGACTGGCTCACGGTCGTCCTCGGCCTCGCCGCCTTCGCCGCCCTCACCTTCTGGAAGTGGCGCTTGAACGTCGTGGTGGTGGTGCTGGCGGGCGGCGTGCTCGGGCTCGTGCGGGCGTTCGCCGGCTAGAACACGTGGCATTACCGACTGGCGAATGATCATTCTCATGCGCAGCCCTAAGCCGCCTGCGGCGGCCGGGGCTGGCCAGCATCATCGTGGCGGGCGCGGCATCTAATTGGCTCGATGCCCGCTCTCTCTGTCCTCGATCTCGCGCCCATCGTGGAAGGCGGCGACGCCGGATCGGCGTTGCGCAGCTCGCTGGACATCGCCCGCCACGCGGAGCGTTGGGGTTACCGCCGCTTCTGGCTGGCGGAGCACCATGGCATGCCCGGCATCGCCAGCGCCGCGACCTCGGTCGTCATCGGCTACGTCGCCGGCGGGACCTCGACCATCCGCGTGGGAGCGGGCGGG
>WNFT01004909.1_pt1 | contig 13297 bp, 13 predicted proteins | sample 5400191 | NCBI WGS metagenome assembly WNFT01 (sample SAMN13153359, study PRJNA577476) | soil metagenome | isolation source: 80 cm saprolite under Madrone tree | place: USA:California | collected 2016-06-14
AGTCGATGGTGGGATCCGTCACCTCATAGCTCTGCTTGAGCACGACGACCTTCTTGGCCGCCTCGCCGAGCCCGTCCTCGAAGCCCTTGAGGTAGTCCTTCCCGTAGTCGTCGTTCTGGTACAGGATGCCGACCTTGGCGTCCGGCACGTTCTTCAGGATGTAGGCGGCGTAGATCCGGCCTTCCGTCTGGTAGTTGGGCTGGAAGCCCATCGTCCAGGGGTGGTTCTTGGGATCGTTCCACTTGGTGGCGCCGGTGGCCACGAACAGCTGGGGCACCTTCTTCTCGTTCATGTACTTGTGAATGGCGCTGTTGGGCGGCGTGCCCAGGGGCTGGAACACGAAAGCGACCTGATCCTGCTCGACGAGGCGGCGGATCATCTCCACCGTCTTGGGCGGGCTGTACTGGTCGTCGAGGGAGATGTAGTTGATCTTGCGCCCGTTGATCCCGCCCTCGTCGTTGACCTTCTTGAAGTAGGCGCCGAGGGCCTTGCCGATGGTGCCGTAGGCGGAGGCGGGCCCGCTGTAAGGGTTGGTGTTGCCGATCTTGATCTCGGTGGCGGTGACCCCCACTATCGTCTGGGCGACCGCGCTGCCGCCCGCCAGGGCAACCACTCCGAGCGCCACCAGCAGCGCCAGGAACCGCTTGGGTCGATTCATGGTCTCCTCCCGTTCAGGTTTGGTTGTGACCTCGGCATCATGACTGCGCTTCTCCTGCGGCCTTCCTTCCTGTAACCGCCGGCCGCGTCATCCGGATCCAGGCGAGCCGAAGGAAGCCGGCGATCCCGTGCGGCATCACGTACATGAACACGATGAGGAAGATGCCAAAGATGGCCCAGGGCGCAGCCTTGGAGATGTCCTGGGCCCAGTTTGGCACGAACTGGATGAAAAGGGCACCGAAGATGGCTCCCGAGATGGTGGCCAGCCCCCCGATGACGATCCCCGTCAACAGCGTGATGGAGAGGAAGATGTTGAAGGAATCGGGAGCCACGAAGGCGATAGCGATGCCGCTGAGGGCCCCCGCCACGCCGGTATAGGCGGCGCTCACGCCGAAGACGACGGACTTGTACAGCGCGCTGTTGATCCCCATGGCCTCGGCCGCGATGTGGTTGTCCCTGATGGCCACGATGGCGCGTCCCGTGCGGCTTTTCAGAAGGTTTCGCGCCAGGAGGAAGAGCACGAGCAGGACGGCCAGGGTCAGGAAGTAGAGCCACTGGTCCTCGGAGAGGGGCAGCCGCCAGGGCGCCTTGGGCTTGGAGAGCACGATGCCCTGCGAGCCGCCCGTCCAGTGCTCGAAGTACTTGAGGATCTGGGGCACGGCCAGGGCGAGCGAGAAGGTGGCGAGGGCCAGGTACAGTCCTTCGAGTCTGAGCGCGGGTCGTCCGAAGAGGAAGCCGACCACCAGGCAGAGGATCCCCGCCGTCGGGATCGTCCAGCCGTAGCCGATATTCCACTTGTCGATCATGATCGCGGTCGTGTAGGCCCCGATGGCGTAGAACGCGCCGTGGCCGAGCGAGATCTGCCCGTTGTAGCCGGTCAGGATGTTGAGACCGAGGAGCGCGATGGCGTAGATGTAGACCTGGGTGAACTGGAAGACGCGGAATCCGCTCATCATGAAAGGGAGAGCGCAGGCGATGGCGAGGACGACCACGAGACCCAGGATCCTGGACGCCGCCCCACCGCCGCGCGGCATTCGCTAGACCCTCCGGACGAAGGAGCGGCCGAAGAGGCCGCTCGGGCGCACCAGGAGGACGATGATGATCATGGCGAGAGCCACCGTCAGCTTGAGCTCGGTCCCGATGAAGCTGACGTAGGTCCCGACGAGGTTCTCGGTGATCCCGACGAGGAAGCCGCCCACCACCGCGCCGAGCGGGCTGGTGAAGCCGCCCACCGTGGCCGCGGCGAAGGCGTAGATCTGGATGCCCCCCATCATGTTCGGGTCGAGAAAGACGATGGGGGCGATCATCATGCCCGCCACGCCCCCGAAGGCCGCGGCGAGGCCCCAGCCGAGGGCGAGCATCCACCCGACCCGGATGCCCACCAGCCGGCTCGACATCGGATTCTGCGCGGCCGCGCGCATGGCCAGCCCCAGGGTGGTGTAACGGAAGAAGAGGAAGAGGAGCAGGAGGACGACGAGGGTGATGCCGATCTCGCCCAGGTCGTGGGTGCCGAAGACGATGTTGCCGAGCTGGATGGGCTTGCTCGGAAACGGGCTCGGGAACGGCTTCTGGATGTAGGAATAGATCCAGCCTGCCACGCTGTTGAGGATCACGAGGAGGCCGATGGTCACGATCACGATGGTCAGGATGGGAGCGTTCTCGACGGGCCGGATCACGATGCGCTCGATGAGCACGCCCCCCACGAAGGCGATGACGAGGGTGGCGAAGAAGGCGGCCCAGTAGGGCAGGCCGGCCTGCAGGAGCGACCAGCAGAGGTACGTGCTGAACATCGCCATCTCGCCCTGGGCGAAGTTCACGACGTCCGTGGCCTGGTAGATCATGACGAGGGCCAAGGCGAGGCTTGCGTAGATTCCACCCGTCGCCAATCCCGATACGACTTGCTGGATAAAAATGTCCATTATGTTCTGGGGGGGAGCGACCGCCGGTTTTGTTGAGGGTTGGCTCGGCTCGCCTTCGGCTGCACCTCACACGGCATCCCCAGACCCCCCCACCGGATTGCCATCAGTAGCTCGCCACGGTCAGTAGCCGAGGTAGGAGCGGCGGACGGATTCGTTGCGGCGCAGGTCGGCCGACGGGCCGGACATGACGACGCGGCCGGTCTCGAGGAGGTAGGCGTGGTCCGCGAGATCGAGGGCGATGGCGGCGTTCTGCTCGACGAGGAGCACGCTCACGCCTTCCTCCCGGTTGATGGCTCGCACGATGCGGAAGATCTCTCGCACCACGAGAGGGGCGAGCCCGAGCGACGGCTCGTCGAGGAGGAGCAGGCGCGGGCGTGACATGAGGGCGCGGGCCACCGCGAGCATCTGCTGCTCGCCGCCCGAGAGCGTGCCCGCTTGCTGCCGCTGGCGCTGGGCGAGGACGGGGAAGTACTGGTACACGCGCTCGAAGTCGGCGGCGAGGGCCGCCCGGTCCTTGCGGACATAGGCGCCCAGGCGCAGGTTCTCCTGCACCGTGAGGTTCATGAAGGTGCCGCGGCCTTCCGGGGTGTGGGCGATCCCGAGACGGACGATCTCCTCCGTTGCCTTGCCGTCGATGCGGCGGCCCTCGAAGCGCACGGTCCCCGCCGTCTTGACCATGCCGCACACCGCGCGCAAGGTGGTGGTCTTCCCCGCGCCGTTGGCGCCGAGAATCGTGGTGATGCCGCCCGCCTCCACCGCGAAGCGGAGGCCGTGGAGGACCTTGGTCCAGCCGTACTGCGCCTCCAGGTTCTCAGCTTCGAGAAGGGCGGGCATGCGCGGTCACTCTCCCAGGTAGGCCTTGATCACGTCGGGGTTGCGCTGGATCTGCGCGGGTGGGCCCTCGGCGATCTTGCGGCCGAAGTCGAGCACCACGACGTTGTCCGAGACCTGCATGACGAGGCTCATGTGATGCTCTACGAGGAGCACGGTGACGCCGCGGGCATCCCGGATGGTGCGCAGCAGCTCGGCGAGCGTGGCGACTTCCTCGTGGTTGAGCCCGCCCGCCGGCTCGTCGAGGAGCAAGAGCTTGGGGCGGCCGGCCAGGGCGCGCGCAAGCTCCACCCGCTTGAGGGTGCCGAAGGGCAGGCCCGCGGCGGGATGCCCCGCCACGTCGTCGAGATCGAGGAAGGCGATGACCTCGCGGGCGATCTGCCGCGCGTCGCGCTCCTCGCGGCCAACCCAGGGCAGCCGGAGGGCATTGCTCGCGAAGTCGCTCCGCGTGCGGCTGTGGACACCCACGAGCACGTTGTCGAGCACGCTCATGGTGGTGAAGAGGGCGAGGTTCTGGAAGGTGCGGCCGATGCCGAGCTCGGCGATCCCGTGCGGCGTGGCGTCGGTGATCGAGCGGCCTTCGAAGAGAATATCGCCGTGCTGCGGCGTGTAGAGTCTCCCCAGGCAGTTGAAGAGCGTGGTCTTGCCCGCGCCGTTGGGCCCGATCAATCCCACGATCTGGCCTGCGTCCATGGCGAAGGAGACGCCGTCGAGGGCCACGATACCGCCGAAGCGCATCGTGAGGTCCTGAACCGCGAGGAGAGAGGAGGTGGACGCAGGCGTCATTGCCAGTCTGATGGTGGGCTCGTTTATAGGGAGGGCGGGCTAGTTTGTCAATGAAAACCCGCGACCGCCCGGTATAATCCAGAACCCATGGCCCCTCAATTCATCTTCATCATGAAGGACCTCCGCAAGATCGTCCCGCCCAAGCGGGAGATCTTGAAGGGGATCTGGCTCTCCTTCTACCCCGGCGCCAAGATCGGCGTGCTCGGCGCCAACGGCGCGGGCAAGAGCACGCTGCTCAGGATCATGGCAGGGGTGGATCAGGATTTTCTTGGCGAGGCCAAGCCCGCCGACGGCGTGCGCATCGGCTACCTCGCCCAGGAGCCCCGGCTCGATCCCGACAAGGACGTCCGGGGAAACGTCGAGGAGGGCGTGGCGGAGATCCGCGGGCTCCTCACGCGCTTCGACGAGATCAACGCCCGGCTCGGCGAGCCGCTCGATCCGGACGAGATGGAGAAGGTCCTGGAGGAGCAGGCGCGCGTGCAGGACGCCATCGAGGCGGCGGGGGGATGGGATCTCGACCGCACCGTGGAGATCGCCATGGACGCGCTCCGCTGCCCGCCCGGCGAGGCCGACGTGGCCACGCTGTCGGGGGGCGAGGTGCGGCGCGTGGCGCTCTGCCGGCTCCTCCTCTCCAAGCCCGACATGCTCCTGCTCGACGAGCCGACCAACCACCTGGACGCGGAGAGCGTGGCCTGGCTCGAGCGCTTCCTCAAGGACTACCCGGGCACGGTGGTGGCCATCACCCACGACCGCTACTTCCTCGACAACGTCGCCGGCTGGATTCTCGAGCTCGACCGCGGCGCGGGCATCCCGTGGGAGGGCAACTACTCGTCGTGGCTCGATCAGAAGAAGCAGCGCCTCGCCCAGGAGGAGAAGCAGGAATCCGCGCGCCAGCGCACTCTCGAGCACGAGCTGGAATGGGTGCGCATGTCGCCGCGAGCCCGCCAGGCCAAGTCCAAGGCGCGTCTGCAGGCCTACGAGACGCTCCTCGCCGAAGGCGGAGCGGCGCGCGAGGGTTCCGCCGAGATCATCATTCCCCCCGGGCCCCGTCTGGGCGACGTGGTCGTGCAGGCCGAGCATCTCTCCAAGGGGTATGGTGACCGGCTCCTCATCGACGACCTGAGCTTCAGCCTCCCGCGGGGCGGCATCGTCGGGGTCATCGGGGCCAACGGCGCGGGCAAGACCACGCTCTTCCGGATGATCACGGGGCAGGAGAAGCCCGACAAGGGCGCGCTGCGGGTGGGGGAGACCGTGCGGCTGGCCTACGTCGACCAGAGCCGCGACGCGCTCGACGCGAGCAAGAACGTCTGGGAGGAGATCTCGGGCGGCGCCGAGCAGCTCATGCTCGGCAGCCGCCAGATGGCCTCGCGCGCCTACGTCGCCTCCTTCAACTTCAAGGGCAGCGATCAGCAGAAGAAGGTGGGCGACCTCTCGGGCGGCGAGCGGAATCGGCTGCACATGGCCAAGCTGCTCCAGACCGGCGGCAACCTGCTCCTCCTGGACGAGCCCACCAACGACCTCGACGTGGACACCCTCCGTGCCCTCGAGGACGCCCTCCTCGCCTTCGCGGGTTGCGCCGTCCTCATCAGCCACGACCGCTGGTTCCTCGACCGGATCGCCACCCACATGCTGGCGTTCGAGGGGGACAGCCACACGGAATGGTTCGAGGGCAACTACCAGGACTACGAAGCCGACCGCAAGAAGCGACTGGGCGCCGCCGCCGAGCAGCCGCACCGTCTCCGCTACAAGCCCCTGACCCGCGGCTAGCGCTCGCGCAGTCTCGCGAGGACCTGCTGCCGGAAGCGCTCCTCCTTGGCGCGATCGCCGATCTCGCGGGCCAGCGTCTCCACGATCTGATGCACGTCGTGCGGAGGGCTCGCCGCTGTCGCGCGGTCGATGTGCTCGCGGCAGATCACCGCCGCCATCGGCCCAAGATACTCGGTCAGCTCCGCCTCGATCACCGCCTGTACTCTCGTCAGCTGCGCGTCGGCCGAGGAAGCCGGGGGCGGCGACGGCGCGGGCTCGGGAGGGGGCAGCACGACCGCGGGGGGATCCTCGGTGCCCAGCATGGCCAGGAGATCGACGGTCATGGGCAGGTCGCCCCGGGGTCCACGGTCCATCACGGCATCGGTGAAGTTGATGCGCCCCGCCACGATCTTGCGAAGGTTGATGAGAGCCTCGAGCCCGCCCTGGTTCCGGAACGCGAGGGAGGAGATCTCGCCTTCCCTGAGCCCGATCCGCGCCGACTGATTGTCCGTGGTGGCGATGAAGAGCGTGCCTGTCCGCCGCGCGCGGCAGAGCCCGGCCAGCTCAGTGACGATCTGACGGTAGGGGACGGGCGCGGGCTCTGGGCTCATGGAACACCCCGCCGCTTACCGCGTGCCGAGCCGATCGACGGCCAGCTTGACGCTCGCGCGGAGACGCTCGATGGCCCGGGCGAGGCTGCCGATCTCGTCCGAGCGCTGGGCCTCGGCGATATTGGCGCCGAGGTTGCCACGGCTGATCCCGTCGGCGATCTGCGTCAGCCGCCGGATGGGGCGCGTCAAGCCGACGGCCAGGACATACGAGACGAGGCTCACGAAGACGACGGTGACGCCGAGGAGGATGAGGGCGTGCCGATTGGCCTGTCGCAGGGGCCGGTAGGCCTCGTCGAAGTCCTGCTGGGCGACCATGGTCCAGCCGTACTTGGTCTTCTCCGCCAGCGCGATGGCCTGCTTGCCCGTGGCGAGATCGGTGAACACGACCTGCTTCCTGGGCTCACCCCCCAGGGCCACGATGGCCGGATGGCTCTTCAGGCTCTCGCGCACGGTGGGATGGGCGATGACCTTGCCCTGATCGTCCACCAGGAAGACGAAGCCCGTCTGCCCGATCTTGACGTTGGTGATGGTGCTCGTGACGTCCGCGACGCTCGTTCCCACGGCGAGGACACCCACCACCTGCTCGAGCCTCCACACGGGCACGGAAAAGATGACGGCGGCCTGCCCCGTCGTGCGACTGATCACGACCTCCTGGCTCATCTGCCGTCCGTCGATGGCCTGCTTGAAGTAGCCACGGTCGCCGTAGAAGCGAAGCGGCTCCTCGTCATTGCGTCCGACGTTGTTGCCGTCGGGGGCGATGGTGAAGCCGAGGTAGATCCACTTGTACTCGGTGGCGATGGCGCGGAGGAGGGGCTTCTGCCGCTTGCCGTCCATCGATGACATGTCCTCGAGGGCCGCGTTCTGCCGCAGCATGCGCAGGTGCATCTCGACCCAGGCGTCGACATAGCCGACGATGGCGTCGGCCTGGCTGCCCAGACGCTGCTCGATCTGTCGCGAGAGGCTCTCGGACTCCGCGCGGTAGTCGAGGTACCAGATGGCGCCGAGCGGAATCAGCGTCACCACGAGCATGGTCAGGAGGAGCTTGGGGAAGATGCCGAAGCTCAGGCGCAATGTCATGATTCCCCCTCGATGAGCTGGACTCGATCAGGATAGCGCCTGCCCTCACTCCCCACCAAGAAAACAGAACGTGTAGGATAGTGCGGCGCGCCGGGCCCGCCGCGGGCCGGATCGGCGTCCGCCGGTCCCCGGGGACGGGCGGGAAGCTTGTGTCCACCCCACGAGGAGGAGATTCCGATGCTCGATCTCGGACTGAAGGGCAAAGTCGCCGTCATCACGGGGGGCAGCGAAGGACTCGGGCGAGCCACGGCCGAGCGGCTGGCCGCGGAGGGCGCGCACGTGGCGATCTGCGCGCGCCGGCCCGAGGTGCTCGAGCGCGCGGCCGCGGGTATTCGCAAGGCGGGCGGGCAGGTGCTCGCGCGGTCGGTGGACGTGACCAGGGCCGATCAGATCGAAGCGTTCATCGGCGAGGTGGCCCGCGAGTGGGGCGGTGTGGACATCCTCGTCAACAACGCCGGCACCTCGGCCGCCGCCTCCTTCGAGGCGGTGGACGACGCGGCGTGGCGGGACGACCTCGAGCTCAAGCTGTTCTCGGCCATCCGCTGCTGCCGGCTCTGCATCCCGCACATGAAGAAGCGGGGGGGCGGGCGCATCATCAACATCACCAACCTGGGGGCGAAGGCGCCGGCAGCCCGGGGGCTACCCACCAGCGTGTCGCGGGCGGCGGGCATCACCTGACCAAGTCCCTCGCCAACGAGTACGCGCCCGATCGGATCCTCGTCAACACGATCTGCGTCGGGCTCGTCAAGAGCGCCCAGTGGGAGCGGCGCGCCAAGGGTGACCTGGACGCGTTCTACAAGGACATCGCCAAGCGGGTGCCCGTCGGGCGGGTGGGGGAGGCCGAGGAGTTCGGCGACCTCGTGGCCTTCCTCGTCTCCGAGCGCGCGGCGTACATCACGGGCACCGCCATCAACTTCGACGGTGGGCTGTCCGCCGTCGTGTGAGGCGTGCTATCCTCGCGTCGGGAGGTGGGGCCATGTTCAAGGACGTCGTGAGTTCAAAGCAGGAGCTGCGAGCCCTCTTCGGAGAGCCCAACGAGCGCGCCGTCCTCAAGTGCAAGGCGGCCCTCGACGAGCACTCGCGCGCCTTCATCGCCGCCGCGCCGTTCCTCCTGCTCGCGACCTCGAACGCCGCTGGGCAGTGTGACGTGTCGCCCAAGGGCGACACGCCCGGCTTCGTGCTGGTGCTGGACGAGACGCACCTCGTGGTGCCCGACCGCCCGGGGAACAATCGCATCGACGGGCTCACCAACATCATCGAGAACCCGCACGTGGGGCTGATCTTCCTCGTGCCCGGGCGCGGGGACACGCTCCGCGTCAATGGGCGCGCCGCCATCGTCCGCGACGAGGAGATCCTCTCGCGCGCGGCCATGCACGGCAAGCTGCCCAAGGTGGGGATCGGCGTCGAGGTCGAGGAGGCCTACCTCCACTGCCCGAAGGCCTTCCTCCGGTCGAGCCTGTGGGACGCCTCGACCTGGGCCGACGCGCAGAAGCTTCCCTCCTTCGCCCAGATGCTGTGGGACCAAGTGCCCAACGCCCGTCTCGGCGCGACCTCCGTCGATCAGTACGCGAGCGACCTCGCGAAGCGAGTCCGCGAGACCTTGTACTAGCCGGCTGCCGATAAGGGCCCATCTGCGGGAGTGCGGCGCCCTCGGCCGCAGGTTCAACGTACAGGAGTACGCCTCACCTGCGACCTTCGGGCGCCGCCTCGCATCTGGACCCTTCTCGCCAGCCTCAGGGATTCGAGGGGGCGACGAAGGCGAAGCGGTAGCTCGGCCTCCAGCGGTCGTCGAAGCCTTCGAGGCCGAGCTCGCGCCGGCCCGCATTGCTCCAGAGACAGAGGACGTCGCGGCGGCCGAAGTAGCCGAGCCAGGGATCGTGGAGGAAGACAACCGGTCCCGGGCACTGTACGTCAGGGTAGGCGATCCCGAAGTAGAGCGCATCTTCGTACGTCGGGGGCCCGAGGCCTTGCCGGGCCGCCACCGTCGTGGCATCCGTGGCCGTCACCTCGCGGCCGAATTCGAGGAGAGCCACCTCGCGCTGCCGCGGGCCGCCGAAGTGCCGAGCGGGGAAATTCTCCGAATTGATGGCCGAGTGCGCATAGCCGTAGTTCCCGGCCGCCACGAGCTCCTCGGTGGATCGGCCGTCTCCGACGGTGATCCGGTAGGTGTCCGTGGAATGTCCTCCGCCGTGCGCGATCAGCGCGGCTGCATCCGGATGGCGCCGTCCAGCCGTATCGTCTCGCCGTTGAGCATGGCGTTCTCGACGATGTGCGCGGCGAGGGCCCCGTACTCGGCGGGCCGACCAAGGCGCGGGGGAAACGGCACCTGCTTGCCGAGGGAGACGCGCGCGGGCTCGGGCAGACCGGCGAGGAGCGGGGTGTCGAAGAGGCCGGGGGCGATGGTGACCACGCGAATGCCGAGCTCGGCGAGATCGCGGGCGATGGGCAGCGTCATGCCGACGATGCCGCCCTTGGAGGCGGAGTAGGCGGCCTGACCGATCTGGCCGTCGAAGGCGGCGACGGAGGCGGTGTTGATCACGACGCCGCGCTCGCCTTCCTCGTTCGGCTCGTTCTTCGCCATGTGCGCGGCGGCGAGCCGGATGCAATTGAAGGTGCCGATCAGGTTGACCTGGATCGTGCGCGTGAAGGCGGCCAGGTCCGCGGGGCCGCGCTTGCCGTAGGCTTTCTCCGCCGCCCCGATGCCCGCGCAGTTGACGAGCACGTGAACGGCGCCGAATTTCGCCGCGGCCTCCGCGAGCGCGCTCGTCACCTCCTCGGCACTCGTCACGTCGCCCGGCGTGAAGAGCGCGTGGGCGCCGAGCGCCTTGGCCACGTCCGCCCCCGGCGACCTCGGCAAGTCGAGGAGGGCGACGTTGCCCCCGCTGCCGAGGAGCCGCTCGGCCGTGGCGCGGCCCAGTCCCGAGGCGCCGCCCGTGATCACCGCCACGCTTCCCGCGATCTTCATCGATGGAATCCTCCTCGGCAGGGGGTTCGACTGCGCGGTAGTATAACCGAGACCCATGACCCCGCCTCGCTGGATCCGGACCACGGAGGAGCTCGACGCCCTCGTGTCATCGCTGCGCGGGGCTCAGGCCCTGTCATGGGACACCGAGGCCGATGGTCTTCACCACTACCCGGCCAAGCTCTGCCTGGTGCAGGTGGCCGACAACCGTGGCCAGAGTCATCTCATCGATCCGCTCGCGCTGCCCACTCTGACGCCGCTCGGGTCGTTCTTCGCCGATCCCGGCGTCCTCAAGGTGCTGCACGCCGCCGACAATGATCTCGGCTATCTCAAGCGCCTCTACGGCTTCACGGCGGCGGGAATCTTCGACACCGCGATCGCCGCGCGCTTCCTCGGCGTCACCTCGCTCTCGCTCGAAGGGCTCCTGCGCGATTTCCTCGGCGTGGATCCCGGCCCCTCCCGCCAGAAGGACGACTGGTCCAAGCGACCGCTGTCGACCGCGCAGGAGACCTACGCTCTCAACGACGTGCTGCACCTGATCCCGCTGCGCGATCGCCTCGCCGAGGAGCTGCGCGGCAAGGGGCGCCTGGCCTGGGTCGAGGAGGAGTGCGCGGCGGTGGCGGCCATGCCCGCGCCTTCGATCCGCGTGGACCCCGACGCCTACATGGGGCTCAAGGGCGCCAAGGACCTCGACGGCCGCGGGCTCGCCGTGCTGCGTGAGCTCCATCTGGCCCGCGAGGCGCTCGCCGTCAAGCTCGACCGGCCGCCCTTCATGATCCTGGGCAACGAGTCTCTCGTCGCGCTCGCCGCGCTCAGGCCGCGCGACAGCGAGGCCATCCTGACCGTGCGCGGGTGCACGGCCAATGTGGTGCGCCGGGCGGGGGAGGCCATCCTGGCCGCGGTGGAGCGTGGGCTGAGCGTGCCGGACTCGGAGCTGCCCGTGCGAAAGAACCGGCCGCGACCTTCGATCTCGGGCGCCGTGCAGCGCCGGCGAGAGGTGTTGCGCCTCTGGCGGGTCGACGCGTCGAAGCAGGTCGGGCTCGATCCCGGCGTCATCTTTCCCCAGCGGCTCATCGATCGCCTGTCCGTCACGTCGTGCTCGCCGCGCGGCCACAGGGCCTTCCCAAGCCCGGCGACTTCAGGATCGAGAGCGCGCCCGTCCCCGAGCTCTCTCCGGGCCAGGTCCTCGTGCGCAATCTGTGGATGTCCGTGGATCCCTACATGCGCGGGCGCATGAGCGACCGGAAATCCTATGCGCCCTCCTTCGAGGTGGGCAAGCCGATGGAGGGCCGCGCCATCGGCCGCGTCGTCCGGTCCACGCATCCGTCGCTCAAGGAGGGCGCCGTGGTCAGCAGCATGCTGGGCTGGCGCGAGTACTTCGTCTCGAGCGGCGAAGGACTCAATCCCGTCGACCCGTCGCTGCCGCTCGCAGCATATCTCGGTGTCCTCGGGATCCCGGGCTTCACGGGCTGGTACGGGCTCAAGATGATCGGCAAGCCCAAGCCGGGTGAGACGCTCGTGGTCTCGGGGGCGGCCGGGGCCACGGGATCCCTCGTGGTCCAGATGGGCAAGATCGTCGGCTGCCGGGTGGTGGGGACGGCGGGGACGGACGACAAGTGCGCCTACCTGACCAAGGAGCTGGGCGCGGACGCCGCCATCAACTACAAGAAGGCGGGCGATCTCCTGGAGGCGCTCCGCCCGGCCTGTCCCACCGGCATCGACATCTATTTCGAGAACGTGGGCGGTCCGCTCCTCGATGCCGTGCTGCGGCTCGTGAATCCCCACGCCCGCATTCCTCTCTGCGGCATGATCTCGCAGTACAACCTCGATCCGCCCGATCCTGGCCCGCGTTACCTCTTCTCCATGATCGGCAATCGCGTCCTCATGCAGGGCTTCATCATCTCCGACCACCTGAATCTCTATCCGGAGTTCCTCGCGGAGGTGGGAGGTTGGCTCAAGTCCGGCCGCCTCAAGCGCGAGGAGACCGTGGTCGAGGGGCTCGAGAACGCGCCGCGGGCCTTCCTGGGTCTCTTCTCGGGAGAAAATCTCGGCAAGATGGTCGTGAAGCTCGCCTCCGAGTCTCCGTAGCGGCCGCTCGCGCGCGAAGGCGGGCGGGTGGCGCCGGCACGCATGCCCTCGTACGCTCAACCTCCTCGCCTCGCGCGCCACCTCGCTCGGGCGCCTCCGCCTGGCCCCCCATCCCCCGAGACGGGGGTCGCTCGCCGCCCCGCCTGCGGCGGGGACGACTCGCGCGGCGGAGGCGCCCTGCGCTTCGGGGCGCGCTACGGCTCGTCGGATTCGCTCCCGACGGCGACCCGCCGCCCGGCACCGCTCAGCCCCACCCTCCACGCTCCGTGGAGCGATTCACGATCCACGAGACTCGCGTGCCCGGACGACGATTGATCAGCGAGCGGCGGCGGGAGGGGGCGGGGGCATCCCCCGTGGACCCGTATCTTCTGCGCGTTGCCGAAGCGCAAAAGCGGAATCTCGTGGCCCGTTAAGAGTGCTGAAGCGGGCCGCGAGTCAGCGTGGTCCGCGGGGGATGCCCCCGCCCCCTCCCGCCGCTTTGCCGGCAGATGCGACGCAGCGAGCTCTCCTTAGCGGGCGAGGTGAGGCAGGACGGTTGCGGTGAAGCGCTCGAGCTGGGCGAGCTGATCGTCGCCCACGAAGCGGATGCAGAGGTCCGTGACGCCGGCCTCGGCGTAACG
>WNFT01019802.1_pt1 | contig 13295 bp, 18 predicted proteins | sample 5400191 | NCBI WGS metagenome assembly WNFT01 (sample SAMN13153359, study PRJNA577476) | soil metagenome | isolation source: 80 cm saprolite under Madrone tree | place: USA:California | collected 2016-06-14
GGTCTCGAACGCATCGGCGAGATGGTGGATCAGCGCGTCGTGAAAATAGTTGTTCGGCGGGCGATGGATCTCCACCGTCGCCACATGTTCGCTGCTGTTTATTTCGACCGATACGTCTCGTACTTATCCATCGGGCACCAGTTTCCTTTGAATCTGAAGGTGTCAACCGCGGAGCGGCGCGCCATGGGTTCGGCACATCTCGCGTTCGCGGGATCATGCGCTCAAAGCTTTGCCGCCGGATCGACCCAATTCCGCGCGAGTTCTTCGAGCAGCTTCACGACGTCGGCCTCGCTCACGAGGGGACGCTGGAAGACAGGCGTGAGATCGAGTTCGTCAACCCCGGCGTCGCGATAGCGCTTGAGGTCATCGGGGGTTGCGGATGCGGTTGGCGCAACCGCGAATTCGAACGGTTCGGATTGCCGGCCATTCGCCGCCAGCAGTTGCCGAAGGCGGTTTATCGCTTGCGTGGTTTCGTCCGGCGTGAGGTTGAACCCGCACCATCCAGCGCCGTATGAGGCTGCGCGTTTCAGCGCGGCTTCGGTTTGACCACCCACGAGGATCGGCATTTTCGCGCCGTGCACGGGTTTCGGATAACTCAGCGCGCCGTCGAAATTGACGAACTCGCCGCTGTAACTGCGCTGGTTGCCCCACAGGCATCGCATCGCTTCGACGTATTCACGCGTGCGCCGCGAACGGTGCTCCCATGGTTCGCGCAGAGCTTGGCGAGCAGCACCGGGTTGTACTCTGGGACGAGACAAATGCCGGTCGCGAGCCGAATCCGGCTGGTGCGGGCGGCCGCATAGGTCAACGCGAGGAATGGATTAAGCAGCGGGGTGTCGGTGGGAATCGGGATATTCTCGCCGCGTGAGTATGGATAGCGCGAGGAAAAGCGCTCGAGGAAAACCACGTGTTCGGGTGCCCAGACGGTCGCGAAGTTGAGACGTTCGGCGTTGGTCGCCACCGCGGTGATCAACTCGGGCCGCGCCAGGTTTGCGATGCCGATCGCGAAGAAACCGATTTTCATTTTTAGCTCCTTTTTCGACTTCAGCGGCGATGGGTCAGCGTCGCATTCGCGAACCGCTTTGCCAACCTGATTGGCAGATCGAATTGGACTCCCCCCACGCGGCACTAAGGCCTGTTAAGAAGCGCTTGTTGGATCGCAATGCGTCGACTGAAGACCTTGGTAGCGCGCAACGCTTGATGGCCGGGGTTTTGCGCATGGCGTGATTGTAGATGATCAAATGGAGCGCGAACCGGGGCGAGACGTGGTGGTCAATCGTGGCCGGGACCTAGCGGAGCTCCACCGCCCGATAGCGGCGATGAAACTGCCCGTTACAGCGCCAGCCTTAAAGTCGAGCGCAGCCACCAGCTTGGTAGTGCCGTAGACTACCCACTATCGAACCTGCTTGGCATCACCGCGTCAACTGCAGGAACTCCACCGGCAAGCCGTCCGGATCCTCCGTGTAGAAACTGCGCATAGTGGGAGCGATCTGGACTAGACCAGAGGTGAGCTGGAGCATGAAAGTTCCGGCAGTAAGATGAGCCACTTTCAGCGCCGCGCCCGGGTTGTTGGTGAGCGTGTCGAATGCCTTACTTCTGACCTCGAGATGTTCTTCCTCGGTCATCTCGGCCACGTCACGATAGAAGGCCAGCGAGCGCTCCAGGTTCTTCACGGTCAGGCCGACGTGAAACAGTTGTGCCATGATGCCCTCCACGGCTGAGCACAAGGACCAGGCCCCCGACGATCACCGCGGATTATCTACCAAATCCAGGAACGACCTGGCAAAGATGGCGGCCGAGCTGACACCCACCCGCGCGGAAACTCAAGCTTGTTGAGGCGGCGACGACCGGCGCGATCGCTGACTATCGTTCGTCGGAAGGCATCGAAAACGACCCGGCCAAAGGCGAACAGTGGGGTGATGAGCGCACCGTCTCAGCGTCGGTCATTTATGCGCTGCCAGTGGGAATGAATCCGGATTGGCCATCCTTCCCGCTGGCAGTGTTGAACTGCCGGGTGACGGCGACAAACGATGCAGAGCTGAGCGGGCGGCCGATGCAGCTGCAGGAACGAGCCTTGACGTTCCGCCGGTACTGCGCGTAATCGTCGGTTGTCAGCCGCAATCCCGCTTGCGTATGGAGGAAACCCCATGCTTTACGAGCTACGTGTGTATCATGCCGTCCCCGGCCGCCTTCCCGCTCTGCTGAAGCGTTTCGAAACGACCACGGTGCGGCTATTCGAGAAGCACAGCATCCGCCAGCTCGGCTTCTGGACGGTCGCGATCGGAGAGTCGAGTTCGGACCTGATCTATATCCTTCAATGGGAGTCGCTGGCCGAGCGCGATAAGCGGTTTGCAGCCTTCCAGAGTGATCCCGAATGGATCGAAGCGCGCCGAAAGAGCGAAGAGGATGGCCCGCTGGTCGTTTCCGTCGTCAACAGCGTCCTGTCGCCAACTTCGTTTTCAGCGGCGAGATAAGCCCGCGCCCAATCGCGGCAGGTAGCCGAGTACGGATTGTGACGTTGCCCGACCGGGAGAGGCCGCATCAAATTCGCGCCGTCGAAAGGCTGGTGTCATGAGGGTCACAGCGCTCGAGACGTATTTTCTGTCCGTGCCGTTGCCGCAAGCGGTTCGCACGTCCACTCAAACGATTAGCCAGGTCAGCGAGGTCATCGTCAAGCTCACGACCGATGCTGGCCTGGTTGGGATCGGCGAGGCGCATGGTCCGTTTCTCTTCCAGGGCCCGAGGGCTTGCGCACCGTCGACGAAATCCTGCAGCGCATTAGCCCGCTCGTCGTTGGGCAGGATCCGTTCGACGTCGAGCGAATATGGCAGGACCTGTTCGCGTTGACCTATACCTCGGTGCGCGGTATTCCCGCGCTCGTGCCGCAGCGCCGCCAATTGGTTACAGCGATGAGCGCCATCGATATCGCGTTGTGGGACATTATGGGGAAGGCGGTCGACCGGCCGCTCTATTCCCTCTTCGGCGGCGCGCTCCGCCAGCGCGTGCCGGCCTACGTCACCGGGTTCTATTACCAAAGATGGCGAACGTGAAGATGATCTGAAGCGTGAAGCGGCGCTGTACATGGCGCACGGCTATCGCACCGTGAAGGTCAAGGTCGGAGGACTAACGCCCGAGGCAGACGCCGTACGCGTCGGCCTGATCCGCAAAGCGGTCGGCAACGATGTGGCGATCATGCTCGACGCGAACCAGGGCTGGAATCTGTCGACTGCGGTGCGTGCCGCACGCCTGTGCGAACCATACAACATCTTCTGGCTCGAGGATCCGATGCCCTGGTACGACGAACGCCACACGCTGCGGCGTCTGAAGGAAGCGGTCAGTATCCCAATCGCCGCCGGAGAGACCGAGTATAGTCCGTTCGGCATCCGCACCTTGGTGGCAGAGGGTTTAGTCGACTACCTGATCATTGACTCGACCTGGGCCGGCGGGCTGACTACCTGGCGCAAGGCGGCGACCGTAGCCGAATTGTACCAGGTGCCGATGGCCGCACATCACGATCCGCAGATTCACGTCCACGCCGTGGCGGCGAGTCCGACCGGCTTCATTCTGGAATCCTTCGCGGACCCGGCACGCGACCCACTATGGTTCGAGTTGTTTCGCGAGCGCCCGCGGATCGTAGACGGCTTCATGACGCTGCCGGAGGCGCCGGGACTGGGGCTCGAACTGCGCAACGATACGCTCAAGAAGTACGGCGTGAAGCTTCGCTGACGTACGGGAAGAGCGGAAGATGGCTGCGGCAGCTCCGGCGCCGCGGCAACGCCTATTCGGAGGATTGCCGGGTGAATCCCGTGGGTATGTACCAAAAGCGGCTGTGCGACCACATGGCAGCGGCCGAGAAGGGAATCGCGGCGTACAATCAGCAGATCGAAGCGTTGAACAAGCATCTCGAGGGACTCAAGCGAGCGCTTCAGTTGTTCGAGTCCGATGAGTCCGCGATCACCGAGCTGCTGCCGGATCACATCTCCTTGACGGCGCGATTTGGCGCTTGCTAGACAGCACAATAACCGGACAGTTTCACAAAGCTGGCAGGAGCGAACCATGAAAACATTGGAACAGCGCCTCCAGGAGGTCGAGGATCGGGAAGAGATCAAGGAATTGACCGCCAAGTACGCACATTGGGTGGCGCGCGGCGAGGGCGTCAAGGTCAAGGACCTGTTCACCGATGACGGCCGCTTTATCAATGAGGTCATCGGCGAGAAGCCCAATATCGAGGTGCGCGGCCGCAAGCAGCTCGATGAGTTCTATCCCGCTTTGAAAAAGGGGGTGGCCCTGCCGTGCATCCATAACCACATCATCGAGTTGGACGGTGATAACGCGAAGGGCACCTGCACCATCGAGGTGCGCATCACCCGGGATGGCCAGAGCATCATCGGCTCGGGCTTTTATGCCGACATCTATCGCCGCGAGAACGGGCGCTGGAAGTTTGTCGAGCGGCACGCGCAATTTTATCACTTCGTACCGCTCAGCAAGGGCTGGGCGTATGGATTGAAGGCTGCCGAGGGCCTCGGGCGGCTGCCGCAGCGATAACGCGGCGCGACAGAAAAGAACCTGTCGGGAGGCGCGGATCACCAACGCCGTACTTGCCCAGGCAAACTGCGGCGGCGCTCATTCCCTGGTGGAATCTCAGATTGTACGAACAGGCTGCGTCAGCGATCGCGATGAACCTTCCAAGCGGTTTCCGGCATCGCTCGTAATGGCGCCACCGATTCCGGGTCGCACGGCTGGGATAAACCGGAGAGATCGGCTCCATCCGACGGACCATCTCATCGACCACTGCCGAAGTTTTGCAAGTGTGGAGGTGAACTGATCCTCGCGACTAGGAGGATATTGTTTGTTGACGCCTATGGTAACTGAGAAGCCAGCGTCGACTTTCGATCGGAAAGAAAGCAGTTACATATGGATGTTCCGGTGTGTGGCTATTCATAGAAATACTACTTTCACCACCAATCAGGCGGCCAGGCTTGGCGCAAGGATCGTGAGACTGCGGACCTGCTATCGGCGCTTCGCTGCGGCGGCTGCGCCGTTCTCTGCGGCGCCGGGGGCCTTTCTACCGCGGTAGGCCAATGCGAGGGAACGAGAAGCACGGATCGGGTTACCGGCTGCTCGCTTTGCGGGGCAGGCGGCACGGGTTCCGCTCCTGAAGGTCACCGCAGTCGGCGAGGATGCGCTCGAGGTCAGATCATCCTTTGCAGCATCCCGTAGCGTGACTGCACAACGCGCAACCCGACAGCGGGGGGAACCACATAGCCGTGGTGGCCCTCATGAGTCTTTGCGAGCCACTCCGCAGCAATCATTCTTGAACTCTTTGACGCTTTCTAATCACTTGCTGACACCGTTTATAAAGTCGCCCGAGAGTTCGAATCCAACCCGCTCCACCTCGCAGTTTCCCCCTGCCGTCTCAAGACCCGGGTCTCCACCGCTCCCTCCGCCGCTACCATGAGGTCCTCCGCTTGGGAGTACCCCACGTCGGGGTGGGTCAATTTTTCAATCGGCCACCCTGGGCCAGTTTTACATCGGCGGCAACAAGCCCAGGCGTCAAAGAGGCAACGCACGGATCCGTCCATGAGACACTTATTGCGGGGTCGCTGCCGAAAGCTCTCGACCGTTCGAACCGACGGCGTACTGAAGCTCGCGAGCTCGTGTAGCACCGAGGCGATGGGCAGGAACTTGTCGTCTTTTGGTGTTACGTTTTACTCCTTTAGCAGGGTGTTGAAAAATACCAAATGACGGATTTAGCTACACACTTACTGATCTCCAATGATCTCAAGACGCTCCTACGCTTCGCGATCAGAGACGAATTTTCAAAATTCACCCTTTCTTCAACACCCTGTTAGTGCTTCGGCGTTACGAGAAACAGGCAGGGCTCGTCCCGCAGGCACGCGATCAGATTGTCAATCGCGCAATCCAGCATCGCTTGCCGCGTCTCCGCCGTCGCGGTCCCGATGTGCGGCAATACGATCACATTGTCGAGCTTGAGTATCGGATCACCCGCAGAGGGCGGCTCCTGTTCCAGAACGTCGAGTGCTGCTCCGGCTATGCGTCGGTCCCTGAGCGTCTCGGTTAACGCGAGCTGATCGATCACCGGCCCGCGAGAAGTGTTGATGAGGTAGGCGGACGGCTTCATACACGAAAGCGCGTCGCGACCAATCATGTGCCATGTGCTCGGGTTGAGGTCGAGGTTCACTGAGACAAAGTCCGCATCCGCGAGACCCTTCTTGAGGTCGAGCACTCGCGTGGCGCCGTCGACCGGCGTCTTTGGCGTCCTTTGATCGAACCAGGAGATCTTCATCTTGAACGCGAGGGCGCGGCGCGCGACCTCCTGACCGATTCGGCCGAACCCGACGATGAACAGCACCTTGCCGCGCGGATCGATTCCCATTGGGACGTTGCGCCAGTCGCCGATCGCGCCGACCCGCATCGATTCCGGCAGCCGTCGCGCAAGCATCAGGATCAGCCCCAGCACCAGGTCCGCCACCGCGTCGGTCAATACCGTCGGCGTGTGTGCGACCGCGATACCGCGCTCCTGGGCAGTAGCCAGGTCGATGTGATCGAATCCGACACTGTACGTGCTGACGGCGCGAAGCTTCGGCGCGCAGGACAGAAAGTCGCGATCGACGCGGGTCCGCGGCGTGATTAGCACTCCGTCAGCGTTGCCAAGCGCGGCAAAAACCCCCGCGTCGTCCTCAGACTCGGCCGGCACTACCGAGACGTCAAACTTGTCAAGCCGGATCAGTGCACGCTCGGCAAGGGCTTGCGGGAGAGTAATAAGGACTCGCATCGCCGCCTCCGTCACAGGTAGGGCGACTTCTGGCACCTAGTGGCCTGTAACGGTGATACTGGTATCGACATCGGGACATGGTAAGGCTCTCCAAACCCAGTGAATTGGTCACGGTGACGATCTTACGCCCCGCCCGTGATGCTACCAGTTTCACTGTTACAGGCCACTAGTCTCCTTAAGGTCGCCCTTCTCTGGTCTTTATTGTCAGCTAAAAGGATGGGGCAGCAAGGCCAGGCTCGCTCGCAAATCGGATGCAACCGCGCCACGGCGGAGCTTTAGATTGGCGTCTCAAGCATTCCCGACGGCGCACCACATCAGCCAGGATCTGCATCATTTCCGCGGAACTGCCAATGATACGCGTTCATACCAATGACTGGACCTGCTTGGTGAAGGTGGCGAGGTCGAAGTAGTCGCGCCACACCCTGATCTTGCCAGCGTCGTCCAGCTCGAACATCCCAGCCACCGGGATATCCGCCTTCTTGCCGTTTTTCATCGTGATCGAGTCGATGCGCGAGTTGAAAACGACATTGCCCTCGTGTGCGCTCTTCAGGACCTTAACCCCGAAAGTCGCGGTATCCTTGAGAAAGCCGTTGGTCATCTCGCGGATCGCCGCTTTGCCATTGGCGGGTGTCATCGGGACGTTGTCCCATACGGCGTCTTCGGCGAAATAGCTCATGATGTCATCGATGCTCAGACGGCTCCAGGCGGCGAAGAGATCGCTTACAACTTTTTCACAGTTAACAGCCATGGCGATGGTCTCCGTGTCGAATGCGATTGCTAACCGAGGTCAGCACAACGCGGCGCCGGTGGCAAGGTTTTGGGTCGCGCGGAGTTCGCGCCGGACGACGGAAAAAGAATTAGTCGCCTCGCGCAAAATCTCTCCTTACGGCAGTCTCCGCTCGGGCTGACAAAACGAGATACCACCCTGCCAGCGATGCTTGTCCAATGCAGCCCCGGCCAACTTGTAGTTCGGCGTTCCGAATTCGTCGTCATCCAGACCGGTCTCGACGAACCCCAGGCTCATGTACAACTTCGCGGCTATGGCGTTCGCGCGAAAGCTGATGAGCGCACCCGCGCCGCAGTGTGGATAGACCGTGACGAGGTCGCCTGACGGTTCGAATTCAACTCGCCCCGCCTAGCGAATCTTCGGTTTTCGGGATTCCCTCCCCACGCGCTTTCCGCTCGAGTTCCCCGCATCGAAGCGCGCCGCCGCCTTAAATCTCATTAGATCGCCGCCTGAACCGCAGATCGCCGCCTGAACCGCGATATGGAACTACATATCCCATTTCACGTACGAGGACGGTGTGTTGCTGATGAATGGCAAAAAGATCGAGCCCCCAAGCCTCGGCCGAGGGTAGTGTCGCAATAATCCGTCGGCGAGCGCTCAGGCTTTGCGCGCGACGACGCTGGCCGACATCACCAGCGGCACTTTGCGCACCTCGGCGCGGACGTCCGAGAAACCGGCGTGTTCCATCGTTTCCACCACCGCCGCGACTGGATAAGGCGGCAACGACCGGGTCGGCCGCTTGCCCTCGGGAGGTTCGCACCTGAAGCAGACGACGAGTGTACCGCCCGGGCGCATCACGCGACGAATTTCCGCCGCATCACGTTCGGGCTCTGGCCAGAAATAGATCGTGTTCGCGGTGCAGACCTTGTCGAAGCGGTTGTCGTCGTAGGGAATGGCGGAGACCGTCCCACGCTTGAGTTCGAGACGTCCGCGTTGAATAGCGTCGCGATTGTGGCGTGTGGCCGCACGGATCATTTCGTCGGACAGTTCGATCCCGGCAACGAAACCGGCGCTCGCGCGCTCGGCCAGCATCTTAAGCGCCGTGCCGGGTCCGAAGCCGATCTCGAGCACCTGGTCGTGCGGACGGACCTCCAGCAGTTCGACCATCATCCGGTTCTGCGGCGCATTCATCAGCGCCATCAGAAATCCGGCGAATCGGCCGACCAGCGTGCCCGGCGGATTCCCGAACGGCGTGCTGTCTGACGCGATCGGCTTGGGCCGCGATACGCCTGCGGGCCCTAGCGTCTCGGGGCTCATGCTACCTCACCCACGAGAAACAACACTCGGAATAAAGCGGGGAGCCGAGACGAATGCATGCGCGTATGCTTCACCCAGTGGGCGCTCTTCAAGGCGCATCCCTCGATGCAAGCAATAGTCCATGCCCGATCGAGAAAGACCGCAGCCAATCACGAGTCCGCGGCTGAGCGGTACACATGCAATTTCGAGTGCGACCGCCACGTGGTTCGGATGCCGGATATATCTTTAGCCGCGGGTCACCGGCTCGTCTCCCGGAATGACTATGGCGCGCGTATTCCATTTCTCTCGAAGGGCCGCCACTGACCAATAGCGAAGCGCTTGTGCAATTACCTCTCTGAGCATGGCGAGCGTGCTCAGCGCGGCTGATGGGGGTGTAACGCTCTCCTCGGCGGCCGCACGAAATTGCCGCCATCGGTCCGACGGAGCCTTCACGCCTGGGCGGTGCTGCTGTTGGTGGCAACTGCTGACGTGATCATGCGCCGCGGGTGCCGGGCGGGGTTCCACCTCGCAGCCGCCAACGGTCGATCTCCTCGAGGTTGAACCGCCAATCGCTCCCGATTCTGAAACCCGGTAGTTTACCTTGCCTGAGCAATCGATAGATGGTTGAGCGGTGTACCTGCGGATAAGCCGCGACTTCCTCCAAGTTGAGCACCTTCGGATTTTCTGGCGGCGGCTTCCGTGGTGTGCTCATTTCACGCCTCAGCGGTGCGCTGTAAGCTATGCAAAGATGCTAGACACGCCAGCGGTTGGCCTGCAACGGGTTCGCTCGATCCTCGCGATGGAGCGCGAGCGACACAATCGCTGCAACCAGCGCCGCCACCAGAATCAGACGTACGATGAGACTGCGCCTGTTCATGCCGCACGCCTCCAAGTAATCGCCTAAGCGCCCGCAGGGCCGCGGAATGGCTGCAAGAGCATTCGGTCGAGCCGCAACTCGAGCGCTCAGCGCCGCCGGGCTACAAATCGCGCCTGTCCGATCTTGCCGGCACGCACCAATTTACCAAGGAAGCGGGACCCGTCGATCTACTTCTCGAGCAGGTCGGCGCTGAAATCGAAGATTCGGAGCACGTCGTAGGTAAGCTGCATCTCAGTCATGTCTACAAACAGATCCATGTACGCAGCAAAACGCCCAGTATCTTCGGCGGTCAACACCTCGCAACCGTTTCGTTCTAGAAGACGCTTGTAGCCACCGATGTCTTCGATGGTCGCGAACCTCATCATGCCCAGAAACCGCGACGCCTCATCATTGCTGAGCTCGGTGGGACCCTCGACCCAATCCGTGAAAGCAACTACACCGCCGGGACGGACGATTCGCACGGCCTCAGCAATAAGCTTCGGCTTGTCCGCGACATAGCACCATGCGTCCTCTCCCCAGACGAAATCGGCGCTCTGGGTTGGCAAGCCGCTTTCGCAGGCATCGGCGGAGACAAATCGGATTCGATCCCCGTAGCCTTCTTCACGGCTCCTGCGTCGGCCTTTTTCTACCACGCTTTCCGTTGCGTCCACGCCGACCATCGAAGCGACCTCGCGAAAGCGAACGAGAAACCTCATGCCTGCACCGTTGCAGCAACAGAGGTCGACACCACGCTGTCCTTTGCTGATTCCAGCCAGCTCCGCGAGCTCCATCGACGATTTCATGCCGCCGATATGGAGTTGCTGGCCCAGAAGGAGTTCCCAGAAGTCGCCCTGAGGCTGGCGTAAACGGACCTGACCGCGGTTAGCCCGATACCATAGATCGATTTCACGACGGTTCCTCTTTGCAACGAGGCATCTGGCCAAGCGTGCCGAGCGAAAAAGCTAGGCGGCCTTAGCCGCCAAAGGCCTGTGATAGTCGCGGATCTCTTTGATTTTGCCGTCCACGATCTCCATCACTTCTGCGCCCATTGCCTCAATCACCTTGCCATAACGGGGCCGTGTGCCGTGGAAGAACGACTCGGCCACTGCGTGGCCGGAATTCCCGGTCGCCATTTTCAGATCGCAGCGGCAATCGGGCATCAGCGCGAACCCGGTTTCGTAGTGGCGCCGGACCTCGTCCCCTTCAAAGCGTCTACCCTCGACGTCGATGATGACGGGCTCGTCATGAAAGCAGGCCATCACCCCTTCGAGGTCGTGGCGGTTGAACGCGTCAAAGTATCGTTGAATCAGTTGTTCCTCGGGCGTCATTTCCCTTGCCTCCTTGTCCAATTAAGCCGAAATCATGTGCCAGCAGCCCTGCACTACTTCCTCAAGCCGCGTGTTCAGGGCTTTCCGCCGCCCCGTGCGAAGCCACGTCAGCGCGACCGCACACAGAGCGCCGCTTAGCATGTCCGCCAGCAGGTCGGGACTTCCCGCCCTTACCTCTCCTTTGGCCTGCCCGCCCCTAATGAAGGCCGTAAAGACGCGCCGGGCGCTCACGATCTCCCGGGGAAGGCTCCGCACGAACCGCGCTTCGTTCTCGCAGAAATAGACGAACGCCTCGCTACGGTCCGTGACGGCCGAGAACTCGTGACCAACAATCCCGCGGAGTTTATCCAACGTCCCGCTGGGACCGCTCACAAGCCGCTGGAGCTCCCGACAATACCAGCCATACCAGCTCAGGAAGATTTCGCGGGCGAGGTCATTCTTGCCCGCAAAGTGACGGTATATGGCCGCTTCCCGCACTCCAGCGGCCTCGGCTATGTCGCGCATACTCGTCCCGTCGACGCCTTTCTCGGCAAAGAGCGAGGTTGCGGCCCTTACTATCACCGGCCGCTTCGTATCCGGTTTCTGTTCCAGTATTTCCATTCTGTGAGTGAACGACCACTAACAGATTCGAATCGCGTTGATCAACCGTGATGAACGCCCCGAGATACCCGAACATACCGAACAAATCCAAGGTCACCTTTCTAGGTTTGTGATTAGCGTGCCTTTGCGGAGCGCCCGATCTTTCATCATCGCGAAGAAGACTGGCACCAGAATCAGCACATTAATTGTTGACGTGATCATCCCACCAACGATAGGCGCCGCGATCGGTTTCATCACGTCCGAGCCGATTCCGCTCTCCCACAGGATCGGCGCGAGGCTCAGCATCACCACCGCGACGGTCATCAACTTCGGCCTTAGCCGTTGCACGGCACCATCGATGGTTGCGTCTTCGATGTCCTGATTGGTGATCGAGCCAGTAGCGAGTTTTCGATCCAGCGCTTCGTGAAGAAAAATTATCATCACCACACGGGCTCCACGGCTTTCTCTCTCTTCGCCAACGGGACTCGGTTTGCAGAGTAGTCAAAGGGCTCGAATCGCCAGGGCTGCGCGAGCCGGACGCGGCCGTCAGCCGGTCGGAGTTTGACGCTGCTTTGCCAGCGGACTAAAACTCACAAGTTTGGAAAGTCAAAAACGGAAATTCCGGCACAAAGAGCCTTGCGTGGCGAGTCCAAACTCACAACGATAAGCATGGGGACATTACGATGCAAAACGGCTACAGATTTATCGACAGTGACGCGCACGTTCTGGAACCCGCTGACATGTTCGAGAAATACCTGGAGCCGAAATTTCGCTCCCGGATGCCGGTAGCATGGTCCGACTACAAAGGAGAACCGCTTGCCTTCGGCTTCAAGCTCGTGATCCCGGCATCCACTGGTGGCGAGTACGTGATGCCGTTTGGCCGCGACCCAATGGATGCGGAAGGTTTCGCTCGGAACGGCGGCATTTCCTTCGACGCCGGCATGAGAGTCGCGCTGCCTGGCCACGACGAGGCGTATGCCGAATTTGCTCGCGAGGGTTTTGCACCCGCGGCGTACCCGCGGGCGATGGAGCGGACAGGGATCGACTACATGGTCGTCTACCCGACTGCAGGCCTGTTGACAACGGCTGTTCCCGAGCTTGGAGCAGATACCGCAGCGGCGTATCGGCGAGCGTATAACAATTGGTTGCATGATTTCTGTTCGGACGCGGGTGGACGCGTGTTCGGCGCCGCGTCGATCGATCTTCGCGACGCCGAGGAAGCTGCTCGGGAAGCGCGTCGCTGTGTGGAGCAGTTCGGGTTCAAGGCTGTCCATGTGAATCCGGTGCCAGTCGGCAAACATCGGCTGTACGACAATTTTTACGAGCCGCTGTGGAATACCCTTGAGGATCTCGACGTGCCGCTCGCGATTCATACGGGAACCGGAACAGCAGCGGACGAGATGCTGTATGACTACCTGCCAGGACTGCGAACTGCCCAGACGACTGTCGCCTTCACGATAGGGAACATGCTGGCATGCACCGCATTAATTATGGGCGGCGTGCTCGAACGGCATGCGAAACTACGGGTGGTTCATCTGGAATCGGGCGCCGGTTGGGTTCCGTTCTGGTTAGACCGGCTCGCAGCAAGTGTGCAGGGCGGGTTTCGTGGGTTAAATATTCCAGGTCTAAAACTCAGCCCGATCGAGTATTTCCAGCGACAGTGCTACATCTCCGCCGACCCTGATGATCCGGGGATTAAACAGGTCATCGAAG